>Ga0070716_100000090_pt1 | contig 36014 bp, 29 predicted proteins | sample LARL112metaG_FD_71395 | JGI IMG/M metagenome (GOLD analysis project Ga0070716, IMG submission 71395) | Corn, switchgrass and miscanthus rhizosphere microbial communities from Kellogg Biological Station, Michigan, USA - LAR L11-2 metaG | ecosystem: Host-associated > Plants > Roots > Rhizosphere... | reverse complement strand
GGTTATGTCTATGGTCCCGGCAAGGTGGCCATCACAGGCCGGGTCGGGATCGATACGTTCGGTTTTTTTCTCCATCTTGGGGGCTCGAACCCGGTGCCGTTCACATACATCGACAACTGCGCCGAGGCCATTATGCTCGCGGGCCTCAAAAAAGAAAGTGATGGCCAGGTCTTCAATGTGGTGGATAACGCGCTCCCGTCCAGCCGCAAGTTCCTGCGCCAGTACAAGCGCCACGTGAAGCGGTTCAGGTCAATCTACGTGCCGCACTTTCTGAGTTACCTGCTGTGCTACGCGTGGGAGCGTTATTCGGTGTGGTCCGAGGGCCAATTGCCACCGGCGTTCAATCGCCTCAAATGGCACGTATTCTGGAAGAAGACGCGCTACAGCAATAAGAAATTGAAAGTACTTTTAGGTTGGTCGCCAAAGGTATCCATAGCAGAGGGTCTCAGCCGCTACTTCGAAGCGTGCCGGAGCGGAGGCGGGAATGCTTAAAGTCGCCATCGTGGGATGTGGCAGGGTTGCGGACGATCACGCGGAGCAGATCCAAAGGATCAAGGGGTGCGAGATCGTCGGGGTATGTGATCAGGAGCCGCTCATGGCGCGTCAACTGTATGAGCGATTCCCGGTCAGGCAATACTTCGGCAGTGTAACGGACCTGCTAAGTGAAGCCCGGCCCGACGTCGTGCACATCACAACGCCGCCGCAGACTCATTTTTCCATCGCGGAGATGTGTTTAGAGGCAGGATGCCACGTATATGTGGAGAAACCCTTCACCCTTTGTGCGGAAGATGGGCATCGGCTGTTGTCGCTAGCGGCCGAAAGAGGGCTTAAGATCACGGTGGGGCACAACCTGCAGTTCAGCCATGTGGCGCGTCGCATGCGGGCGATAGTTCAAAGCGGTTTTTTGGGCGGACTGCCGGTTCACATGGAAAGCTACTTCTGTTATGAGCTGCGCGATGCAGGTTATGCGCGGGCCCTTCTGGCAGATGGCGGACATTGGGTGCGGCGGCTGCCCGGAAAGCTGCTGCACAACGTGATTAGCCATGGCATCGCGCCGATCTCGGAGTTTCTGACCGGCTCAACGCCTCGCGTCATGGCGCACGGATTTGTCAGTCCTCTGCTCAAGAGGATGGGGGAAGCAGAGATAGTCGACGAACTAAGGGTGGTCATCTGCGAAGACGAGCGGACGACAGCCTACTTCACGTTTTCATCGCAGATGCGACCCTCACTCCACCAGTTTCGCATCTATGGGCCCGAGAATGGCCTTGTTCTGGACCAAGACCAAGAGACACTCACAAAACTGCATGGCAAGCGGCTAGTGAGCTACGCCGAAAAGTTCATCCCGCCTGCGAATCTGGCCCGGCAATACCTCGGAAATTTGGCCACTAACATGAAAACGTTCCTCGCCAGAGATTTCCATCTGAAGGCCGGTATGAAGCACCTGATAGAGTCCTTCTATCGTTCAATTCTGGACGGCGCACCGGAGCCAATCTCGCATCGCGAGATCCTCCTCACAGCTAGGATCATGGACGATATATTTGCCCAATTGACCGGGCAGCAGCAGAGCGACATCCCGTGCAAGATGTTGCTGAACTCCGCCTCACGCCTGTAAAGCCATAAACCAATGGCCTCAACCACTACAGAGATAAGCGTTCAGGGAAAGTGGGTCAAGGTGCCCGCATTGACAATCGGTGGGAAGACCATTGTCGTCAGCGGGAGATGGATTAAGACAGCCACGGTCCAAGCCGAGGAGTGGCTGGAGACGGAACTCGAGGATCCGGAATCGTGTATGCGCCAGTTGAAGGCGAAAAGGTCGCGTGGGCTGCATGCTGATATCTTCAGTTTCGCACAAAAGCCGCCCGCGACAGTGCCAAAGTACCGGTATCCGATGGAATGGGACAGCGTGGCCGCAGTGCCTATCTCCACCTTCGAGGAGTGGTGGGAGAACCTGCCGCAGGAGAGCCGCAAGAATGTGAGGCGGTCGCAGAAACGCGGCGTGGTGGTTCGGGTGGCGGAGTTCAACGATGACTTGATTCAGGGGATCGTTGATATCAACAATGACTCTCCCGTGCGGCAGGGAAGGCGCTTCACCCACTATGGGAAGAGCATGGAGGAGGTGAAGAGGGACCATTCCTCATTCTTGAATCGAAGCGATTTCATTTGCGCCTATCTCGGGGACGAGTTGGTCGGATTCCTAAAGATCGTCTACCGAGGAGACATCGCCTCGATCCTGCAATTGCTCGCCAAATCGGAGCACTACGACAAGCGGCCCACGAATGCCATGCTGGCGAAGGCTATTGAACTATGTGAAGCCAAAGGCATGCGGTTTATGACTTATGGGCGATTCAACGTCGGCAATAAGCGAGACAGCTCGATACGTGAGTTCAAAGTCCGAAACGGGTTTCACGAGATACTTGTGCCGCGGTTTTGGGTTCCCTTGACGCCATGGGGAAGGATATGTATGAAGCTGAAGCTCCATCGAGGACTTCTCGGCATGCTCCCTTCCAGCGTAATAAGGGGTGTTATCAGCCTGCGGGCGAATTGGTACGACATTCGCCGCGCCTTGAGCCGGTGTAGCTCAATTGCAGAGCAGCCGAATCGTAATCGGTTGATGGAGCGTGCAAATCCTCCCGCCGGCTCCAATCCTTCTTCACCAGCTCATCCGGTGCGACCCGGAGGGCGAGTCTGAATCGCCGCGGGTCTGACCCGACAAAGTTATGCCAGGAATCGTAGGCCTTATAAGTAAGTTGCCGGCTGAGGAGGCGCAAGGCCAACTACGCCGTATGGTCGGGGCGCTTTGCCACGAAGCGTTTTACGTTACCGGCACCTGGATGGACGCGTCCCTGGGCGTGTACGTGGGTTGGGTCGCGCGGAAGGGTTCCTTCTCCGAGGCGATGCCGATTTGCAATGAGCGGGGTGACCTCGTGCTTGCCTTCTCAGGAGAGGATTACGCCGAACCAGGAGTCGTCCGCCACCTGAAGGCGCAAGGGCATGAGGTTCCAGAAAAAGGGCCCGGCTACCTGGTGCACCTCTACGAAGAAGATCGCGCCGCCTTTCCGGGGTGCCTGAACGGTCGGTTCCAGGGCTTTCTGACCGACGGGACCCGCGGGACGGCGATACTCTTCAACGACCGGTTCGGAATGCACAGGATCTACTATCACGAGTCAACGGACGCTTTCTACTTCGCAGCAGAAGCCAAGGCGATTCTCGCCGTCCGTCCGGAGCTGCGCCGAGCTGACCCGCGGGGCTTGGGGGAATTGGTGTCCTGTGGTTGCGTGTTGGAGAACCGAACGGTGTTCAAGGGTATTCAGGTGTTGCCAGCCGGATCTGCCTGGACGTTTCGCGCCCGCGCTCTTAATGAAAAGCAAACTTACTTCCAACCACACGAATGGGAAACACAATCTTCCTTGGATCCAGAACCCTATTATCAGGAACTGCAGGCGGTATTTTCGCGCAACCTGCCGCGATACTTCAATGGCAACGAGCCTGTCGCAATGTCATTGACCGGAGGCTTGGACACCAGGATGATTATGGCTTGGCAGAAGCCTCTGCCTGGGTCGCTTCCGTGTTACACATTCGGGGGTACGATCCGCGAGTGCCGGGATGTCATCGTGGCTCGGCAAGTAGCCCGTGCCTGTGGCCAATCCCATGAAGTGATCCGTGCCGGAGGTGACTTTCTTGCGCGCTTTCCCCACTACGCCGAGCGCACGGTTTACCTCACCGATGGATGTACCGGTGTGAACTTCGCCCCCGTTCTTTATGTAAATGAGAAGGCGCGCAAGATAGGCGCCGTGCGGATGACGGGAAACTATGGCGACCAGATTCTTCGCCGGTTGCGAGCGTTCGGGCCAGACGAACCGGCCAGCGGCTTATTCCGTCCGGAGTTTCTGGACAACATCCATGGCGCTGTAGGGACCTACACCGGGCTGCTGCAGTCGCACCCGCTTTCGTTTGCTGCGTTCTGCCAGGCTCCCTGGTACTACTATGGCCTGCAGGCGCTGGAGCATACGCAGCTCACGGTGCGGTCGCCTTACATGGACAACGACCTTGTGCGGACCACCTTCCGCGCACCGGAGTCCGCATGCAGGAATAACGATCTTCGTCTGCGATTGATCATTGGCGGCAGCCCTGCGCTCGGGCGCATCCCGACGGACGTCGGCTTCGGTGGAAGCTTGGCGATCGCTGGACGAGCTAATCGCAAATTGCACGAATTCACCATGAAGGCGGAATACGCCTACGACTATGGCATGCCACAGTGGATCGCACGGATCGATCATCTCTTGGCACCACTTCACCTTGAGCGGCTTTTTCTCGGCAGGCACAAGTACTACCATTTCCGGATGTGGTACCGGGATGCCCTAGCTCGATACGTTCGGGAAATGTTACTTGACCCGCGGACCTTGGCCCGGCCGTACCTGAACCGCAACGGTCTCGAAAGAGTGGTGCGGGGTCACCTTGATGGGAGCCGGAATTACACCTACGAGATCCACAAAGTACTGACGCTGGAACTCCTCCACCGGCTCTTCGTCGACTCCCGCTAATGTCGTCGCCAATTGTCACCGTCCTTTTTGTTGCTGGCATATTTGGGCTGTTCTTCCTCGACCGCGACCCGCAGGCCAAGACTTCAAAGGCTCTCTGGATCCCGGTTGTCTGGTTTCTGATCGCGGGGTCGCGGCCGGTGTCTGGATGGCTACAGGCCGGACCGCTGCCCTGGGCTGCGTTGCCAGCAGCATCTGCAGATGAATACACAGAATCAAACCCAATCAACTCTTTGATCTTTCTGACGCTTCTCTTGGCAGGACTGGTCGTGTTGGCCCATAGGGGACCGCGCGTTACAAGGTTGTTGAAAGTGAACCTGCCACTCGTCTGTTTTTTCTCCTACTGCGCACTGAGCACCGTATGGTCGGAGTATCCCGGCATCGCGTTCCGGCATTGGATGAGGAGTTTCGGCGATCTCGTGATGGTTCTGGCTGTCATGACCGAGATGAATCCGGGGGCCGCACTGAGGCGCCTTATAGCGCGCACGGGCTTTCTGTTGTTACCCATCTCTGTTTTGTTAATCAAGTATTACACCAACCTTGGGCAAGTCTACAGTTATCTCGGGGACGTCATGTACACCGGGGTCACCCAGCATAAGAACACTCTCGGTTCCACCTGCATGATCTTAGGCCTCGGATTTCTGTGGCGTTTTCTCGAAAGCTATCGCACCAGAAGCGAGCGTCACCGAGAACGGCGGATGATGGCCCACGCCACCTGTTTTGCCATGGTGGGCTGGCTGCTTTGGATGGCAAAATCGGCTACCTCCTCATCCTGCCTATTCATGACGGGCGGCTTTCTGGCAGTGATCACCCTGTGTGGGTTTGCGCGAAAGCTTGCGGTCGTTCATCTTCTGATGGTGCTGCTGGTGAGCCTTGCTCTGTTTGCCTTGTTCTTCGACCCGACAGGAAATCTCCTCCAGTCAGTGGGCAGGGACTCGACGCTGACCGGGCGAGTCATGGTCTGGCGGCACGCTCTCAGCTTGGCCGGGAACCCGGTTTTCGGGACAGGCTTCGAGAGCTTCTGGTTGGGGAGCCGGCTACAGCGGATGTGGGCATACTTCCCCGGGGATAGGATCAACCAAGCTCATAACGGATATCTTGAGGTTTACCTGAACCTCGGATGGTGTGGGCTGGCTCTGTTAGCCGTTCTCCTCGGAACCGGCTACCGTAACATCATCTCCGCATTGCGCCGGGACCGCTATACAGGCGCCTTCAGACTGGCCTATTATGCGGCGGCCGTAATCTACAACCTCACCGAAGCTGCGTTCCGGATGGGGAGTTTCACGTGGATCTTTCTGTTGTTGGCAGTGGTGGAGGTTCCAACAGTGGCTGGGCGGAGGGCCGAACGCTCTGAGCCGGTCGTCGACCACACAAGCGCTTTTGCATTCAGCGCAATAAGTCGATCTCAGGAGGCGGTGTGAGGCCGTTCGACGCAAGCGGCGCATTCCGGCCGGTTCCAGAGGGGGGCGGCAACCTGCGGAGCCTAGCGGTGCGTGGCGCGGGGATGTCGGTGCTTTCCGGAGTTTTAGAGGTGGGTGTCCAGGTTATTGCTGTGGTGGTGCTGGCGCGGCTGTTGGCTCCTGCGGACTTTGGCGTGGTCGCAATGGTCACTACGTTCAGCCTGCTTCTCTCGAATTTCGGGTTCAACGGCTTTACGGAAGCCGTTCTTCAGCGGGAAGAGATTGATCATTTCCTGGCTAGCAACCTATTCTGGATCAACGCTGGCGCCGGTCTTCTGCTCGCGGTCGGGTTCGGCGCAGCGGGCCCGCTAGTGGCGCGTTTTTACAGCGAACCGCGTGTGACGGCCGTCGCCGCTGGAATATCCGTGTCGGTGTTCGTTTTCTCCAGCTCCGTTCTGCACCAGGCCCTTCTCAAGCGCGCCATGCGCTTCTCCGCTATCGCCGCCAACGATGTTCTGGCCCGGGTTATCTCGGTGGCCGTTTCGATCCTCTTCGCCTGGGTGGGGTGGGGATATTGGGCGCTGGTCGCAGGAGTTGTCGCGCAGACACTAAGCGTTTCCCTGGGGGCTTTCATTCTCTGTCGCTGGGCTCCCAGCCTCCCGCGTCACGTAGCGGGAACGCTTTCGATGGTGAAATTCGCGATGCATGTTTACGGGCGGTTCGGTGTCAACTACGGTGCCCGAAACATGGACAATGTCCTGGTCGGATGGCATTTTAATGCGCAAGCTCTCGGATTTTACAAGAGGGCGTATGACCTGTTTGCCCTTACCGGGAGTTTACTTGTGTCATCTCTCACTGCCGTCGCTGTGTCGGCGCTGAGCCGGTTGAACCGGGACTCAATCCAGTACAAGCGGGCTCTTCTTAGCGCTCTGGCGGTGACGGCGTTTGTTGGCATGGGCGTCGGTGGGACGCTCACGTTAGTCGGAAAGGATGTGATTAGACTGCTACTAGGACCGCGCTGGGAGGAATCGGGCCAGATCTTCACTTTTTTTGGTCCCGGAATCGGTGTCATGCTGCTATACGGCACACACGGCTGGATCCATCTCTCGATTGGAAAGCCGGACCGCTGGTTGCGTTGGGGGATTGTGGAGTTCGCTTTCACCGCTCTGCTGTTTCTGGTGGCACTGCCGTGGGGTCCAGTAGGAATCGCGGTGGCATGGAGTGCGTCGTTCTGGATTTTGACGATACCCGCCCTTTGGTATGCGGGGCGACCAATAGACTTCGGGGTCCGCCCCGTGCTCGCCGCCGTTTGGAAGTACATTGTCGCCTCCCTTCTGGCAGGTTTGGCATGTCTCACAGTCTGTGGAGTATTCCCTTCTTTTGCCGGCCTACCGGGCGCAACGTGGGCTCTTGCCCGGATCTTGACCACCTCGTTTTTGTTCATCGTCCTTTACCTAGCTGTTGTGATCCTGTTGCACCGGGGGTTCGACCCGCTCTATCAGATCATGAGGCTCCTAAGGGAGATGCTCGTATCGCGCACGTTTTCGAGTCCGTCACCGGCCGTTCCTTCGACCGGCGCGGCCGAGAGGGCAGACATTGTATCAACTGCGGAGACAGCGGCTGTATTGTGAGGCTATGCCGATCGTTGAAAAGGAGATCAGGATTGGCTATTTTTCATTTATCAACGAAATATTACGGCCGTTATCGACGGAATATCCACCGTCTCTTTTTTAGACGACCATTCCCGATCAATACCGACATTCCATTTATCTCATTCACTTTTGACGATTTCCCGCGTTCGGCCCTGTTGGCAGGCGGCGGAATTCTAGGGCGTGCCGGGTTGGCGGGAACCTACTACGCGTCTCTCGGGTTGATGGACAAGCAAGCACCGGTTGGTACTATCTTTTCGCTTGAGGACTTGAAGGCCGTGGTAGCGCAGGGGCACGAATTGGGCTGTCACACATTTGCCCATTGCCATTCGTGGGAAACGAAGCCAAAGGCGTTCGAACGCTCGGTCATTGCAAATCGCCTGGCGCTCAAGGAATTGCTGCCTGAGGCATCGTTCCGGACGTTTTCGTATCCCATCAGCCCCCCACGGCCTCGGACCAAGCAGAAAATGGCCCCGCACTTCGTCTGCTGTCGCGGCGGAGGTCAGACGTTCAACGCCGGGACTGCCGATCTCAACTACCTGAACTCATTCTTCCTCGAACGGACGAACGGCAACTCTCAGGATGCGAAGGACGTGATCGATCAGAACCAGCGAGGTCGCGGATGGCTCATATTTTCCACCCACGATGTCTGCGCGGAACCAAGTCCGTTCGGATGCACACCCGGCTTCTTCGAAGAGATCGTACAATATGCCGCAGACTCGGGGGCGCGGATTCTGCCTGTCCTGCAGGCCTGGGAAGCTCTCCGGTCGCGGGCGGAGCGGGTGTGACGTGCCCGATGGGAACGTCACTGCACTACAAGCACGAGGTTGGTGGGCGGTGGCGGACCGAGCGGTGTGTTGTTCCCGCCGGACGGAAACGCCCCCAAATCTGGGGCACTGCTGGATAGTACCGTTTTTCCAGCGGAGTCCTTGTACAGATATACCAGCGATCCGGTGGTCCAACTGATCGGCCTGGCAAGAGTAATCACTCTGGTCGAGTAATTGATGGAAGCGATCTGAACGGTTGTCGAGGCACCGATGCGAATCCAGTCTGGTTGAACACCGACCGCTGTGAGGCCCAATCCGTCCTGAAAATAGTCAGCGTCAGCGACCGTGATGGAAGAGCCCGATCCACTAGTGCCCGTAATCGTAGTCAATGCTGTTCCGGCCCCGAGTGCCGGAGAATCGGCTTGCAGGTGCCAGTCCGACGATGGGTTGACGAATTTGGGATTCTGCCCCTTGACACTCCCGGCATCGGTGGATATCGGAGGAATGAGCGTAGGTCCACCGCTCGGATAGTAGATCAGATTATGGCCGCTGACAAAGTTGGCTTCGGCTCCGTCCCAAGCTGCATAGGGTGAGATGGTGCTGCAGGAGGGACAGTTGTTGTAATAGATGTTGTTGAGAGCGGCACCGCCGACATTGCCGCCTGCCCAAAAGTCCGAACCGTTCGCTCCATTGACGCTCACTTCAGTGTTGTTGTAGTTCTTCACGTGCGTATAAAGGCCAAGATCGTTTAGCAGCCAGACTTGATCCACCTGATAAGCGTGGTTAAACCGAATAATGAGGTTCCTGCATTGGCTGTTGCACGCATCACCTTGAGCTAGGAAAACATGGGCGTTGCCGCCAATATTCTTCGTGATGAAGTTGGCCTCGTACAGGTTGTACGCCGAAGGGCGGTCACTGCCATCCGCTACTGGCTCACTTTCGATGAAGTCGATGTGGCAGTTGCCTGAATTGCTACCGCACTCACTAGTATAGGTGTCGTGCATCACGTTATTGCGGAACACATTGTACATTCCAAAGTTCGTAATTCCATCGCTCACATGCGAAATATCATTGTTCTCGACGAGGTGATGATCCCCGTTGATCAGCATGCCCGTGCACGTGTTGGGAGAGGCTGGGGTCGAGCAGGCATAGGAAAGCGTATTCCCCTGGATATAGCCGTAGCTGGTTCCGGCAAAGTTTCTAGACTCTTTGATCATCGGGCTACCGCAGGATTGCATGATGTTGTTGGTGATAAACCAATCCGTCGCATTACCTGCGACCGACACGCATGGACCGCTCGCAGGAGATGAGGCGTGCGAGATACGGAATCCGACAAGTTTGGTATGGGAGTTTACGCTTACCGCTCCATTGATGTTTACCGTGTCTCCGGGATTTACTTTAAGTGTCTTGTAATTCCCTGCGGCTCCGGCGCTGATTGTGACTGTCTCATTGTACGTTCCAGCATAGACCATACACGTATCGCCTGCCGCCATGGCATTGATACAGGCTTGCAGGGTTGTGTAATTACCCCCGCCGCCCACCTTGACGGTATATGTCGCGGCCGACGCACAAAGGGCACCAAAGATGCACATTAAGAGGACAAGAAAAGATGATCGTTTATGTGTCATTCAGAACTCCTTACTCCTTTACCTGGTACCTACGGGGAACGTTCGTGAATGGCGACCCAGAGCGTGTATCTGGTGACGGTGCAGGGCGCTGCTCAGTGTTTGAGACCTGACAAGCAGCCAGCGGCAGCGTGGAAAGTGTTGCCACAGTAATTCTCCAGATGCCTCGACCTTTCACTTCGTACCCTCCATAGCCACGCGCATGGTTAACGGTGGAGGGATTTTGGGACCGGGATTTTGGTGCTAAAGCAATTGTGCGAAAAAGAGGATTATTGCAATAGGTCCCAGAAGTACATGATTACCAATGTCCTGTGTCGACGCTGGTCGATTTATTTGCCGATGTCTGCGCTACCGATCGTACCGCAGAGAAATTAAACAGCCTAAAGCCGCATCATCTTTGGGTTCTCAGGCTCGTTTGACGTCGCGGGCTCAACACAGGAATCGTCCGAGGCACCCCAATGGACATTGTACTGATGGAAGGACACTTGCCACCAACGGGCGTTGGTCACGCGCCCGCGTACAACTTTGGCAACGAGAATGCTCGTGCCGGCAGCGGTGGCCGTGAACTGGCGATCGTCGCCGTCGCAACCGCTTCGATGCTGTCTGAAACGCGCGTAGTCGGCGATCGCTCCACATCGAATATGCTGTGGGAAACGTTATTCTCAATGTTAAGCAACTCGTGCGGCATCCATAGGTCTAAAGGGCACCGCTGATGAGAGTCTGCATGGTTGCATACTCGTTTTACGAGTCCGACAGCCGGATCATTCAGTATGCTCGTGCGCTGACGCGTCGAGGCGATTCCGTGGATGTCATCGCTCTTGCTCACGATGAGGCGTCCCCAGTCGAGGTGATCGACGGCGTGAACGTTTATCGTGTTCAGCAGCGGGAGATCAATGAACGAACTGTATTTTCTCATCTGTTCCGCATCCTTCGTTTTCTGCTGGTGGCCATGGCAGTCATGGTCTGGAAGCATTTACGAAAGCCATACCAATTAGTGCACGTCCATTCTGTGCCAGACTTTCTTGTCGTTGCGGCACTGCCTCTGCGCATGACGGGTGTGCCTGTCATTCTTGATATTCATGACATTCTTCCGGAGTTCTACGCGAGCAAGTTCAGAGCCGTGCAAAACTCTGTCATATATCGAGTACTACTCATCGTTGAAAAGTGGTCGGCAAGAATGGCCAATCACGTGATTATTGCAAATCACCTCTGGTATGACCGTTTGATACAGCGCTCCGTGACAAAGGAAAAGTGTTCCGTAATCTGCAATTACCCTAATCGTGACGTCTTTTCTCCTCGACCCAAGACCAAACGTCACGGGCGGTTCCTTTTGATGTACCCGGGGAGTCTGAACTGGCATCAAGGGGTGGACGTTGCGATCCGAGCTTTTGCGCAAGTCAGCCCGAGAATCGAGAGTGCGGAATTCCATATCTATGGAGAAGGACCAGAACGGCCTAACTTGGAAAACCTGGTTGAGGAGCTATGCCTCCAACACAAGGTCCAGATCCAGAATTACCGACCAACGAGCGAAATCGCGAGACTCATGGCGATGGCGGATCTGGCGATCGTCCCAAAGCGGGCCAGCTCCAGCTTTGGAACCGAGGCGGCGAGCACGAAAGTTCAGGAGTTCATGGCCGTGGGCGTTCCTGTGATCGTCTCGCGCACAAGAATCGACACGCTCTACTTTGACGAGTCGATGGTTAGGTTCTGCGAATCGGAAAACGTGGACGCTCTGGCCAACGCAATCATTGAGCTGTACGCCCATCCCGAGCAACGGCGCAAATTGGTTGAGGGTGCAAACCGTCACATCCAGCAGAACAACTGGGATGTGAAGCAACACGAATATCTGAGCGTGGTCGACTCCCTGATTGGCAAGCCAGTTCAAGGAGCAGTGCTGTACGAGCACGTGGACTAAATATCATGACGGTCTTCTCTCAATCTGTCGGATCCTTGTTGAGCGATTTCTATCGTTGTTCTCAGGTGGGGGCCAATTTCACACTCGAAGCGCCTCTGGGGCCGATCGCCGGCTACTTCCGCACAAAGGAAGGGCTGATCTATTATGGACGCTTGTCCGAAGCGCAGCCCGCCGCGACTGCGAATGCCACGCTCCCAGAAGCTTGCCCTCAGGTCAGCGTGGAAAAGAAGGCAATTTGCTTGCCGTTTGATCCCGCGGAGGTAGTCGCGAATCTTCGATTGGAAAAGTATAAAGCTGATCGCGCAAACACCAGAGAGAACGGCGGTAGCCTAGTTCGCCGGCTTTACTATCTGCTACGGCCCATCATGCCGGTGGATGTGCGCAAGCACCTGCAGCGACTCTCCTTGCGCGGCTGGGACCGAATCCGATTCCCGCATTGGCCGATCGACCACAGTGTTGACCGCCTTTACGAATGGCTGCTGGCTTTGGCCATGGAAGTGGAACGAACGACCGAAATCCCGTTCGTATGGTTCTGGCCCGAAGGATATTCCAGCTGCGCCAGCATCACTCATGACGTGGAGACCAGCTCTGGTCGGGACTTCTGCGCGCAGTTGATGGATCTCAATGATTCGTATGGAATCAAAACTTCATTTCAAGTTGTGCCTGAGGAGCGGTACGAGATGTCTTCGGCGTTCTTGGACTCGATCCGCAAACGAGGGTTCGAGATAAATATTCACGATCTCAACCACGATGGACAACTTTTTCGCACGCGTGAGAAATTCCTCGAGAGAGTTGCCAAGATCAATCAGTACGGCAAGGAATTCAAAGCACGCGGATTCCGATCTGCGGTGCTCTACCGCAGACTGGAGTGGATGAACGAGCTGGATTTCGCGTACGACATGTCTGTACCTAACGTCGCCCACCTTGATCCCCAACGGGGAGGCTGCTGCACGGTGATGCCGTACTTCATTGGCGACTTGCTCGAGATCCCTGTGACTACCACCCAGGATTACTCGTTATTCCATATCCTTGGCGACTACTCGATGAGGATATGGGAGGAACAGGTAGCGACGATCACGCAGGTCCACGGGATGGCTACCTTCATTATTCACCCGGATTACGTGATCGAACACCGGGCTCGGAAGACTTACGAGCAGTTACTGAGTCATTTGGCGGATCTGAGGACAAATCACAACCTGTGGATCGCCCAACCCCGCGACATCAATAAGTGGTGGCGCGCCCGTGCCCTAATGCAGTTAGTCCATGACGGCGATACCTGGCGGGTCGAAGGAACGGGAAGCGAACACGCCTGTGTCGCCTACGCCCGCGCAGAGGGTAATGGGATCATTTATCGAGTCGACCAAAGCGCCAATTGCTGCACTTCCGGGGTGCAATAACGATGCAGTTGCCAGGAGACTTCGCTCCATCCATTCGTCGCAATTGAAAGTTCGTTGGCTCGTTCCCGCAGAATTAATTGAACACACAACGTCTTCACGACCCGCTAGCTCAACTCCGAGCTTGATGGAAGCCGAGTTACAAAAACTGGTGTGACTGCGGTCTTGGGCGGGCATGCATACCGAGCTGGATTGATTTGAGAACTGGGGATTCTAACATGATTGCTGAACAGCGCGCGCACGCAATGGAGTATTGGCTCAATCGATTCCGCACGGGCCATGACGGGTCAAGCTTTCCCTCAGATAGTCGCCGGCCTCGCGTTCGACCACATAATCGCGCACACACGACCATGCCAATTGCGAATGCCTCGTGGTCCAAGTTCGCCACTGTCTCTAATTGTGAAGACATAGTGCCTTGCTATGCGGTCCTTGGAGTCCTGCAGATTCTTTTACACCGATACACATTCACCGACAAAATTGACGTCGGGGTACAGTTTGGCCTGGTGTTTCCGGTGGCTACAGAAATCGTAGGTTCGTCGAGCGTGCGAGATAGTCTTTCAAGGACTGTCATTGCGGCAGAACAGGCAAGGGCCAACGCTTGCTCGTGGGGAGACATGCAGATTTGGGCAGGCCAAGCTGGCTTTCCGCCTGACCGTCCGCTCTTTAGTGTTCTTCTTTCCACGGCAAATCTCGTAAGCGCGGACGGACATGGCGAGATAAAAATCGCCGACAAAGCCCGAGCTCAATGCGACTTGGTTCTCTCGCTGAGTGCCAACGGGACTCAGCCTGCGCTCGAAGCCGAATACGATTCCAATCTCTACGAGCACGAGACCGTTGAAAGGATCCTCGCGCATCTCACATTCCTGATTGATAATTTGGACACGTTATTAAATCAGTCGATCGACAGGATCCCGTTGTGGTCTCCCGAAGAGTCCGGCTCGCTGACCCAGGAAATTGCCTCCCAAGCGAAGGAATTTCTCGTAACCCAGTGCATGCACCAGCGGTTTGAAGAGCAGGTTCGGAAGACACCAGATGCAGTAGCCGTCGTGATGCCAGGCGACGCGCAGCAGCAGATCACGTATCTGCAGCTGAACGCATGTGCCAACCGGTTGGCACACTATCTCCAGTCCAAAGGGATTGGCCCCGATGTTCTGGTGGGTTTGTATCTTGATCGTACGCCAGACCTGATTGTGGCCTTGCTTGCAATTCTGAAGGCAGGCGGGGCTTATCTGCCTATCGATCTCAGCTATCCGCCCGAACGGGTGGCCTTCATGCTCTCCGATTCTGAGGCTCCGGTCGTAATTACCGATTCGCAAACAGCTCGGAAGCTGCCCCAGACAGGATCGGCAGTTGTGTGCATAGATGACGAGCACAGAGCGTGGGCTTCGCTGAGCCCCGAGAACCCTTGTTCAAACGTAACCCCAGAAAACCTGGCGTACTCCATTTTCACCTCAGGTTCGACAGGTAAGCCCAAGGGCGTTCTGATTACCCACGCGAATGTCTCACGCCTTTTCGATGCTACGCAGCCCTGGTTTCACTTCAGTGAACAGGACACGTGGACGTTCTTCCATTCCAGCGCCTTCGATTTCTCGGTATGGGAGATTTGGGGGGCATTGATCTATGGCGGACGCTTGATTATCGTGCCGTTCGCAGACAGCCGATCGCCGCAGCGGTTCTATGAGTTGCTCGCAGCTGAGGGCGTCACCGTCCTGAACCAGACTCCGTCTGCCTTTCGCCAGGTGGTTGGCGTGGATGAAACCAGACCCGGCGATAGGCTCAACAAACTGCGCTTGGTTATTTTCGGTGGAGAAGCGCTCAACCTTCAAAGTTTGGCGCCTTGGTTCGATAAGTATGGTGATGTCATGCCGCAGCTGGTCAACATGTACGGCATTACCGAAACCACTGTGCATGTCACATACCGGCCCCTTACGATCGCAGACCTTTCCGAAGCTCCGGGCAGCGTGATCGGCAGGTCGATTCCGGACCTGCAACTCTATGTCCTCGATGCGGGACTACAACCCGTTCCGGTCGGTGTGCCTGGCGAAATGCTTGTAGGTGGGGCTGGAGTCGCGCGAGGATATCTCAAACGCGATGCACTCACCGCAGAACGTTTCGTCCAGAATCCATTTTCCGGCCGGGAGGGTGAAAAGTTATATCGAAGCGGTGACCTGGCAAGGCGATTGTCCGGTGGCGACCTTGAATACATGGGGCGTGCGGACCAACAGGTCAAGATTCGAGGGTTCCGGGTCGAACTGGGAGAGATTCAGGCCGCACTGACGCGGCAACCAAGTGTGCGTGAAGCATTTGTGATTGCAAAGGAATCGTGCAACGGTGAGAAGTTTCTGGTGGCATATGTGGTTCCAGCCTGTGGGCAAATCCCAGGGGTTGACAAGTTACGACGTGACCTGGAGTCCACTCTTCCGACCTACATGGTTCCATCGAACTTCGTATTCCTGAATCAACTGCCCCTCACGTCGAATGGCAAAGTTGACCGCGCTGCCCTGCCCGCAGCGAGCGAACGGCGCTCCAAGATGGAACAAGCTTTCAGCGCACCGCAAACCGAGTTGGAGCGCGACATCGCCCGGATCTGGCAGGAAGCTCTGAATCTTGACAAGGTGGGGATTGACGACAACTTCTTTGACCTCGGGGGGAATTCTCTGAGGTTGGCGGTGGTGCATACGCAGTTGCAGAAGATGATCGGCCGCAGCTTTTCAGTAACCGACCTTTTTATGTATACCACCGTGCGGCAGTTGGCCACTTCATTCAATCATGCCGGTATGCAAGAAGGGCTTGGGAAAGAGCTATTGAACCGAGCACAGCGCCAGCGCCAAGCCATCGGTGCCGGCAGTAATCCCAGGAGGTAGTCGATGGACGATCGCAATTCAACCTCTGCCCCTGATGGTATCGCCATCATCGGGATGTCGGGGAGGTTTCCCGGCGCCGGGGACGTGGATCAATTCTGGCAGAACCTCATACAAGGAGTGGATTCCGTATCGCGCTTTACTGAGGTCGAACTGGAGTATTCGGTTGCTAGCCAGGAGACGGTTGCCCAAGGGCAGAAGTTCATTCGCGCCCGCGGGGTCATCAATGGCGCCGACCTTTTCGATGCCGATTTCTTTGGCATGTACCCCCGGGAGGCACAACTCATCGATCCGCAGCACCGCCTCTTCTTGGAATGCGCTTGGGAGGCTTTGGAAGCCTCTGGGCATGCTCCGCAGCGCTACCCCGGACTCATCGGTGTTTATGCCGGCCTCGCGATGAACACCTACCTACTCCATAATCTTTGCGTAGACAGAGCGTTTGCGGCAGATTTCAGCGCGAACTACCAGGTAGGCGGCTACCCGACGATGCTCGGCAATGACAAGGATTTCATGCCGACGCGGGTTTCCTACAAGCTTAACCTTCGCGGCCCGAGCATGACCGTCCAATCCGCCTGTTCTACTTCTTTAGTGGCTGTCTGCCAGGCGTGTACGAGCCTTTTGACTTATCAGTGTGATATGGCGCTCGCCGGCGGAGTCTCTATCACCTTTCCTCAGAAACGCGACTACCAGTATCAAGAAGAGGGTCTCGCTTCGGCGGACGGTACCTGTCGCACTTTCGATGCCGACGCCTGTGGAACGGTGTTTGGCCACGGCGTTGCCGTCGTGCTGTTGAAGCGTCTGGGCGATGCGATCGCGGATGGCGATCCCATCCTCGCTGTGATTAAAGGATTCGCGGTTAACAATGATGGATGCGACAAGATCGGCTATGCAGCGCCCAGTGTAAACGCACAGGCCGAAGTAACAGCCATGGCCCAGGCGGCCGCCGGTATTCACCCCGATACGGTCTCCTATGTCGAAGCACACGGCACTGCAACTCCGTTGGGCGATCCCATTGAGGTGGCAGCACTGACCTCAGCTTTTCGTCGTGGTGGGACATCTCGCAACCAGTATTGTGCGCTAGGCACGGGCAAGACCCATATCGGCCATCTCGATGTAGCCGCGGGCGCCACTGGGCTGATCAAGACGGTGTTGCAGCTCCAACACGAGTTCATTCCGCCCCTCCTGCATTTCAAGTCGCCGAACCCCAAGATCGATTTCAGCAACAGTCCCTTTTTTCCTGTCTCTACGCCGATGGAATGGAAACGTGGTGATGCGCCGCGACGTGCGGGCGTAAGTGCAATGGGCATCGGGGGGACCAACGCTCATATCGTGGTCGAGGAGGCGCCACTCTCGTCCTCAGGGCCGTCGCGGAAATCCCAGTTGCTGCTGCTCTCGGCAAAGACGGCCACAGCGTTGGCGGCAATGTCTACCCGTTTGGCCGACTACCTTGAAAGCCATCCCGAGAATTCTCTGGCCGATGTTGCTTTTACCCTGCAACGCGGCCGTCAGCGATTCCGCTATCGTCAGGCATTATTGGCAACAAGTTCGGTGGAAGCCGTTGAGCGACTCAGGGCAGCGGATCAAGAGACAACTTGCACGGCGCAGGCGCCTGCCCAGCCACCACCTCTGGTGTTTTTGTTTCCCGGCCAAGGTGCTCAGTTTGTCGATATGGGTCGTGGACTCTACGAGCACGAGCCTGTGTTCCGGGAGGCAGTGGATGAGTGCGCGGAATATCTAAAGAATCATCTTCAACTCGACATTCGGACATTGCTCTATCCAGAAGCCGCCTCCCGGGCACAGGCAGAACGGGCGATCAATGAAACGCGTGTAACCCAGCCGACGATCTTCACCGTGGAGTACGCGCTGGCGCGCCTGTGGATGTCCTGGGGAATCAAACCTTCGCTGCTGATCGGTCATAGCGTTGGTGAGTATGTCGCCGCTGTGCTCGCCGGAGTCTTCACGCTGGAGGACGCTCTTGGCGTGCTGGCTGCCAGAGCCAAGCTCATGCAGGACCTTCCGGGCGGATCGATGCTCGCTGTTCGGCGGGGCGCAGCGGAACTCGAACAGATGCTGCCGTCGGATGTTGCCATTGCAGCAATCAATAGTCCGTTTCTAACGACGCTGTCCGGGCCCACGGCTACTCTCAGAAAACTTCAGGAGAGCTTCGAGGGTTCCGGTATCTTTTGTCGGCTGTTGCCTACCTCCCACGCATTCCATTCTCCGATGATGGACCCCATCGTAGGCCCCTTTACGGAGCTGGTCGGTAAAGTTCGGCAGCAAAAGCCTGCTCTACCGTGGGTGTCCACTTATACGGGTACCTGGATGGACGACCTGGTTGCTCCGGGAGGCTCATACTGGGCGAACCAGCTGCGTCGCACGGTTCGTTTCGGCCAGGCAGTTGAGATGGCCATCAAGGAGGGCGCAACCACCTTCCTGGAAGTTGGACCGGGCCAGGCGTTGACGCAGTTCGTCCTACAACAGCCATCCAATGGAACCGGGCGGAACGCGTTGACTTCCCTCGGCGCATATGACGCCAACCCGGCCGATCTTGAGTCCATGCTTACCTCGCTGGGCCGTCTTTGGCTGAGCGGCATTGAGCCTGATTGGAGCATCTTTTATTCCGCCGAGCAGCGTAAGAGGGTGACGTTGCCGACGTACCCGTTTGAGCGAAAGAGTTACTGGATCGCGCCGCCCGCGCGAGGTAAACAAGTGCCCGTCCCGAACCTTTCCAAAGGTATAGAACGAAACGATAACGGGAATGGAATGATTCCAAATGCAAGCGCTGAAGTCTCCCCCTTTGTGAGCCAGGCAGAACCGTCCTCAGCCCCGCAGCCCATGGTTGCTGCGGCAACACAATCCAATACCTGCCGCGTGATCGAACAGCAGGTTCAACTCATGGCACAACAGCTAGAAACGCTTCGCAGGCGAGCCGTCAGGGGGAAACAGAATCATGGCAAATAGTCAAAGACGCGAACGATTGATCGAGCAGGTTCGCGACATCGCTGGGGACTTGTCCGGAGTCTCGCGGGAGACGATTACAGAACACGCGACCTTTCTCGAACTGGGATTCGATTCTCTCTTTCTGACGCAGCTTAGCGCTGCCTGCCAAAAAACATTTGGGTTGCGAATCACATTTCGGCAGCTGTTCAGTGATCTCCCAACCATTGCAGCCCTTGGGTCCTATTTGGATCAAAAGTTGCCCGAAGACAAATTTGCGACCGTCAGCGCTGCAGAGGAGAAGCCTCCCATGCCTGAAAAACCAACCGCTGTTCCAGCGACTACTCAAGCTCGACCGGTTGCTTCTGTCCCTGTCCCGGTGCCCGCACAGGTTCGAGTAGCCCCCGATACTACCGCCTTGTTTATGCCTCTCGCGCTCAGCGATGATGCCGTGCCTGCGGTCGGAATGGAAAATGTCATTGCTCGACAGATTGAGCTAATGGCCGCTCAGTTGCGCCTCCTGCAAGGCTTCCCTGCGGATGCCACCATTAGTCTTCCTGAGATTCCAACCAATGCTAAAGCGGTCATGGCTCAGTCGCTTGTGCCAGAGTTGACTTTTCCGCAGGTTGTGTGTGACGCCAAACCTGTTGAAAGTGTGGTTCGAGTTAATGCCGAGCCAATTGAGAAAACAAGAGAGGTAGCAACGGCTCAACCGTCCACCGGGTTCGGACCGGGTGGGGTGAAGAGAACCGGATTGCAGCCCCTTCCTGCGAGTCAGCAGCAGCACCTGGATACGCTCATCAAGAATTACACGCGAAGGACCGCCGGGTCAAAAGAACGCACGCAACGTTACCGGAGTCGGCTTGCAGACCCTCGCACAGCCGCTGGCTTCAATCGTCGCTGGAAGGAAATCGTGTACCCAATCTGGGTCCAGCGATCACTGGGTTCGAAGCTCTGGGATGTGGACGGCAACGAATACATTGATCTACTGAACGGTTTCGGTCCCCATTTCCTCGGTCATGCGCCGGCCTACGTCACCAAAGCAATCGAAGAGCAACTGGGCCGTGGATTTGAGATCGGTCCCCAGACGCCGCTCGTGGGGGAAGTCGCTGAAATGATCTGCCATCTCACTGGGATGGACCGGGCGAGTTTCACATGCACGGGGTCTGAGGCTGTGCAGGCCGCCATGCGCCTGTCGCGTACGTTCACCGGCCGCGACAAGGTGGTGGTTTTCTCCCGCGACTACCACGGCAATTTTGACCAGGTCCTTGTTCATCAAGCCAACCGTGAAGGCCATTTGCGTACCCTGCCTTCCGCCCCCGGCATCCCCTCCCAAAGCGTGGATGACACGTACGTGATGGAGTACGGGACCGACGAAACACTCGATCTCATCAAGAAGCACGCCAGTGAAATCGCCGCCGTGCTCGTGGAGCCTGTCCAGAGCCGCAGGCCGGAGTTTCAACCTCGGGAATTTCTTCACGAATTGCGCCGCATCACCCGGGAAACTGAAATCGTGCTAGTGTTCGACGAAGTAGTCACAGGGTTCCGGTGCGCTCCCGGAGGGGCTCAAGCCTACTTTGGTGTTGAAGCTGACATTGCTACCTACGGCAAAGTGGTCGGTGGTGGCATGCCGATTGGCGTTGTAGCGGGGCGAAGTTCGCTGATGGACATATTCGATGGCGGCTTCTGGCAATACGGCGATGAATCCTTTCCAGAGGCGGGGGTCACCTTCTTCGCCGGAACCTTTGTGCGTCATCCTCTCGCCATCGCAGCGGCTCATGCGGCTCTGAAATACATCATCCAGGAAGGGCCCGCATTGCAGCAGCGGGTTTCTGACAAGGCGGATAGATTTGCAGGACAGGTCAATGAGCTCTTCAAGAGATATGAGCTGGACATTGAGTTGCCACATTTCGCTTCCCAGATGTACCTTCGGATCAAAGAGCAGGCCGAACTTGCCAACCTGCTTTGTTTTCATCTTCGCTATCGTGGGGTTCACATTGCTGAGGGCTTCCCGAGCTACATGACTGACGCTCACAGCGAGCAGGATATCGAGCATCTTGTGCAAGCGTTCACTGACAGTGTGGAAGCAATGGTACAAGACGGTATCTTTGGAAATCGTTCCAAACTCTCGAAGGGGAGTGGGAAGGATGTGAAGCAGTATTCGTTGCCGGTGCCTTTCTCGAACACGGCAGATCGCCCAACCGCGCTTCCCGTCTATGCCTCTTCAGCTGAGTCCCCCCCCACCGACCTGCAAAGGGAGATGTGGATTGCAGCGCAAATGCGTCCAGAAGCTTCCGCCGCCAACAACGGAACCAATGTGGTCGAACTTGAAGGTGAACTCGATGTTGCAGCGCTGGAGTGGGCAATCGCTGAGGTTGTAAAACGGCATGAAGCCCTTCGCTCCACCTTCAGCAAAGATGGGTCTAAAGTTGTCGTGCGACCATCCATGTCGCTCGAAATGCGCTCCCATGATTTGAGCGGTCTCTCCTCCACTAATGCTGCTGCCCAACTCACCGACATTCTCGAAGAGGACGGCCGACAGATTTTCGACTTGGCTGAAGGCCCGCTCGCGTCTTTCCAGCTGATCAAATTGTCATCGAATAAACACATGGTTGTATTTACAGCACAGATGATTATCTGTGATGGTTGGGGATTCAAGGTTGTCTTGGAGGAGATCAGCACGCTGTACTCCGCTTTCATTGAGAAGCGTGAGCTCTCTATTGAAGCGCCGATACAGATGCGGGAATACGCCTCATGGCAAGCGCAGGAAAGAAACTCTGCCTCGACGAAGGACTGTGAAGACTTCTGGTTGTCTCAGTTCAGAACGCCGCCTCCTCCTTTCGATTTGCCAACTGCCAGCCCACGCCCTCCGATCCGGACCTATGAGGGAGCTCGAGCCAGCCTTCGCTTCGCGCCGCCGTTCTATAAGGATATAAAGCGTGTTGCCCGTGAGCTACGGAATACTCCTTTCGCGCTTCTCCTGACGGCCTTTTCGACCTGGCTGTATCGGCTCAGCGGGAAAGACGACTTCGTAATTGCCGTTCCGTTTGCCGGGCAGGGGGCGCTTGGGTTCAATACGCTAGTTGGGCAGTGCGTGCACACGCTGCCATTCCGGGTTCAGGTGAACCACGGGGCGTCATTCGTCGATCAATTGGCCCGCACGCAAAAGTTGATTCTGGATACTCAGGAGTATTGGAGTTCAAACTTCGGCACGATCGTTCAGAAGCTGAATCTACCGACCGACCCGAGTCGCATTCCACTTGCTCCGGTTATCTTCAACCTGGATCCAGCGTTGAGCGGGGTGCAATTCTCCGGATGCGCATCGCGCATCATGTCGGGCCCAAGGTTCTATTTCTACTATGACCTTGGCTTCAACGTGGTCGACGAAGGCGACGCCTTGCTGGTCGAGTGTGACTACAACAGCAATCTGTTCGATGACGAGACAATCCACTATTGGCTGGATGGTTTCCAGACTCTTTTGCAAGGTATTGTCTCGAATGCAACCCAAAAACTAGTTCAGTTGCCAGTGTTGAGCGAAGAGGGGCGGCGTGAACGTCCCAAGCCATCCAGGAGCGCTCCTCGGCCACTCTCACGCGGCGCTGCGAAATCCGTGGTGGAGGAATACGTTGCACCCGGCAACGACACTGAGGAGCGCCTTGCTCGCTTGTGGCGCGCGGCTTTGAACTTGGAGCAGGTGAGCAGCAGGGCGAACTTTTTCGAGCTGGGCGGGCAATCGCTCTCCGCGGTCTCGCTATTTGCAAAGATCGAAAAAGAGTTTGGTAAGAAATTGCCTCTGGCCACCCTGTTCACCTCTCCGACGATCGAAGCACTCGCGGTCGCATTACAGGGAGAGAACACCAAAAAGTCGTGGTCGCCTCTCGTTCCTATAAGTCCAAAGGGATCGAAGCCTCCGTTGTTCCTAGTCCATGGTGCTGGGGGGAACGTGCTCCTCTACCGGAGCCTGGGTGAGCACCTCGCGCCGGACTTCCCCCTGTACGGCTTGCAATCGAAGGGCTTGGACGGGGAAAGCCAACCGCTGCGAACCATCGAGGAGATGGCAGCTTGCTACCTCCGCGAATTGAGAACCGTGCAGGGTCAAGGGCCCTACTACTTAGGTGGCTACTGTCTGGGTGGCACAGTCGCGTACGAAATGGCTCAGATTCTCCGCCGCGAGGGGGAGGAAGTACCGCTGGTCGCCATGCTTGACACATACAATTTCAGCCGCGCGCTCAAGGTAAGTTTCAGTTCATTCTTGCTGCAAAAAGCCAAGTTCCACCTGGCCAACCTGTCTTGCTTGCGGCCGGGCGACATGCTCGAGTATCTGAAAGAGAAGATTCGGTTGGGATTCGGCGGTGAACTGGCGAATCTGAAGACCTCAAGGCCGGGTTCAAGCCAGGCGGACGGTGTTGGCCGGGCGACCTCTGGTCCGGAGGCCAAAGTGCAAGCCGTCAATGATTATGCGGCGGAGCACTACGATCCAGTCCCTTACACCGGGCGATTGACACTTTTCAAACCACGGTTCAACTACAAGTTCTATCCCGACCCGAAAATGGGCTGGGGGGACTTAGCTCTGGGAGGACTCGATATCGTCGAGGTGGCTGTGAATCCCCACTCAATGTTGCTCGAGCCGCATGTCAACGTGCTGGCGGCACAACTCAAGGAGCGCATCGCGGGGTCACCGTTGGTTGAAACCCCTTTAGGGGTGGATGACTCTTCGTTGGAACAGAATGTTTGCGTATCAGCTTCGAACGATTGAGCGGACCCAGGATCGTCACCGCTGCTGACCGGAGGTTTCCGAGGAAATGAACCCTAGAAGAACCAGTTCGCGTTTGAACGCTGGCGATCTCGTCACAGTGCGGACGTCGCATGAGATCCTCAAGACTCTGGACGCGAATGGAACATTGGACGACCTGCCGTTCATGCCCGAGATGCTCGAATTTTGTGGCAAACGGTTTCGAGTGCTGAATCGCGTGGTCCAAGCCACCATCGATGGGGCGTTCTTGGCCCGTCACACCGAGTCGTTTGTCAGGGAATTCAGGAACAATGACGTCGTGACACTTCAGGGCTTGCGTTGTGGCGGCGCAAAGCACGATGGCTGCCAGCGAGGCTGTGCCATTTTCTGGAAGGAGGCATGGCTCGAGAAAATCGACGATGGCGACCATGAGTGCGTCCCCAAACAAGATTCTGTGAGCGCAGCCCCGGATGAACTCGGTTGCATACTGAAAACGAGGACTGAACCAGGCAGGTACTTCTGCCAGTCCAGTGAGTTTCTTAAAGCCACCCTGCACCTGTCGAAGATGCAGCGTTTCACGAAGTGTTGCAGCGCCGTCGCGACCGGCAACATTAGCGCTTGGGGAATGGTGAAGCGCATCCTCGTGTGGATGTGGTGGAAAGCTTATACTAAGCTGATCGGTCAACACGCGCGCGGGACACAAGAGAAGACGCCCACTGAGTTTCTCGGGTTGAAGCCGGGGGAGATGGTCGAGGTGAAGTCGCTTCAGGAGATTGTGGCGACATTGAACAAGAACGGAAGGAACCGGGGACTGCACTTCAGCGCAGACCAGCGTCCGTTCTGCGATGGACGATTCCGTGTACGAAGTCGCGCCGACAACTTCATCGCGGAGGGAACAGGCGAGATGAAACATTTCCGGAATACAGTCGTGCTGGAAGAGGTGCTTTGTAACAGCGCCTGTTTCGCGTTCGGCGGCTGTTACCGAGCTGATCTTCTGTACTGGCGGGAAATTTGGCTTAGGAGGGTCGAGGCACCGCCAAGAGTTGCTGGCTCAGAGGCCGACAATGTCCGCGACCGTGCCTCCTGACGTCTTGATCTGTGACTGCACCTCTACGCGTGCCAGTGAGCAGTAAGGAAGTTGGCCAGTGAAGTCATGGCTTTTAAAAACCGCGGTCCAGCACATCTTCAAGGGACTTCCTCGAGCCGAGTGGTGGAATAGCCTGATGCAACGCTACGTGACGGGAGGACTTCGGCTACAGCCATATGGGGAGTTCCAGATGAAACTTAGAGCCTGTCGGCGTCATTTCCAGTATTACCGGAGCTATTCCCGCAAGCCGCGTGACAGTTTTTTTGCCCTTGAAATTGGCACGGGTTGGTTTCCCATAATTCCCGTTGGGCTCCATCTCTGCGGTGCCGGACGGATATTGACGTATGACATCGTCCGACTACTTCAGCCGAACACATTTGGAAAGGTCCTAGAGTATTTTTGCCTTTTCGCCAAGACAGGTGAACTCGATAAAATCTTGCCAGAGGCGCGACGCGAGCGCGTATCGGAATTCATACGTTTGGCGAGCCCGCCGCTTAAAATTTCTCCTAGTCAGTTCCTCAAGCGTCTTGATATTCACGCCCGTCTTGGGAACATCTGCGATTTGCCATTAGACAGCGGATCGGTGGATCTAGTGTTTTCACATGGTGTGTTGGAGCACTTCGCGCCCTCCTTATTGGCGCAGGCCATGGCCGAGTTTCGCAGAGTCTGTGGACCGTCGTCCGTCATGAGCCATTTTATTGGTATGGCCGACCAGTTTTCCTTTTCCGACAGATCAATAAGTCCCTACAATTACATGCGTTATTCTGCACGGGCTTGGCGATGGTTAGACAGTCCAATAATTCCCCAAAATCGATTACGTGTCTCCGACTACATTCAGGCGTACAGTAACGCGGGATTCGGGATTGTTGCCCGAGAGGATGTCAACGGTGCCGAAAGTGATCTGGCTAACACCAAAATGTCTAGCGAATTCGCTCGGTATGACCGAGATGACCTCTTGGTGCTGTATTCGTGGCTAGTTGCACGGCCCGTCAACGCGGCGGGGTCATTTTGTGAGAGTCTCCACTGAATACGTAACTGGTAACCTCACTGGGAGCCTCCTCTCCTACTAGCTTGTTCCCTGGCATACTCTAGCGCGGCACAGAAACGGCACACTGTGCCCGGACGCGGTACGGCGAGTTGTCGAGCATAAGGAATGGCTTCCTGTCGTCGGTGTACCACGTTGACAAGAAAGTCTCGACGAGGCAGACGCCAAAGGCGGGGGTGAGGGCTCTCAACATTACGGAACCCGGCCGCCTCCCGACTCTGGCTCAAAAAACCCCAAAATGACATTAGGTGACGACGCTGTGCTAGCGGAAGGAGGCTCTTGTGGAATGCAAGTCGCGAACAGCTTTTGAGAGCATCGAGAGTGCACAACAATATCTTGCGCTTCTCGCCCAAACCGTGCTTGAGGCAAAGCGAGACACTAAAGCTGACATTGATTCCAAGGCGACTTCTGAATCGCCACGCCACGTGGAAGCGCTTCGGATGATTTCGTACAACCTGGAGAAGCTCGAACGCCACGTGAAGATGAGTCGCCGCATCCTCAACGATCTGCGCACTCTTCGTCGACTGCTTCATAAGGAGCGGCCACGTCCTGCAATCGCCGCGTGATAGGGCTGTAGTAGAAAAGTCCTGGTAGGGCTGCGCAGAAGCACATTGAGGCCAGGCCCCAGACTAACCCGGGATTCCACAATTCCAGCTAATTTAGACGAATTTGTCCATCGGAGGACACGCATGCCTGCACTATCGGATCTATCCGGCATTCATACAGAGTTGCTGTCGAAAATCGAGAATAGAACAGCCCAGGTCGGCGTGATCGGGCTCGGATACGTCGGTCTGCCCCTGGCACTTCTGTTTGATGAAGAACGATTTCCGGTGACTGGATTTGATATTGACACCAACAAGGTCCGAGCACTCTCGGAGGGCCGCTCGTACATTTACCGCATCCCTGCTACGGACATCGAGATTGCCAGGAATCGTGGGTTCCGCGCGACATGCGATTATTCCGAGATTGAACACATGGATGCCGTCGTCATCTGTGTACCCACTCCGCTGAACGAGCATCACGAGCCAGATATGTCGTACGTCACATCAACGGTCGAGTCCATTGCTCCCCACCTCCAGGCTGGACAGTTGATCGTGCTGGAGAGTACGACCTATCCCGGCACAACCGAAGAAGTGGTGATTCCGCTGCTCGAGAAGAACAATCCCTCGGGATTGATCGTCGACCGCGACGGACACAATACGCAAGAGAGTTTCTTTGTGGCGTTCTCGCCCGAACGGGAAGACCCTGGCAACGACACAGTTGCCCGCTGCGATATCCCAAAGGTCGTGGGCGGAATGAGCCACGTCGCTACTGAACTTGCGGCCGCCCTCTATGGGTCGATCTTCAATCGCACCGTCCCGGTCTCCGGTCCGGGCGTGGCGGAGATGACCAAGCTGCTGGAGAACATCTACCGCTGTGTCAACATTGCTCTAGTGAACGAACTCAAATTGCTCTGCCTGCGCATGGGGATCGATATATGGGAGGTGATCGACGCAGCTTCCACGAAGCCTTTTGGGTTTCAGCCGTTCTATCCGGGCCCCGGGCTGGGAGGCCATTGCATCCCCGTCGATCCTTTCTATCTTTCCTGGAAGGCGAAGGAGTGGGACTTCCATACCCGATTCATAGAACTGGCCGGCGAGATCAACCTGGCTATGCCGTATCACGTAGTAGAGTCCGTTACCACAGCGTTGGGCCGACACGGCAAAGCCCTGAACGGGGCGAAGGTTCTCGTGCTCGGTGTCGCATATAAGAAGGATATCGATGACCTCCGCGAGTCTCCTTCGCTCACCATCATCGAGCTGCTGCAGAAGACCGGCGCCCAGGTGGATTACAACGATCCGTATTTCCCCACCATCGGCCGGGGCCGCAAGTACAACTTGAATATGAAATCGGCGTCGCTGAGCGATATCCCGAACTATGACTGCGTCGTAATTGTCACCAACCATAGCGACTACAACTACGCCGACATCGTCCGTGACGCCCAGCTCGTTGTGGATACGCGAAACGCTACCCGTGGCATCTCCTCGAGCAAGATTGTCCGCTGCTGACGTTGCAAGGCTAGGAGTAGCCGCATGCGCAGCCGAGGCCAACCAGCCCTATCGTGCGATACTCTCGCTGCGAGCGTGTATGCACACGGACAAGTCAGCTCTCCCCCTGTGGGCGCGTGCCCCGTCCTCGTTATCACTGGAACCCGGCGAACTCGATCTGTGGCGAATCGGTCTGCTGCAGCCCGATTGGATCAAAGACCGCTGCCGTCAGGTCCTGGCTGATGACGAAGCGGGGCGCGCTGCCCGCTTTCGTTTCCCCGCAGATCAGGATCGATTCCTGATTACCCATGGTGCCATCCGCCACATCCTGGCTGGTTATCTCACTGTCAGTCCAGAAGCAGTTCGCTTTGAATATGGAAACTATGGGAAGCCCGAAATTGTCGGGGATGGTTCAAACCTCAGATTCAATCTCTCCCATTCTGCGGATCTTGCGATCGCAGCGATTGTCCGGGAAAGCCGGATTGGCGTTGATGTTGAGCGCGTGCGAACGGACGCATCGTGCATGGAAATTGCAGAACAGTACTTTTCGGCCGGCGAGATTGCGCAACTGAAGAGCGTTTCGTCCGACCAGCAGACTGAAGCCTTTTTTGACTGCTGGACACGCAAAGAAGCCTACGTCAAAGCCTGCGGCGCGGGCCTGTCCGTTCCGCTGAACAGTTTCGAGATGCCCTTCGGTTCGGCACAAGAGGCCGCCGCGCTCTTTACGTTGCCCACGGCAAAATCAAATGACATTCGCTTTGGGACCATGTATGCCCTCTCACCTCTTCCTGACTACAAGGTGGCGACGGTAGTGGAGGGTCGGGAAGGACATAAGATTAGGTACTGGGATTGGGCGCTCTAGGCTTGCTACGAAAGGAACTACGTTGAGTGGCGGGACACTTCTCATACTTTTTCCGAAGATACAGTCGCGAGAGGAAGGCCGTTGGCACCCGGCCGCATTTTCAATGTCCACGGCTCGCCCAGGTGGGCGGGGGGTGCCAGTCGGAGACGTCATGCAGGCGCTACCCAGAAATTGCCTCCTCTTGGCTCTTTTCGTGGTGTTGTATGCCTGTGGTGGGGCAGGGAACCGAACTGCCCCATCGTCTCCACCTCCACACCATGTGGATCTTCAGTGGAGTCCCGGTTCCAACGCCGATATCACATACAACGCATACCGATCTCTCACACCCGGGGGCCCCTACTCTCCGATCGCTACTTCACTTACAGGGGAAACGTACAGCGATTGGACCGTGAAGTCCGGGACAACCTACTACTATGTTGTTACAGCAGTGGACAGCCAAGGCCGAGAGAGTCCATACTCGGGCGAGGCGACCGCCACCGTTCCCTGATCGCTCCGAGCCGACAACAGATGTGCATTTAGCAGGTTGCCGAAACACTCGAAGTCTTGTCCATTCTTGGAAGCCCGCCTCTATCTCTGCCGTAGCAGTTCTATCTTCAACCGCGGCATTAGCCACCGCCGTCGTCGCGGGAGAACGACTTCCGCAACCTGCCAGGAGGACAACATGAAACTCGTACAGCTGACGGACGAAGGGGACAAGCCAATTGTCGTGAACGCCGACACTGTGTGCTTCTTTCGACGCTACGCTCCCGATCGCGTTGAAATTCACTTCCTTGGTGAAAGTAGCACGAAGGTTAGAGGGACAGTGGAATTCGTAAAGATCGCGCTCGAAGGCGTCTTGGGCCTGCCCACTGGCAGGACACAAGAGTCCACCATCCACGCTGAAAAGAATCTTGCGCGTCAGAATTGACGCCGACAGGCAGACTCCGATGCAAGCCTCGGCGTGTTACCCTTGACGTACTGGCCTGCACCCGTAGCCTAGCATCAACGTCCCCGAAGGCCTTAACGCATTTCCCTGGCCCTGTGCAACTAGCTTCCAGAATTGATGGCCCCTTTTTGTTAGTCTAGAACTCAGTAAGTCCCCACTCGTATCGTCCCATGCAATCCTAAACGTGTCTCGGTCTTGCGGAGTATTAGCGAGGGAAAGCGCCCCAAAACCGCCTCATTCATCCCCCCCTGGCATGCGAGATTTGAGGAAGAATCCGGCAAGCGCGAGAGTGACATACGCGCAGCTCTCGTAATACATCGCCACAAATCGGACGAAAGTGCGAGTCGAATAGCCGGGGTCATGGACAGCTAGTGGAATTGCCCCAGCAAGCGGGAGCAGGAGGTAACAACACCACCGGGCATACGCCCATCGTTCCCCCGGCGAGAAGACGAAGCTACTAGTGGCTGCTTTCGGGAGCAGAGAGATATACCTGACGAGCAGAATAGTCATTCCAATGAAACTGCTGAGTAGCCAGAAAAGATGATTCAGCGGCACTCCGCCTAGGGAAAATGAAAGAAGTGGAACTCTTTGGACTAGCCAACTGCGGTCGTGGGTAAACAGATCCCACGCGATGTGGAGCCAGGTGCCAAGCAGCAACGATATTACGACCACTACACGAGAACTGACTGTGACAGTGCACAGGGGGAGGAGAGCGTTCCGGTGCGGATTCGGGAGGGTAGAGACGAGGGGAGTACGCACCTTGCGAAAGATCCAGAGTGTCAGGAGACCCATCGGCAGGCAAAACACCAAACTGCCAAGCAGAGTGTGAGAGAAATATTCCCAATCGTCGATGCTAGCGGCCAAATCCGGAGTGAGGCTGCCGATGATCAGTGAGGGAAAATCGAGGTATTTGGGACACCAGCGGCGTAAGGGCAGCACGGCCGCAGGATGTGCAAGTGGAAACGGCATAGCCCGGATTAGACCGAGATCCCCAGCGCGGATCTGACTCTATCACATCAAGAAATCTAGGAACTGAGTTGAGGTCGCGTAAGGAACCATTGCCCATAAAGGCTTACCCAGGGCGCATTCCGCGCATCCTCCACAGGCTAGTTCGCTCTCTGCTCCGAGTCGAGGTCAGTGTCGGGACTTTTGTCAATCGCCTCTAGCGATGCACAGACGAATGGCATAAGACACACAAGGTAATGAGGTTCTCCTCTGAGTCGGCTCCCGCATGGCTGCGGAACTCTCTGTGGTGCACTTCAAGATTTGACATAGAGCCGCAGGATTGACACCGCCAGCCATCGCGACGCATGATCTGGCGTCGCAGACTTTCGTACGACAAGGGATCCAACCGCAAGCGTGGGGCTTTTGGGCGAATTGTTCTCATGCCTTGCGCAGATTTTCGAGGAAGGCTTGCTGGTGGTCACCCGGCAAGAACTCGAAGAACCGCCTCATTGAGTACAACAGTGTCTCTAGGTTCTGATCGCCCAAGCTCGCCCCTGCCAGGAAGTCGGCGCAAATCATCTCGAGGCAGTAGGCGCGCGATTTGTCCGACCCGAGCATCAGAGCAGCGGTGTCGATCGCCTGCTCGATGACCGGAATTTGGCTCTTGTATATCTTGAAATAGGTCAGCTCTTACGGTTCCTCATCCTTTCCCGTTAATTCCTTCTCGACCTCCCGCCCTTTTGTCCACCCGATTTCCTTGAGATCCTTCTTCACTTGCGGTGGCAGGTGCTCGTGTATGGACATCAGGTAATACGCCTTCCTTCTCGATTCCGGAAACCGCTGTTCCAGGAACTCGTCAAAGGATTTCAGATTCTCCAGCCTGCAGTACTGCCCCGCCCGCACTTCGCACAAATACTTTCCTAGCTCTATGAACCGGGTATCCCGCTCCGTCTCACTCCGCTGTTCCCACTCTAGGATCTCGTCGATCTTCGTCAGCACGAACAAAGCGCGCTTCTTGTTTAGCTTCGGCGGCATGGGCGGATTACTAGTACGTAAGCTCGTCAAACAGACCAAGATCGTCTCCCGGAAGGCGTACCAGAGTGGCATCGACCAGTTCCTGTCGTCCCAAGCAAAAGCCGATGTATGCGCAACTCGTGCAGGGATTTTGCGGAAACCGGACACCACTGTGCTGCAGAAACTGGGCCGACTCGATCCGTCTAACGGTGTCGTCGACGAGCCGGCCGAACTCCTCTCGCTGCTCTTCGGTGATGGTGGTACGGAAGTACTGGATCGGATTGTTCCCATGCGAAGCAGATTGTCGTCCGCGGTAACTAGTCGACCTCGGAAAATCGAACAGGCCCACCCTACGTCCCATGCCCTTCTGAGACTGTCCCAACGTGATCTAGTCAACACCGGCCAGCCCGGTGAAAATCACACCAGCCCCTGAGCTGGCATCTCGACTGGTCCAGCGGGGGACTGAAAGAGCACGACCATTCCCCCGCTATGCGTTACGGCGCATATGCATAGGTGTGATCTGTGACCAGCTTCGGCTTGGTTAGGCCCTGGGCTCCTTCTCTCTTTGTATCGGTTGTTCTGATTCTTCTTCCATTACAAGCACACACGCAGCAGATCGCCGCGTCCCCAACCGCTTTGGGCTTCGGCAATGTGCTTCTCGGGCGTAGTCTCACTCAAACGGTGAGTATTACCAATACGGGGAGCGCAAGCCTAAGCGTTTCCAAGGTAAGTGCAAACGGAACCGGCTATGCCGTTAGCGGACTCAGCTGTCCGTTCACGCTCTCTCCCGGGCAGAGTGCGCAACTAAACGTCACCTTCACACCGCCCGCTGTCGGTACCGACAGTGGCTCTGTTCTGGTCGACGCTTCCACGCAAACGTGGAGACACCATCGCAGGTGGGGGTACCCTTCCTCAACAACTACGACGGCAACCGTGGGCTTATCCGGTTCGGGGATCTCCGCTGCGGGCCAGATCTCTGCCTCGCCAACAAGTCTGAGTTTTGGCAACCTCTTGCCAGGCAGCTCACAGACATTGAATGAGACTCTTACCAACACTGGCACCACCAGTGTCACGATCTCGCAAGCAAGTTTGTCCAGCACGATGTTTACGGCCAGCAACTTGTCTCTGCCGTCGACTTTGGGAGCCGGTAATAGTGTGACATTCGGGGTGGTCTTCACGCCTAACGTTGCAGGATCGATTACCGGGAAGCTCTCGATTCTCTCTGACGCTTCTAACCCGCAGTTGAACATCGCACTGTCAGGAAGCGAGAGCGCTCCGGGCCAGTTGACACTGTCGCCCGCAAACTTGAATTTCGGCAGCGTCAGCACAGGCTCGAAAGCGTCTCTGTCAGGCACGCTGAGCGCGACTGGTTCGCCGGTTACGATTTCCTCAGGGACCAGCACTAGCGGCGAGTTCCTGCTCGGTGGCATATCGCTTCCTGCTATCCTCGCCGCCGGTCAATCGGTCCCTTTCACCGTGACTTTCTTACCACAGAGCTCAGGCAGCGCATCCGCCAGTCTGTCTTTCGTGAGCAACGCCACGAATTCCCCTGCAACGGAATCATTGAGTGGAAGTGGAGTGGCGCCGACTCAGCACAGCGTTGATCTTTCCTGGGGTGCGAGTTCTAGCTCGAACGTGCAGGGGTACAACGTGTATCGGGCGGGTGTTTCGGGTGGACCCTACGCCGCTGTGGTATCCGCCAACTCGGGCACGACTTTCGTCGATGGATCCGTTCAGTCGGGACAAATGTATTACTACGTAGTAACAGCCGTCGACACTAGCGGGGCGGAGAGCGCCTACTCGAACCAGGTACAGGCCGTCATCCCCTCTCCCTGAGGGCAGGGGCGTACGGGTATTGCACGACACCCCGGCAATCTCGGATGTATAAAACTCCGGCCAATGGGGGCGATCCGCAAAATTGCGAAAGGAAGCCAAGAAGCCTCTTGTTTTCAGCGAAGAACTCTCCCGCCCCTTGCTAAGACTCTCACCGAGCCAGGCCCTTTAGCTCCGCGACATACAGGTCAGTTCGCCCTCGCTCGCGAGGCCCGTCCCGCCCCAAGTGCTGTGATCTCTGTCCTTGCGACTTCCGCGCAATAAATGGTGTGCTTTCCAATGGCGTTCTGCCCGGCTTCAATCACGGTCAACGTCATCCGGATGTCACCGCTAGCTGGCAGGCGACCCTGCGGCGGGATTTTTCTGGTCACCGAAGAACGCGCGGATAGGCTTTTCCGGTACCTGGGGAAGACACCCATTGCTGGGTCGTATGTATTTGCCGGCCTATCGTGCCGGCACCGAAGCCGGTGGCCTGCCCAGCTAGTGGACCATCGCGCGTTGGGGAGCCGGTGTAGGCCGTCCGCCAATGAATCTCGAAACCTCCAAAATGCCGGTCTAACTTATCGTGACAGACCCTACTGACCAATATCAGTTCCGTCCGTCCATATATAGAATAGGTGTGAGTGTTTCCGCCCTCGCGGGAGTCTAGCCTCATGAAGCAAGTTACCGAGCGCGCGCGCCGGGTGCTCTTACTCCTTCCTTTGACCGCTGTTTTCCTTTTATCTGGTTGTGAGAAAAGCGGATCGGCTCAGCCCGCCGGGGCTGCTACCGCGCATCCGCCAGCGCCGGTGGTGGTGGCCCGTGTGGAGCAGCGCGACGTGCCGGTGCAAATTCAGGCCATCGGCAACGTGGAAGCCTATCAAACTGTACTGATCAGGTCCCAAGTCAACGGCCAGATCGACCACATCTTCTTCAAGGAAGGCGACGACGTCCATCAGGGACAGCGCCTCTTTCAGCTCGATGAGCGTCCCTTCCAGGCAGATCTGGAAAAAGCCATCGGCCAGATGAAACGTGATCAGGCACAGGCCGAGAATTCGCGAATGCAGGCAGAACGTTATTCCTCTCTGGAAAAGCAAGGCATTGTCTCGCATGAGCAGGCTGGCCAGGTGCTTGCGCAGTCCAAAGCGGACGCAGCCGCGGTCGACGCCGACAAAGCCGCAATCGATGCCTCCCGTGTGCAGCTGCAGTACACCAACATTCTTGCTCCGATCAACGCCCGCGCCGGATCGTTGATGATCAATCTCGGCAACCTGATCAAGGCCAATGACACTCCCTATCTGGTTCAGCTGAATCAGGTCACTCCGATCTACGTCACCTTTTCCGTACCCGAGGCCAATCTTTCTCGTGTGCGACAGCGTTACGCCGCCGGCCAACTCAAGGTGCGGGCTTATCCCAAGGGGGAAGGGAACCGCCCGGTAGATGGGCGATTGACCTTCATCGACAATGGTGTCGACATGAGCACCGGCATGTTCAAGCTGAAGGGCACCTTTGAGAATCACGATCGACGCTTGTGGCCCGGAGAGTTTGTGGACGTTGCGTTGGAACTCTCCACCCAGAAGAATGCCGTGCTTGTTCCTACCAAGGCGATTCAAACCGGGCAACAGGGCGAATACGTCTACGTGGTCGGCGCCGATAGTACGGCTGAGTCCCGCCCCGTCAAGACGTCAGGTGTGTATCAGAATCTGACCCTCGTTGCGGACGGATTGAAACCAGGCGAACAGGTTGTAGTGACAGGCCAGTTGCGTGTGGCTCCGAATGCGAAGGTGACAGTTCAACGTACGCTCCCCGCAGATCAGACAGATACGGCAGCGGCCGGAAATCCTGCCGGGGGCGGACTGTGAGTCTCTCCGAACTCTTCATCAAGCGGCCCATCATGACCACGCTGGTCATGGCCGCGATCCTCATTTTCGGAATCTTCGCCTATAGACTGCTGCCTGTCAGCGATTTGCCCAATGTGGATTTTCCCACCATCCTGGTCAGCGCATCACTGCCCGGTGCGAGCCCCGACACGATGGCTTCGTCGGTCGCCACGCCGCTGGAGAAACAATTCTCCACAATCGCTGGCATCGATTCGATGACGTCCACCAGTTCTCTCGGCCAGACCAACATCACCATTCAGTTCAATCTCAGCCGTAGCCTCGACGGTGCCGCGCTCGATGTGCAGGCCGCCATCACCGCCGCCGGGGGACAGCTGCCTCCGGAGATGCCGACCCCACCCACCTTTCAGAAAGTCAATCCCGCCGATTCGCCCATCCTTTATTTGGCGCTCAGTTCGCCAACCATGAAGCTGTCGGATGTGGACGAGGCCGCCGAGACCACCATTGCGCAGAACATCTCCATGGTCAACGGCGTGGCTCAAGTGCAGGTGTACGGAGCACAGAAGTACGCCATGCGCGCGCAACTCGATCCCAGCGCGCTGGCCTCCCGGCAAATCGGGATCAACGATGTCAGCGCCGCG
>Ga0070716_100000089_pt1 | contig 36102 bp, 48 predicted proteins | sample LARL112metaG_FD_71395 | JGI IMG/M metagenome (GOLD analysis project Ga0070716, IMG submission 71395) | Corn, switchgrass and miscanthus rhizosphere microbial communities from Kellogg Biological Station, Michigan, USA - LAR L11-2 metaG | ecosystem: Host-associated > Plants > Roots > Rhizosphere... | reverse complement strand
ATGTCGTTGAGGTATGGCGCCAAGAATCTCAGGCCCTCGCGCACCGGAACAAGCTCAACGCCGGCTCAGGTGGAAAGCACTTCGTCACCAAGTACGTACCGGAGGACAAGTGAAACCAAGTGCAGCCATCCTGGGTCCCATAGGCCAATCGCTCGACGACGCTATCACGTGGGACTGGGAGCAGACCCACCATGCCATCCGCCGCACGCTCGCCTACCTGGACGAACAGGCGGCTGCTCACCCGGTGCCAGTTTGCGATTACTACTGCGGACAATGCGAGTTTTACATGACTCGGGTGGAGGCTCGCGGTCACGACTGCTTCCCAGCCCCAACACCACCACTAGGTGAGGACAAGCCCTCCGCCCTGACCACGATGCCCCGAGACTATGACCATGGGATGGCGCCGCGGGCTGCGTCGGGGCGCGAGCCGAAATCCCCAGGCTTGCTCCACGGCTGCGGCTGTCAGTGCGCCAAATGCCAGCCGTTCTGGCCGGTGCAGTTGGCTGACCGCTGCAAGGGCCTGAACGACGAGCTACGCGAAGCCCAAGCCGAGCTCACCCGGCTAAAAGGAGACCTTGGTAAATTAGCTGGTAGACCTGGGCAGCTGGAGACATTGGAGGCTCGCGAGGTCGACGCGGTTTTTGCCAGAGTTCGCGATCTATCGGCGGACATGATCATTGAACGCGCCCGGATCAGGGAGGGGTTGGAGAAAGCGCGAGAGCGGCGTGACGTAGACGTGCGGAAAGCAACTGACGAAGCCGATCGATCTGAGCGCAAGCTCCGCACCGCGATTGAAGACTGCGAGCATGCGGTGAACGGGCGCGAGGCTGCTCTGACCAAGCTAGCAGAAGCAGAGCGGACGATTGCGGGGCTGCAAAAGGTGGTAGAGGCGGCGCGCGATATCGTCGAATCGTTCGACGCTGGCCTGGTCACGTCGTCCGGAGCGACAATCTCAAGAATGCGCGCAGTCCTCTCCGCCCTCGACACGCCACCCCAGCCAGAGCCACCAAGCGAGTCTGTGCGCTTTGATGGTCTGCTGGGATGCTTCACTGGTGTCGTCGCTGGCATGGTCGGAGTCTGCGAGCGCTGTAGTAGAACTTACTCTGACCACTCCGCAAGTTTGCGCCAATGCCCGCACGTGAGCGCAGAGACCCCAAGCGAGCGGGAGATTCGGGTGGGGTCGACGTGGCGCTTCAACGGCTGCTTCAACGGGAACCCGACGCCAGGGATGCGCATCGTGCATTCGGTGACAGCTGACACGGTTCACGCTGTCTACAAGGACGACGACGTATCGGGCACGAAATGGTCGCGGCTCGACTTCTTAAATCTTCACACATGGATTAGCGACCCGACCTCTACAGCAGAGAGCGAGACGCCGTGAGTGAGAAAACAACCATGTGGGCCATTCACGTCCAGGGCCCGGACACCATCATCGCTCAGCCTGACAAGGCCACGGCCGAAAGCAGAGCCGCGCAATGGCAAAAGGCGATCGATGACTGGCTCGCAACACGAATAGCGAGCCCCTATTACCCGACGATCAAATACGTCGTGGTCAAATACCCCGGCCGTTACGAGAGCTGGCGCGCTCAAATAGATGAGCACGGCGGCGAACCGGAAGACCATTGCTGATGGCCAACTACACCCAACTCAGCAACCCCGAACGCGACGCCCGAACCCAAGGCGCAGCGGACGCGGCGGCAGGTAAGCCTCGGCGTCGGCTCGGAGGGGAGCTGGCGGAGTGGCAGCGGGGGTATGATGAGGCGTGGAGGGTGGCGGGAGCGGACGGCAATAGCGCCCGCCTGCTGAAACCCGCAACCGTGACGATGCCTCCGGGCGATTGAGCCGCATAGCGGCGTGAAGGAGATTGGACGAATGGCCAACCAAAAACACGTAATCGGCAACGGCGAGCGCGCGAAGTGCAGCGCCCACAGCAAGCCATTTTCCCCGTGCGTCGAGTGCTGCATTGCGCAGCAAGTCCGCCGCCGCGCCCGTGACAAGCGCAGGCGTGGATACTGATGGCCAAACGCCTCCCGCTCTTACTAGCCGCCGCCGCCCTCGCCCTTGGGTGCGCTGGAGCGGCTGACGCCCCAGAACAGCAGCAGCCCTCCGGTGGAGCCTGCTCGGCCTACGGTGAAGCTCCGGACGTGACCACGATCCGGACCCCCGTGAATGCCGCGTCTCCGCACCCGGATTGCATTGCTCAGGACGAGCTCAGCCCGGCGGGACAGCGAGTCTACTGCTGCATGGGAGCGGCCTTCGACGCCTGGTACAAGAGCGTCGGGCAGTAAGCGCCAGCTGTTCGCTCGCCACAAAGCTAAAGCCGGCCTCCCAGTTAACGGGAAGCCGGCTTTTCGGTGTGCGCTGCGGGACGAGCCGCGCGCGGGAGTTAGGGTAGGGGGGGCGGAGGCGTCAGGACCTCGAGCACGGGCGCCGAGTTGACCGCGTTCGGTCGATGCCGAGGGGCCCGCGTCTCGATCGGCGTCACCGGCGGCGCGTTGGGCTGAAGCGGGATGCTCACGCCGAGCTTGCCGAACACCTGCCGATAGTAGTCGTCAGTCGATCGAGCCCAAGCCCGGCAGTCGACGGCGGCCCGCTCGTTGACCTGGACCTTTTCGGTCAGCGGGTCGGTCACCACCTTGTCGAGCTTTCGCGTTTCCTCCACCCGGTCGATTTTGGCCTCTACGTTGGCCGTGTGAGCCGTGAGCCACGCGGTCGCGGCGCCCATCAGGAGCACGAGCGGCGTCCCGAGCTTGTACGCCAGCTTGATGAGGGCTTTGCGCTCGGCCCCGGGCGCGAGGCTGCCGATGACCGGCGGCGCGCGTTTGGAGGCATCCAGCGCCGCGCGCAGGGTCTCCGCCTCGGCCTTGGCCGCACGTGCCTCCTCCGCCTTGCTGGCGAGCTCGGTCAGGATGGTATCGACCGAGATCTCGCGGGAGTCGCGCAGGGTGTCCAGGCGAGCGCGCGGGACTGCCAGCTCTTTGGGCGGCCGCATCGGCATGGCTGGCGGTGGCCTGGTAGGGGCCGCTGCCGGAACCGGCGTGTGCGGGCGCTCCGGAGGATTGATTTCCGTGACGCTCATGCGTTTGCCCGGCCTGGGCGGGTCGAGCTTCGGCATGGTGGGAGGCTGTCGTCTGTGGCGGGGCGCAACGGTGTCGTGTGCGCGGGGGCGGGGTGGGTTACTCGGGCTTCTTCGCGTCTTGCACGGCACGCAGCACAGCGAGCTCCCGATCCATTCGGTCGAGCTGCGTGCGCATTACGGCCATGTCGAGCTCGATTTGCTGGAACCGTTCGGCGCCCGCGTCGAGTGCCAGCGCGATATTGCGCTGCTCCTGCTCGGTGACTCCCTGGCGCGTAACCAGCGCGTCTACCGATTGCTGTAGGCCGGTGATGCTCGAGCGAATCAGGCCGATGTCGGCGCCAGTCTCGCGCAAGATCCGCTCGGTCTGCTTCTCGAGCAGCACGGCAATGTTGCTGCTCGCCTTGTTCGACTGCCGGACCTCGTGCGCAGCGTCCGCGGCGGCCATCAGGGCGGCGTGTAGGAACAGGTCGGGCTCGTATCCCGTCATCCGCTTCAGCGCCTCACTCGGCAGCGGGTCGAATCCGGGCGGCGGCTCTGTGAGCGGTGAGGGTGGGAGCGTGTCGCGCAATTCGTTGTCGTCGTGGTCGGTGTCGTTACTCACGAGGGTGAATTTCCTTGCTGAATTGGCCATGCTCGGCATAGGTGCAAGAGCAAGGCCGGGCGGGGGTAAAATCGTTGTCGAGAGCGCGCGGAGTCCCATCGAACGCTCGGGGTGGGTCACGAGATCGGCTCGGCTGTGGCGTCTGATCCGCTCGGCTCGTACTCACCCGCGTGGTGCATCACGTTGGCAGCGATGTTTGATTCGGCAAGCCTGGCGCACGCATGAACGGCGTCCCAGTCGACGTGCGCCGGCTCGGGCGATTGCCCGTTCAGTTTGCCGATGAACTCCTTTTGCAACGAGACGACGCCAGCAGTATAGGGACCCTCGGCCGCCGTGAAATAGCCCTTGAGCTTGAGCTGATGCACGTAGCCGGCGGCGTCACCCGCGAGCAGCGCTTGCCACGCTTGGGCATAGCGGCCGTTCTGTACGAAGTCCACGTACTCGAACGCGCCGTCGAAGCGGTTTGCATACGCGCGAAAACGTGTCTGCGGGTGCCCGGGTGGCACATCGTAGGCGACCGGTTTGTAGACGGTGCCCTTCGTCAGGTTTTTTACCGTGCCGTTTGGCTCGAACCAGCAGGAGCCCTCGGGCAGCTCTTCACCGCACGCGAAGCAGGTGAACATCCCAGCGTAGGAGTCGCCGGCCTTGATGTTCCCCCAGTTGTGGGCGTGAATCTTCTTCCAGCGTCCGGTCTCGAGCGCGGTCTTGGCGAGCGCCAGCGCGCGGACAGCAACCGACGAGCCCTTAGGAAGGGCGGATCTCATCGCCTCATCAGCCTCTTCGAAGCTGAACGGCGTCAGGGCGTCTTCGGTGAACGTTGCGATCATCTCTTTCCCTTCGTCTTCGCCGCCCGCTTCGGCAGAAACGGATTGATCAGTCGCGGCAGATTCGCGTAGCCGGCCGTCTGCCCGCCATCAAATGCTGAGGCGAGCAGCATCATGGCCTCCTCACGGAATTGCTCGGGCAGGCGCGAGACAGCGGCGCGAAGTTCGCTGGCCGTGAGGGGCTTCACGCCGACTCAGCCGACCCTCGTCAGCTCGTTGGTCGCGCAGTAGTCGGCGCACTGAAAGACCACGAACTCTGGCCCCTGCGAGCCGTGCGCCTCACCTTTCACGATGCGTGTGAGCCGGGATTCGCCGTCTTTCGAGAACAGCGCCATGCGCGGCGCTTCCGGCATCACGGCATCGACGATCGGCTTGGTCTCCGTGAACTGCACCTGAGCGTTACAGCTCTCCTGATCCGGGGTGATGCTGATGATGACACCGGCTTTGATGCCTTCGCTGTTGTACAGCTTGCCGGTGACTTGATCGCCTACTTTGGCTTCGGTTCCGTCTGCGTAGTGGGGCATCGTTTTCTCCTCTTGTTTTGGTTGAAATCTTTTCAGCAATTCAGCGAGCAGCCGTTGGCCGGTTAAAGCCTGGCGCACGCAGACGAAGCACTTGCAGTCAGGCTCGTGCGGACCGCCGAGAACCAGCGCGCCCAACGGACGGCGCTGGAGTTCGCGCTGGAAGGATGCGGCGCGTTCCTGTGCGCTCTTGGGGCTCCCGCGCTGGACACGGAACCTCGGATGCTCGTACGGCTGTCGTGGGCGGAGGGTCACGCGATCGCCCGCCACGCCCCGCGCACACAGCGAAACAACACGTAGCCGGCTAGCCCCAGACCGACAAGCGCAGGCACGATCGACTCAACCACGAGCCTTGTCGCGTCCCCTCGCCAACCGCGCGAGGTTCGCCGCAATCCGCTCGATCGTCGCTTGATACCCGGGAATTGCAGCACAGTCGCGCCAGTCCGCGGCGAGCTTGGCTGCGCGCTGGGCTTGGGTGCGTGGGATCTGCCCGGTTGGGGGTTCGGATTTGAAAGCACCGCGCCTCAAATCCACCGACCGTGAATGGTGATCGTTCCGGTCCAGCTGAGCCAGAGTAGTGCGACCAGGACCACGCAGACGATCGCGATTGCTTGGCGCCACGGTGAGCGGATCGGGAAGGCTGCCAGTGCGGTCAGGAGCGTGAGCAGGATGAGCGTGATCATTGGCACACCACGAAGCGCCCGCACGCGTGCACGTCGGCCTTCGTGCGTACTCCGACGAGGCAGGCGAGCGGCACCGTCGTCAGCCGATCGTCGAGCGCTTTTTGCAGGTTGACCGGGCAGGACGGCCCACCCTCGACGCATCCGGCCCCCGCAAGAGCCTGGCATGCCTGCCGCACGCTGGCGTCCACGACGGGCTCGGGGCCCGCATCGACGACGGCCCATGGCCCAGGTGGGGGGACCACCACCGTTGGTACGGGCGCTGGCGCCGGCGGTACCGGCGACGGCTGCGGCGCGCAGGAGTTGCAAGCCACGGCCGCGATCAGCACGAACAACATGAGGACGATGTTTTTCACGCTACCGCCTGCGCTTTCTGGACGTCCCAGGCGTAGGCGTCGCACTGCGCGATCCAGGCTGGGCTGACCAAGATGTTGCCGTCGTCGCCCCAGCCAGTGCCCCAGCTGTTGCGCACGATGACGTTGTCGCCGCTGTAGCCAATGGCGAATAACGCGTGCCCGCCACCCTGCGGGTCGCTGTAGTCGGGCGACCCGATCGGCTTGTCGCCCTTCTGCCACTCCTCGAACGCCATATCGACGAAGCTGTCGACGCGCACGGGGATCAGCGAGCTGATGCAATCCTTGATGTCCTGCAGCTTCTGCGGGCCGAACGAGTTGATCTGGTACGCGCCCACGATCAGCGAGGTTCCCGCCCGCTCGAGATCCCCGAGGTCGATCTCCTCGTTGACGTTCGCGAGCGTGACGTCGCAGTACAAGCCGGCGGGTGAGGGGCCCATCGGCACGATCCCGACCTCACTGATCACGCGGATCACCGAGTTCGTTTCGGTGCCCACGTCCTGCAGCTGAGGGAGGTCGCCGCTTGGGTACTCGTTGGCGCGGTCGAATGCGCGCGCGGGCACGTAGAGGCCGTTTTGCGAGGGGATGTAGCCGAGCGGCATGCCCTTGGCTTCGAAGCGGGTGTAGATGGCGCCCGAGCTCGAGGTCCCCTCGCAACAGCCAAAGTCGGTCTGATCCATCACCGGCGGCGTGTACTTGGACAGATCGAAGGCGGCGGCCCCCTTGCTCCAGACGATCCCGCGCTGGCGGGCGACGCGGATCGAGGTGTACCGGTGTCGCCCGCGGTCGAGCGAGCAGCCCTTTGCGCGACGGTTCACTTGTGCGCTCTCCGGACGGCCAACGGCACAGGCAAACCAACGGCACCCTCGGCAGCGCCGATGCGTTTCGCAGCGTAAACGCGCTGGATGTCGGCCCAGCATGCGCGGAAGTCGACGAGCGACGCATCGAGCTGCTCGGCGGTCAGGTCGTGCAAACCGTCGTCGGCCTTGGCAGCAGCAGCAAGAGCGGCGCGCGCTCGAGCAATCAACTCGGGGTCGATCAGGCGCGTCGCTTCGGCCGCGCTCACGGCATTGCCGGCGTCGGCGATGATGACCGCTGCTTCGGCGAGGTAGGGCGCAGCGGCGGCGAATAGGGCGCAGCTTGGCAGGAACACCAGGAGAGCGATGCAGAGGCAACTCGCGAAGGGCGGGATGCTCGGATTTTTCGCCTTCGGTGCCGTGTCGTTGGTGATCGCCAGCGCGAGGGCCAGATCGCTATTCGACGGCGGCTTCGTCGGCGCGTCGCCCGACTTGAGCTTCGCGGCCGAGCGATTCGACGGCAGGCCCGGCAGCAGCATTGCGCCGCAGACGATGAAGAGCACACCGAGATCGGTCCAGCTCTTGGCGCCGGTGAGCCCCTGCGCCGCCGTGGCGAGCGCAGGAACCAGCGCGGGCGCGAAGGTCTGCAGCCACGCGGGGCACATGCTCCAGAATGGTCGAGTGGCGACGAATAGACGCGAAAAGCTCGCCAGGAATGCGGACAGGAAGGCGACGACTTGAATGATGTCGAGCGTGTGTTGCACGTGGGTGTCCCTCGTTGGTTGTGTTTGGTCAGCTCTCGAAGCGGCGCACCAGCGCCCTGGGAGGGGGCACCATCACGCTGGCGCGCCGCTTCGAAAGTCCGACCGTGGTTTTGGTTCAGTAGGTCTGAGCAGCCGCGAGCCGGTAGAACAGCGGCTCTTGCGGCTTGTCCGGCTGCGACGCGAGAGTGAGGTCGAGGCGCAGCGTGTACGTGATCGGCGATCCGAGCAGCGGCCTGAAGTTGACCAGCCACACGTCGCCTGAGGCGTCGCTCTCCAAAAAGCTGGCCGCCAGCTGGTCGAAGGTGAGCGTGTCGCCGTCGAGCGGTAGGTTGGTGCTCTTGTTGACTGCGGTCAGCGCGATGGATCCCGCTACAATGGCGTCGCCCCTGGTGAGGCGCAGAGGGATCGAGCGCACGCGCGTGCCGGCGCTTGGCAACACGACGTGGTTTCGAATCCCGATCAGCGGCGGAAGTTCGCTCATGGTCCCTCGGTGCGGCAGTCGACTAGCGGAGCGGTGAATTGAGAGGCGGTCAGGTCGACCATGGCAGCGGTGAACGGTCGATCGGTCAGGTCCACCGTGACAGCGGTGAACGGTTGGTCGGTCAGGTCCACCGTGACAGCGGTGAACGGTTGGTCGGTCAGGTCGACCATCGGCGCGCAGCAATCCGGCGCCGCGCGCGTCAGTGATGGCGTGGGCGCGATACCGAAGAACGCCGCGATGCTGCGGATTCTGCGCCAGATCGAGTCGAGGAAGCTTTGGTCGGGCGGAAACGGATCCTCTGCGAGTGGTCGCGCGCGCGCGCTCGGAGCCGGGTCCACGCGGCCGAAGAACGGAGTCCAGGGCTTCCGCTGCAGCGTTTCTGGGAACCGCTCGTCCGAGATCGTGCGCGCACGCGTTATCGGAGGCGGGCTTGGCGGCGGAGCCGACACTGGCAGCCAGGGACGGCGAGCCAGAACTTCCAAAGACTGCTCGTCGGGCAGGACCCTTGCGCGCGTGAGCGGCGGAGCCCCAGGCGTGATCGGTGCGGCGGTAGCGACCCACAGCTTGCGCTGCGGCTGCTCCTGCGCGGGCCCATCCTCGAACTGAGATCGCGCTCGGGTGATCGGGGGCGGGTCGACTCGAGCAAAGTCAGGCGCCCAGGGCTTCCGCTGGAGCGTTTCCGGTGATTGCTCATCGGTTACCGGCCGAGCTCGCAGCACGGGCGGGGCGCTCGGTAGCGGTGCGGATACCGGCTGCCAAGGGCGTCGAAGCAGGACCTCTGGCGATTGCTCGTCGCTGACAGGGCGTGCGCGCGTGGGTGGGGGGTTCGAGGGCACCGTGCCGCTCGTCGGGATACCGACGCGGCGCTGCCGCTCGTCCTGCGGAGCATCTTCGGCCGGTGGCCGCGCTCTGGTGACGGGTGGGGCGTCGGTCGCGCGCAGTGGCGCCACGCCCTCTCGAGTCTGCGGCGTGTCGACGAAGATCGCTTCGTCGACAACTGACCTGCGTGGCGCAAACAGCGGGGCGACGATCGCAGCGGGGGCGGTCGGCGGCGATTGGCGTAGGCGGGCGGCTTCGTCACCAGCGGCCTCATCGATCATGCGGCGGGCGCGCACAACGGGCGGGGGCGCTTGCGGAGCGAAATCCACCAGAGGCGAAGGGCGCAGCCGGATCGGATCGTCGGCAATCAGATCGTCGACAAGGCGCGGCTCACGCTCGGTGGGCGGGCCAGCCTGCGGCGCGAACGACGCCAGCGGCGACGCGCGGAACGCAATGCGCTCGTCGGCGATCGATTCGCTGGTTACCAGACGCGGCCCACGGATCGGAACAGTTGCCGCGATCGGTCCGCTGGCGGGCAATGCGCGCCGCCTAGAGCTGGCATCTTCGATCGGCGTCTGGTCGAGATCGCTCGTGTCGTACGCGACTAGCGGAGGAGTATCAAGGATCGGCGGCGCGGGCACCGTGCCCAATCGCAAGGCCAGATCCGGTGGCGCTTGCTCATCGACTATTTGCCTGCGACGCGCGCGAGGTGGAGCGCTGGGCGCGATGCCGCTAACAGGCCGCCACGGGCGGCGAATGGGCGCCTCGTGGGTCTGCTCGTCCAGCAGTTTTCGTTGGCGCGCTGGCTGGGCAGTGGCGACCTCTGGGAAAATAAGACAATTGGAGCACCAGTCGTCCGCGTGACTAGCGGTGAACGTTGCCGCCGTAGCAGCGCCGCTCGTGACGCGCCTGCTCTCGCCTCTGCCGAATCCAGCGCCGCCGCTCGTGAAATCCCACCCAGTTCCACCGTCCACCCAAACTGGAGTAGCCGTGCCGATACTGAGTGTCCCGACGCCGCCGGTCCCGCTCGCATTTAGGGCTATCCCGAGAACGAGCCACGCGGAAGCGCCCGCGTCCGGCGTGGCGTTGGCTGTCGTGATCGCATTCGTCCCCGTTCCGGCTGCCGTTTGAGTACCGACAGCGCACGCGCCCGACGTAGGCAGAGCGCTTGCTCCGCGCACAACTCGAAACCAGACGCCAGACGCGCCAACCGCCGTCACGATCAATTTGCCGGATATACCGTCAAACCCAGTAACGATCGTGCCGTACGTCGACAGGCGTGTATCGTCCGGCGGAATAATATCGGAGTCGCCGCCTAGCTTGGTCCAGCTGTGCGATCCACCCGACTTGTCGTCGGATACGGCGTAGGTTGTCCCGCTAGGTCCAGCGCAGTGGACGATCAGGACGTCGCCAATTTGTAAATCCGTGCGAGTGCACGAATTGGTGGTCAGCGTCGTTGACGACGTTTGGACCGCAGGCAGGATCTCGGAGATCGTCACGGCAGCCCCTGCGCGCTGTAGCTATCGAATCCAAACATGGCGTTGGTGTCGGTGCCGCTGCCGACGCCACCGCGCCAAAATCCGATGCCCGGGGCACCACGTGGGCACAGCGTGTCAGTCACCTGCGCGTACTGTGTGAACACCGTCGGAGTCGCAGCCGGCGCGTGATACGCGGTGATCACGCCGTTGATGTAGGTCGCTTTGACGACATCACCGTTTTGGACTCCCGCCGCAGGGCCCGCGTTTCCACCGCCGCCGGTACCCACCAGATAGACGAATCCACCATCCTCGGGACGGATGCGCACGATCTGCATGTACGCTCCGTCCCACGAAAACGTGCACTCGTAGCCTCGGTACTGCGTGTCACCTGTATTGAAGGTGGCGCTCAGCAGCAGCTCTACCTCGCGTGTCGTCGACGGGGCGAACGACGGATCGCGATACACCACCGCGCTGCATTGGTAGTTGTTGCCCCAAGCGCCAGACAGGAATGCGATCGAGTCGTTGAATCCACCTGTGCCCGTCTGCGTGCCGGTGGCGATACCTGACGCCGAGATCACATCGGTCGCGTTGGCGAGTGACGTGATCCACGCTCCGCCGTCAGAGATCGGGTTCTCCGCCAGCGAAAAATTGGTCGAATAGCCCGATACCACGGGCCGAACTTTCCCGGACCGCACAGCCCTCATTCGACAGCCAGGCAAGTGATTCACTCTCAATGGCGCACGCGCCGCGCCCACAAAGAGCGCGACGCATTGCAACCAACAATCAGCCGAGTTCGCGGAACGTGATGCCGAAGTTCCAGCCAGTCAGCGAGCTCGGTGCCGCCTGTAGCTTCATGCAGACGGCCTTCGCCGCTGCGCTGTTGACCTGGATCGATTCGCCCCAGTTCATGCTCGGTGTCCAGATCCAGCCCACGAGGTTGTTGAACGAGTCGGGGTAGATGATCGTGGTCGCGCCTGCGCCTTCAGCGCTGGCATTGATGCCGGCCGTACCAGCAGCGCCCGCGGTGCCGCCAGTGATGAGCGAAACCGGATCCGAGCTCTTCACCTTGCCGGGGGTGGCGCTGGTGAGCGTCGGGAATGCCGTCGCTTTGAAATTGAGCTCGATGCCGTACATCGCGCTCGTCGCGGTGCCGACTTGGTTCGCCCAGCAGCGCACGATCTCGATCGTTTGGCCGGAGGCAGGGTTGATGCAAACGAGGGTGACGCCAGCGTTCGCGATGGTGATATTCTCACCGGATACCGTATATTCTCGCATTGTCGTGTTCCTTCAGAGCGCTAAGCTCAGATCAGATTTCTTCCGAAGCGGTGAAGTGGGCGCGACCAAGCGAGTCGAAGCTCACGCCGTCCGGAGTCGATGCGATGAGCCTGTCGGGCAGCTCTTTGCGAGCCGCTTCCAACTCCTCGCCCGTGGGGTTTTGGTGCGGCGGCATGTTCGGTCCGCCGTTGGCGTGCAGGCCGTATTTGTACCCCTGCGGGTGAACCTCAATAACCGTGACGGGGACCATCACTACGTCGCCCACTGCGTACTTCTTCATCTGTCGTTTCCTTGTTTGGGTGTCTTGCGCCGAGCAGATCTCGGCATCTGCAGCGCGTGGGCTGCGGTTGGTCTTGGTGGGGCTCGCTGGTCAGCGAGGCGCGCGTCTGCTAGGCATTGGGGATGGCCAATCGCTCGCCCGGTACTCGTCGAAGCTTCCTGAAGCTGGGCGCGCTGCTCGTGCCCGCTGTCGCCGCTCCGACCGTCGCGTATTCGTTTCTTTGGGGCAGACGCGAAATCGAATGCGGCATGGTGCTGCCGCACAGCTCATCGATATTGCCTGATGAGCTCGATCAGCTGCGCGCTCGCGGCTGGACGATAAACATCTCGGATAATCCTATGACGCCCCTTTCAGCCATCAAATGCGGTCCACCAACCGAAGCCGAAATAGCGGCCCTGGATGCGTGGGCACTGAAACGATACGGGTTGATGTGCTAGGCTGCCCTTGCCTGCTGGACAGGCCGACTTGGCGGAAATGGCTAGTAGTATGCCGAATCGCAACGTGATGCGCGCGCTCACGGGTCAGGGTTTCGCGCCCCTGTACCGTTGAAAGTACGGTAGTCGGGTTGTCCAGCAGGTATCAGTAGCGGGAGAGAATCGACGGCGAAACGATGGCGCTAGAGATTGTATTGGTCTGCCCGTGCGCATAGTGAACGCCGGCATTCGGAGTGTATGCGTCGGGGCTGACCGTTGTCGTGTCGGTCCTCGTCGTCGCGATATGCGCTTCCGCAGCTTTGACGAATGCCAACGATGTCGCGCTCACGTCGCCCGGGTTCGGACCGGTGACGAAGTTGCCGTTGATCTGGATGATCGTGAAATGCACGCTGAGACCGTAGCTCGCGAAAGCAGTCTTTATGTTGTCCAACACAGTGTTCGTGTCGGCTTCGAACGTGGGTAGGTACGATGTGACGTTGTTGGGCGTGTTGCTCTCGCCTTGCATCCACATGCACTCGACCTTACTGATACCCGCCGCGACGTATTGAGGGGCTACCGCGTTGATGACCGCGAGCATGCCCAGCCACTTGCCGCCAGGCGGCAAGAAATCAGAGACGATCGTCCCATCCGCCCAGTATTTGCCGACGATAATCGCGTGATTGAAGTGCGCCGCTAAGTCAGACCCGACTTGCCAGTCGAACGAATGGCCGCCGTCTTGCAGCGCCATCTGAGACGGGCCTCGAATGGTCGAGGAGTACATGTTGCCCCAGGTGAGCGACACGCGAACGTCGACCGTGCCCGGCGTCTCGTCTTGGTTGCCGGCGTTGCTTTGGCCCGCCAACCACAGCCCAGGGGCAAGAGCCGCAGCAACGCTCACGGTCACGCCAGGTGCGTTGGCCGTCGCTCCGCCGCTGGTGGCTGTAGCCGTGGCGCCAAAGGTGATCGACCCGATGTCACCAGCCTGTATCGTGTACGAGTAGGACCAGCCAAATCCGACGACGGGCGCCGCGCCGAGAGTCGTGGCATTCTTTTCAGCGACGACCGTCCCCGCGGCGCTTATTGTGCCCGTGATGACGATCGTGTCGCCCACGTGGAGCGTTGCGCCGGGCGCGGGATAGGTGATCGCGCAGACGATCGAGATCAGCGCCGCACGTCCGCGCACGTACAACGTCACATCCGCGACAGGCACGGGTGATTGCGCGCCGGCCCAATCAGGAGCGTCTGCCAGCCACGTAACGACCGCTTGCGTGACCGTGTTCCGGCCCTGCATTTGCACTTTGCCGGACATTGAGAATCAGGGGAAGGTCGTGCCGTATTTGGTCGACGCCCAAGCGTCGAGTGCAGTTAGTTCAGTCGGAGTGACATCGCGAGAGAACACCCAAATCTCGGCGTACGTCGTCGCGCTGGGCTGACCGTTAGTCGTCCCGATAAACACACCGGTCCCCGCTGTATTTCCCAAGGGCGTGGCGGTCAGCTCCGACCCGCTTCCCACTTGCGCCTTGTCGGTGCCCGTGCCGGTGAATAAACAACGTGCGCGTTTGAACGAGCCGACTGTGAACCCGCCTACATGGCGCGGAGCGAGTCCGCCGGACGTCGAAAGGCAGATTTCGGTAACACCGTCTTTCAGCATGCACAGGCCGTTGGCCGACTCGAGACCAACGACAACTGCAAACCCACCGCCCGTGTCATTGCGCGCGATAGTGTAGATGTAACTAGGGCTCGTCCCGGGCGCGGGGATCGAGAAAAACACGTGCATGTCGTGCGTCGTGCCGTTCGTCTGACAGCAATTTTTGCCACCCAACGCAGCGGCCGCGACTGCGCACGTGCCCGCCATGTGATGTGCGCCAGGGCCCTGATCCTGCCACGCAGTCGTGGTCAATCCGACGTCGCCCGAGTATCCTGCGCGTATGCTGCCCGCCATGATCGCTAGCGGCCCTGTGACCGTGACTTCTGCGCCCGTGTCCATGCGACTCCACGTCGCCGTGCCGGCTCCCCCGGCGATAACCGCCCAAAGCGTCGCTGGCACGGTGTCGGTCTGCTCCGCGACCTCGCCGCGAATACAACCGGTCAATGCGCGCCGCACGGTTGCGGTTGCACACGAGTACTTGACCATTGAATGGTTGTCCGCGATCGGAATGTTTTTGTGCAGAGTTACGGTCATGAGTCCTCAAGTCGTCGTGGCGTAGGAACCGTCGGCGAGCGTGACGTACGAGCCATCGGTCAAGGTGATCGCCTTGTCTGGTGTGGAGCCGGCCCCGTTGTCGATCCCACCGCCCGCAACGCAGACGTCTTGGTATGGCTGCGCGCCGTCATGCAGGGTTGGAGCAAATGCGGCAGTCCAGTCCGGTAGGGCGGTCACCCACGTGACCAAGCGACCGTCGGTTCCGGCTTGCATGAGATAGCTGGTGGACATCGGTCAAATGCTCGAAGGCGCCGCGCGCCGCACGTATCCGAAGTAGCTGTCGCCAGCGTTTCCTACGACCTGCGACTGGATCTGGTAGAGCCGCCCGCCGGTCAGCGTGAACTGCGACGAGTACCCTTGATCGTCGGTCGTCGACGAGAGCAACACGCGCGACCCAGACACCTCGCCAACGAAGCCGTCGGTCACGCAATACATGCGCGTGGTGAGGGTGAGCGATGTGTCAGAGACGATGCCCGTTACATCGAGCCGAATGTCAGCCGTCACCGGAAACGGGAACGCGCCGATCACCTCCCACCCTGGCTCGACCGCTACCGCCAAGATTGGGCGGTTCGCCGTGGCGTACAGCGAGAGGATCTCGATCGTCTCCGCTTTGGTGAGCGCGAGGCTTGATAGTCCGGGCATTGTTCCTCAGAGCGTCCGCTGCGAAAGCGCGAACTCGAGCAGCGTGCCGTTCGAATGGCAGACGATGAAGCGGGCGCCGGTAGATAGAATCCGCTTCCACCCGCCAGTCGCGATGCGGTGATTGCCGACGGCTGTGAAGGACCACGTCGCGCCCTTGTCGACCGACCACGCGATGCCGCCGTTGGCGCCACTGGCTGTCGTCATTACCCAGAGGTTGCTGATGACAGCCAGATCGTTGCTGCCCGGCGCCGTCGTGATCCCGGTCCACGTAATTCCGTCTGGTGACGTCGCCATATTGGCACCCGAGCTCGATGCCATCCACATGCCGTCGAACGCGCTATACGCGAGTCCCGTCCACAATGAGGTCAGCGTCAGCGCGCGCTCGGTCCAGGTCACGCCGTCCGGAGACGTGAGGCACTTGTCGTAACTGCCGAGCGGCAGGATCACGAATAGCCCGTTGGCGTACCGCACGCGCTTCACGCCGCCGCACCCGGTGACCCAGGTTCCGGGCGTGGCGCGGGAGCTCCAGGTTACAGCGTCGGGTGACGTGTAGACATTGCCAGAATCGCCAGCGATCACCCACAAGCCGAGTGTGGACGAGTAGCAGGCGACACCGTGTGCGGGCACGCTCGCGGAGACCGCTGCCCATGTGATGCCGTCCGCCGACGTGTAATATCCAGTCGGCGCCGCGAAGGTGATCAGAAACTTGGGGGCGCCGCCGACAATGCCGTATTCAACGGAAGGGTTACCGGCTGAGGCAGACACGCGACTTCCGCGATCGGTCCACAGGATCCCATCTTCGGATGTGAACTGCTCTACGTCGCTGAGCACCGCGACTAGCAGCGGGCCACCGGAGACGCCCAGCCCCGGACCGTATGCAAGGGCCATGTCCCCGTTGACGGTGACCGGATAGGCGACGCTCGAACGCTCCGGCCAGTTCATGGCTGGCAGCGGTAGCGATTTCTGATCGAGGTATCGGCACCAGTCGCCAATAACCCCGACGATGTACGAGAACGCGCGCCCCGGTAGCTTGCGCCCCTTCCAGAACCCCTGTCCGAGCGTGGCCGTTCCAGGGCTCAGGCGCGTCGATAGCCCGATCTGCGGGCCACCGGAAAGGTTCGCATCGGTGGCGAAGAGCGGCGAGTTCGTTGGTCTAGTTACAGCCATTTATTGTCACCAAATTCCGGCGATGGTCCCGCCGGTGACTTCGGATTCGTCGCTCAAGCCGTGGGCCGCATCGACCTCGCCGCCGATCGTGTCGTCGCCGAACTCCAAGCCATCGGCCTCGGCGGTTTCGACGAGGAAGAGCTGAACGCCACTCGGCGCGGCGAGCCTCGCGAGGTCGACCAGGACCGCCGGATCGGTCGACGTGGGCTCCGTGTATTCGAGCCACACGGTGCATGGGTAGTATTCGATCCACGAGAAGGCCGCCGAATCGATCAGCTTGAGCACGTCGATCACGTCTTCAGCGTGACCATGCGAGCGATTGATCCGAATGCGCGCCGTGATGTAGACGCGATAGGTGGCGTCGCTCTGACCGCTGCGCAGTTGCCCGACGATCTTGCCGATGGTGTCGAGCTGCGCGTTTTCCGCGTTGTCGATCATCCGCTTTAGGATCACGTCCCAGGCGGCGTTCTCCAGCTCTTGGCAGCGGTTGACGTACGACAGAATCAGAGCGAGCAGGCGAGGTCGGCCCTGGTACTGGCTGATCGGGCGGAGTTCCGCCTCGACCGCATAGTCAGCGATCTGCTCGAGCTGCGGGAGAGTCATGGTCAGTGCGTAACGACGATGCGCGAGCTATCGAAGGTGGCGATCTGGCGCCGCCCGATGACGTAATCGACGCTGAGTACGGGCGACGGCACGCTATCGAAAGTGAGCGTCACCACCTGGGCACCGAGGCCCTGTGTCGCGACCGTGATGTCGTAGGCCGTCACGTCGGTTCCGACCGCGTACGGTTCGAGAATCACGTCTCGGTTTCCGTCCGAGTCGGTGACCACGATGCCGTTGGACAGGTAGCGCGCGACGGTATCCTTGAATGCCGTGTCGCCGACGAAGCTTGCGCGGGACACGAGCGAGAATGAAATGTACATCGGTACCGGTGTCGCCCGCGTGAAGCTGACGGTCTGCGCGCCGCCCGTCTTGTCCGTGGCGCTGCCGCTGAGCGAGCCGTACGAGCGAACGCCCGCGGGCTTCGAGTCCCAGATCGTCTGCGCGATTTGGTTGTTGGTGATCGCGCCCGATGGATCCCAAACCACCATCTCGAACGAGTGCGGTGGAAGGCCTGCGCTATCGATCGCGTCGGTGACGTTGTGGAACGCCGCGACGCTAGCACCCGGAATGCCGTCGAGCAGCGCGACCAGATCGGCCCGGATCGCATCGATGGTGCTCGAACCGGCGCGCGTGAGCTCTTGCTGTCGCTGTAGGCGGAGCTCGGAGTCGGAAGCGACGGGGGAGCCGAGGTGGGCATCCTCGGTGTTGACGATGCTCGTCCAGCCGACCACTGGCGTCGCAATCACCGTCAGCTGTCCGATCGGAGCCTGAACCTTTCCGGTGTTTTCGGCGCGGAACAAAACGTTGGGCGTGGTGCCGGAGGCGGAGGTGAAGTCCGCAAGCGGCGTGAACTTCACGTCAGGCTTACTCGCGACGCTGGCGAAGTGGGTTCCAGAGACCAACACCGTCCCAACGTCCGCTACGATCGTGCACGGCACGGTGCTCTCTGTGGCCGCCGCCCGCGGTGTGCCCGTGAGCTTGCACAACATCGTGAGCAAGGTGTCCTCGGCCGCGTCTGGGTCGAACCCGTTGTACGAAGCCGCCAGCGCTTCGTATGCCTGCGCGAGGTAGTTCGCGAAGATGCCGTTGTTCTGTCCGATCGGCGAATCTGGCGAGACGTCGAGCTGCGCAGAGATGCCAGCGAGCTGATCTGCTTCGATAAGCGCGAGAAGATCTTGGACGCTGGGCGCGACGAAGCCTTCGGGGGTGACACCGAATGTGGGCATTTTGGCTCAGCGGATTGACGACGAGGATGCGGCCGTGCTGCGCTTACCTGATGATCTCAGGAAGGCGCGCTCTCGAGGGCGCAGGTGTCTTATTCGTGTTGTGGGTCTTCTATTACCTGTGGGAGAGCCCTGAACGCGCGAGGGTGCGACTGGCAGAGGAGAACGGTGGCGTGCAGGCAGCAGCCATCACGGACGTGCCGCCGCCTCTTCCACCCGGGCCGCCACAAGAGGCTGCGAGGCTGCCGCCGCTCACCGCGAGCACTCTGCTTGAGGCTTACAAGGCGAACGAGATCAAGGCCGACATGCTCTACAAGGGGAAGCGCTTCCACCTGACCGGAACGATTACTCGTATTCGATCAGACGTCGCCGATGAACCCCAAGTTGAGCTTGAGCGCGAGTTCATGGGCGTCACTGCGAAAGGCCTCAGCAAGGAATTCGCTGCGTCGCTAAACAAGGGCGACGCATTCGGAGTAGACTGCATAGTCAACGGGTCGATCGCCGGAATGCCGATCGTCGATTGTAGCTAGTTGCAGATGTACTTGCAGTTTGCGGGGCAGACGCCGCTCGGCGCATCGTAGCGCTTCACCGACACACCATCCGCGAGCGACAGCATCACGGTGAGCGGCTTAGTAATCGTGGTCCACGAGACACAGGTCGAGCAGTGGTCACGAGACACGATCCCAGAGGACGCGCAGCCCGGATCCGTTTGCATCTGGTAGTCGCCGGTGACGCTCAGGCAAGTATTCACGTCCACGGTGTAGGTCGTGAATCCGGTGCATTGGTTCGGCGCGCCGCCTTCACCCGCCGCCGCGCCGCCGCTGCTGCCACCCGCCGGCTGGCCGCCGACCGAGCCGCCCAGGCCGCCCGAACCAGCACCGCCCGCGCCGCCCGAGCTCTTGCCGCCGGTACCCGCGCCGCCGCCTGCGCCCGCCTGTGAAGGCGCACCCGCGCTGACCCCGCCATGGCCCGCACCCGCGCCGGCTGCCCCGCCCATGCCCGCTTTGCCGCCCGCCGGGGCGCCTGCCGTCTCTGCCGCGCCAGCGCCCGCCACGCTCGGTGCCGCGCCTGCTACGGCTGCGCCAGGGCTGCCCGAGCTGCCGCCGCCGGCCTCGGTGCCCGCTTGGCCCAGGGAGGCCGCCTCGGTCGGCTCATTGGTCGCCGAAGCCGAGCACGCCACCCCGAAAAGCACCAGCAGAGCAAACCCTCGCATCCTTCCAAGCTACGGGGCGGAGGGTCAGTCTGCAAGTTCGAGAATAAAGTCCTTGTCTTTTGGCGACACTACGAGGTCGCCACCCGTCACCTTGGCCGTAAAGTCGAAGCTCAGCCCCCGGTTCGGCTCGTCGTACACGAGCTGGAAGCGCCCGATCGAGAGCACGCCCGGGCACTCGACGACGATGCGCCGAAAGAGCGAGCGGATCACGTCGAGGTTGGGCTCCTTGACGAAAACGTCGCGGTAGTAGGGGACGCCCTGCCGCAGGTCGAGGAACCACTCGTTGAGGAAAAACTTGAATCGAGCGGATAGCTTTTGGCGAACGGCTTCGGGGCCCTCGACCCAATGCACCGTGCCGCCAACGAGCTCAAGGTCGCCGGCTGGGATCGTTCTGATGACCGCCATCACTGAGCCTTCAGCTTGGTAGCTGCGGTGGCTGGAAGCGAAAGCGATGCGGATGCAGTCTTGAGCGCTGCCCCGCCGTCGTTGGGAACAGGCGTCCAGCCGCTGAACATGCTCTTGATGGCGTTGAAGTTGGCGTCGACCTTTGCGGCGAGCGCTACGAAGTCTGCGCTCGGGCCGCCAACGCGAAACACGCCACCACCCAGCACCGCTTGGCCGGCAGCCGGCGCGTCGGTGAAGTGCTGCGCATCGGGCGCCGCGCCCGGGTACGCCCAGGGGTAGGAGATCGTTCCGCGCCGCAGATCGCCCGGGTCTGAAACCTCGCCCGTCGCCCGCCATTGCGCGAAGCTCGTGGTGTTGAACACGAGCCACACGTGGTCGCCGACCGCGAGCGGGAAGTGCATGTAAAAGCCGCCGCCGCGGGGCCACGCGATCGGCACGTTTGGGATGACGGGAAGGTCTTCGTGGATCGTGTTCCCGTCGCCGTCGGGGATCGTACCGCGCACGCACGGGATGATCTCGGCTGTCTGCTTCGCTGCGTCGTAGCTCTTCACCCGACCCGGCATGCTGATGTGCAGCTCACCCAGAATGGCTTGACGGTGGTCGTCGAGGACCTCGGGCAACTCGGGATCGAGTGACATCTAATACCTGTGCCCCTGAATTTCGCAGAACCAATCCGTGCCCGCGCGCTCGCCCGTCCAAGTGAGCTTCTCGGCTCGGTATGTGCCCTTGACGAAGAGCGCGTCGACCGTAACCAAGCCGCCGCACTGCAAGCCGGCAATCATCAGTGACTTGGCGGTGAGCACGCCCTTTTGATCCACGGTAGGCGATTCAACAAGCCCCGTGTCGTACGCGAGCCGGACCGCCGTCCCTTTGGTTGCCTTGTTCAGGTCAAGGAACTGCAGCGCGCTGTCTTGGATCGAAACCTCGAGACCGGCCGAGCGAGCGAGCTCGGTCAGGTGCGTCGAGACTGCACCCGAGATCACCACGCCGGCAGTGAACTGCGCAGCGCCCGCGATCTTGAGCTTGCTTACGACGCTGGCGAGGTTGCCCTCGCTCACGCCGAGCGCGCGGGCCATGCCGCGGAATACGGTATCGATCGAAGTGTTCGGGCCGTAGCTCACGTGCATGCGGCCGTTCTGCCAACCACGCTCGCCGTCACCCGATGTCAGCTTGGTGAGGAAGTTGGGGCCTTCCCGAGTGGTCTCGACCGTGCGTAGATCGCCGAGCCAGATCTGCGAAACGGCGTCCTTGTAGCCCGCCTCGATCTTGCACGGGACGCCCTTCGTCGCCGGGTTCTTCGTGGGGTTGAGCTGCTGAAGCTGCTGTCGGTGCTCCTCGCTCAGGTTCCACACCGTGAGCTCGCATGTGTTCGGCTGCGGTTTCAGCGTCTTGACGACGGTGAACTGCACGTCGAGCGCGTCAAATTGGATGGTGTCGAGAGTAACTCTGCAGCGCCGGTCGAACAGCGTTTCACTGACCGGCATCAGAGCGTGCCCACTTCGAAGTACGTCAGCTGCACGCGCTTGCCCTCGCCGAGTTCGTCAAGGCCGGGCGGGGTGCCATCGTTCGTCAGGTCGATCGCCATGATTTCGCCTGGAGGAACCAGCGTGTTGAACCGATAGGCCTGCAGCAGTGGCCAATTCGTAACGAGCTTCAACCCGAGCAGGATCGGGTTCTCCTCGCTGTCGTAGATCGAGAAGTACCAGCGGTCTTCACGCTGGCTGTAGCGAAAGCCGAGGATGTAGTCGACGCCATCGAGGCGCGTCTTCTGCGTGTAGAACGGCACGCCCGGCGTCGTCGGAATGGTGAGCGTTGCCACTAAGGTCCGCTATGCAGGAGGTTGCCGAAGTACTGCGCCACGTCTTTCGCGAGCGACTGCTTGTCGGCCGCCTTATCAGCGGGCTTGGCTCCCTGCGACCCCTTGCTCTTGGTGGTGTTCCCGCGAACCACCGACGGCTTCGGTGCCGCGACTACCTGAGAGCTCGCGATCGTGATCTGCTTGAAGTCGATCTGGAACTTGGCAGAGCGGCCGTCGCCGAGCGCGCGCGGCTGGCTCACGCGAGCGACCATCATGTCCGTGTAGTCGCGATAGGCCGTCTGGATCAGGTCCAGCATGACGTGCTGCGATTTGAGCAACAGCAGCTTGTCGTACACGTCCCGCACGCGGTTGCGGTCGCTCGTTTGCTGGTAGGCCTGGGCCTGCTCGGTGTGGGTTCGAGCCTTCGTCGGCGCGATGGCGGTGGCCTTCGGAGCGCCGAACAGCGCGCCCTTGATGGCCCCGATCCCCGCCTGTAACAGGCCTGATTCGCTGAACTGGATTGGTGGGGTAGGGATGTCGAGCGCGAACGTAGTGGTTCCGTTCGGCTCGCGGTCAAAGACCGTGATGTCGACGCTGCTCAGCGAAACGTCTTCATCTAGCTGCGGGTTTGGCGTCTCGGAGACGATCGCCTCCAGTGTGATCAGGGCGGGTGCGTCGCGCGCGTTGTCCGCGACGTTCGAACCAACCTCGACCGGGTGATCGGTGATGTCGACAGAATCGTCCTTGGTCTCGGTGGTCGTGACGTCGAACTGCAGCGAGAGACCATCGCCGCTGTCCGCGTCGGTCCACAGCAGCATGGTGAGGCTTACCGCCATGTCAGCCGCCCGTCTTCTTCACTGCCGCCTGCGTCGCGAGTAGGTCGGAGCCCTTTGATACGCCGGACTTGACGCCCGAGGATGCCGCGTCCTGCACTTCTTTCGGTGTGTCGGCGTAGAAGTTCTGGACCACGTTCGTCTTTACCGTTTGCTCGACCTGTGGGGCGCCGGGCGCAGAGCTCAGCAGGGGCGCTGTCGCAACAGCCGTCGACGCCAGTTGCTGAACCGCTTCTGGCGAGAAGGACGAGTTGGTGGCAATTTCACGCCGCAGGTCCTTTGGCACCGCATCTTCGGGCTTGAAACCCGTCACGAGAGCCAGGGCGTTCTTGAAGAACCCCTTGGGATCAAAGTCCGACGCACTCGCCTGCTTCAGCGGGTTCGCCTGTGCGAGCGCGTTGTTGTGCGCCTCGTCCGACGCGAGCGCGTTAGTCCGCGCGGCGGTGTTCGCCGCGCTGAAGGGGTTGCTGATCGTGTGGCTGGCAATCCAACCCATCGCTGTGACAATCTTGGAAAGCACCCCAAGCACGCCGGTGAGCAGGTCAACCCAGATGGTGATCTGCACGCCGACCGCGCCGAAGTCCTCCTGCATCTTCGCCAGGAACGGTCCTTCGATGTAGGCGAGGAGCTCTTTGAACTTCGTGTCGAGCGGCTTGTCGCTCGTGAAGATCGCGAACGCTTCCTTGAGCAGCGTTGCAAGGTCAGCGAGACCAGTGTCCTTGAGCGTGGCCGCGAAGGCGCGAATCTTTTCGGGTGCGTCCTTGCCGAAGAACTTCTCGATCAGGTCGCCCGTGATCGAGCTTCCGCCCGTGAGGGACGTCCAGACGTCCTCGAGCGCGAGGAAGCCGAGTACGAGCGGCGCGAGCTCGAGCAGCACGCCGCGTAGCCCTGCCTGGAGGAAGCCCGCTTTCTGCGCGATCCCGACGATCCCGCTGATTGCTTTGGCAGCGCCGATTGTGCCGAACGCTACTAAGCCCGCCTGCAGCGCGCTCGAGTGCTTGGTGAGGTCGATCACCCACTTGATGAGCTCGATGCCCTTCTGGGTCCAAGCCGTGATCGCGGGCAGCAGCGGGCCGATCGCCTGGATCGCGAGGCCGCGCACGCCGAGCTTCAGCCGGTCGATGTTGTCGTTGACCTCCTGGGCGTTGGCGAGGAACGCTTCGTCGAAGCTGGCGCCGAGTTCGCCGACCTCCGCGCGTAGCTTGGCGATGCCTGCCGAGCCCTCTTGAAAGAGCGGTAGGAGCCTGGCGCCAGACTTGCCGAATAGGGCCATGATGGCCTCGGTCCGCTTCGCCGGGTCCTGCATCGCGGCGAGCCCATCGGCCACGCCGTTGAGCAGCTCGATCGGTTCGCCGGCCTTGCCGGTGGAATCCTTGATGCTGACGCCGAGTGCCTTGAACGCGTCCGCCGCTGGCCCCGTTCCTTTGCCGGCCTCGGCGACGTTCTTGTTGAACTTCGTGAATGCCGACGAGAACTCTTCCGCGCTCGAGCCGGAGAGTTTCGCAGCAAACTGCCAGCCCTGCAGGTCAGAGGCCGAGACGCTGAGCGCCTGCGACTGCTTCGCGAGGACGTCAGCCGATTCGAGGATCTCGCGAGTGAAGTCGACGACCTTCTCGATCGCAAAGGCGCTGATCAGCACCTCGCTCATTTCCTTGAGCGTGGACTTGAAGCCCTCGACTCCCTTCTCGCCTTTCTTGAGACCGGTGTCGTCGACCTCGGTGGAAAATATCGCTAAGATTTCGCGGAGCGCGCTCACGGGCTGAGCCCTCCTCGGCGCACAAAGTCGAGAAGAGTCCTAGCGTGCTTGCGCGAGTTGCACGGCTGGCACGCTGGAACGATGTTCTCAGTGGAGTGCTCTCCGCCACGCGCGATCGGCTCTACGTGATCCATCGTAAGCTTTAGCCCAGGGCGAAGGCAGTACGCGCAGCGATTCCCGTGCATGTCGCAGATCAGCGCCCAGTCAGCGGGCGTGAATGGACCTACAGACTTTGACAGCAACTTGGCTCGGCGAACGTTGTCGTAGATGTGTTTGCGAAGACGAGCCGATGGCGTCGCGCGCCACTCGCGGGTGCGCGCGGTCACTGCCTCTCTATGAGTAGCGCGATACTTGGATGCTATTTGCAGCATCGCGTCGCGATTGGCTTCGTACTTACGCTTTTGTCGCGCGCGGGAGACGGTGTTCTTTTTGAGCCTGGCGCAAGGAGCACACCTGCGAGCCTGGCCGAGCGTCATGCCGGTAGGCCCACCGCAGCCGATGCACGGCCTGGCGCCCTTGACCCGCTTCATCCGGTGTGCCCGATCCCGAACCCGTACGCACGCGGCGCACAGCTTCGCGTTTGGCCGCTTGCCCGTCGGTAGGCCGCAATCCTCACAAGCTCGCATCAGTTCTTTCGTTGAGCTTCAGCGCGTCGCTTGTTTTCGGCGTGAACCTTGGCGGCTAGCGCATCGACAATATCGAGCGCGTCGTGCATGTCGGCCAGATCTGTGAGGCTGTAGTAGGTCTCGAGCTCACGAAGCGTACAGAGTCGCCGCTCGTGCACAATGACGCGCCAGATGTACCAATCGAGATGCGCCGGGACGTCGACCTTGATGGTCTCTACGGAGTGGTCGCGTTCGCGGACGCCGTTTTTCTTGCGGCGTCCAAATTGACTAAAAAACCATTCACCACGAGGCAGCGGAAAAACCAACCGTACATCTCGAGGTAGTTGCCCGCGAAATGGTCACCGAACAGGCCGTCGAGCGGTTGGGGCGTCGCCGGCTTGCCCGCCATCACCTGGCAGCTCTCGGAGAACGCTTGGCACAACTCCTCGAACAGCTGATTGGGAAGCGCCTTCACTGCATCGAGCAGCGGTGGCCCGATCACCGGCAACATCGCCAGGATGCTTTGCTCGACGTCCGCGTCTGGCGGAAGACTTGCAGCGGCCTTCTGCAGGTCGGTCCACGCCGATCCACAAACGACATCACGCAGCACCGGCACCATCGCATCGACGAACCGCTTTGAAAGCAGTCGCCCAGCAACAGCGTCGAGCTGCGTGATTATGTACTGCGAGCCACCGATCGTGACTCGCTTTGCGTCTCTAGCCATTGTCTACTCCCTCAAGTCTCTGGCTGTATGTGATTGTCGCTACGTCAGTGGCTACCCGCGAACGTGTCCGGGTCGGACATCAAGAAGACCCAGACGGTCACGCCTGCCTCTTTCGTCGCCTGCGTGTCGGGCATGCGCGTGATCATCGCCGCCGCGCTGAACTCCTTCGTGGTGCCCAGCGTGTCCTTGGCGAACAGCGGTGCGGGCAGGCCACCCTTCACCTTTCGGCTCGCGTTCAGGTACGCCGACAGCGTGGCGTTGCCCTTCGAGGTGGCGAGCAGCGTGAGCGTCGCCTTGCGCGCGCGACCGGGCATGGTGTTGAACACGCTCTCACCGTCGAGGCCGACGGTGATCGTCACCTCGTCTTCTTGCTGCTCGAACTTCAGGAACTCGTCCGGGCCTTTGCCGGTCCCGATCGGGAGCAGCGCATAGTTGAAGTCCCAGGCGTCTGCCGAGTACGTGGAATTGGCGCTACCAGTCATGATCTTTTCTCGTTTCCTTCAGCCGCTCAGACCGAGAGCGTTCCGGAGATCTTCACGCCGTGGAGCGCACCCGAGAGGCGCGCAGTGAACTCGCAGCTGCGCAGGATTCGGTCCGCGCGGTCTGCTGTGGACTGCTGCGCGACCGGCAGAATGGTGACGGTCGGATCGGTGTCCTTCGCCAGGCCATTGTTTGGCGCCGTCTGCCCGCGCTTGAGCGAGCCGAACATGGCGCCCTCGATCTGCGTTTCACCCACCTGCTCGTACGGAACCTTGGGGTTCTGATAGAGCACGGTGAAGACAGCGAGCTGCATGTCTGCTCGTTGCCAGTCGACGAACCGCGTCACGTCGATGAAGCGCTTGCTAGACGTGCGGCCCTCGTAGGTGATCGCGAGTCCGCCTTGGGTCATGTAGCGCGAGATGCGCTTCGCCTTGAGGCCTGCGATCTGACCCGCAGACAGCTTGTCAGCGCTGATGCCGGCGAGCGTCTTGAACGCCGTGGTCGCGTTGCCAGGCTGAAAGCTCAGCGTCGACGACAGCCACGCCGCATCGATCCACTCGGTGCCGGCAACGTATCCGTGCCACATGACCGCGGTGCGGGTGTACGAGAGCAAGAGCATTTCGCTGCCGAGATCGCCGCTCGTGACCGTCGCATCGGCGCTGTCCCAGTCGCTCGTCTTGCCGATGAAGATCTTGGTATTTGCCTCAGCGTAGGCCGCGCCCGCCTTCACGTAGACGCGGGAGCTAGGCGCGATCGCGAATCCGTACCAAGCGTTATCCTCAGCCGCGATGGCTGCGAGATCGGCTGTAAGACCAGCGTCAGCCGTGGTGTCGAGGAGCTTAATTCCCCTGCCCGGCACGTAGGAAACCAGCTTGCCGGCGGTGGTCGTAGTGCAAACGATCTTCGTGCCCGAGGCGCCCGTCGCAGTGACACCAGCCGACAATGCCGTGATGAGCGTCGCGATCGCGGTGCACACGCTGGCAATGGTCGCCGAGATCGGGACAGTGTACGTCCACGCAATACCTCCGACAGATCCACCCTTGTAGACGAAACCCTGGGCCGCACTCGTCGGCGTGAGCTCGATGATCTGGGTGTAGACGTGGGTCAGGCGCCCGATCTTGACGTTCTGCGGCGCATTGTTCTGCGACTTGAACGCGACCATCATGTTGTACAGGTCGTCGGTGGCGAGGAACCCGTCCGTGAGCATGTCGGCAGCTGCCGAATACGTGCGCACGAGATCGTCGACCCACGCGGTGTGGTAGCCACACAGCATCGCGGTGTCGAAGCTCGGCGCGTCAGGAACGGTATCCTGGACAACGATGTTGACGCCTACGATGTCGTCGATATCGGACATGCTTCTCCGTCTGCGCGGGCGCGATGGCCAACGCTCTTCGATCGCTCAGGCGCGGATGGGCGCTCAGGGCGTGGTGATTGTATCGGTGTAGTTCGGCGGAGTCGGCAGCAGCTGGCCGTCAACGTCTTGAAGTTTGCTGGTGATGACGACGGTGGCGATCACGCCAGTGACCACGGGGTCCCGATCGTTCGCGACCATCGTCAGCAGCAGATCCATCGAGCTGCGCGAGAGCGTGTGCTGGCGCGAACGGCTCGAGATGTCGCGCGCGGGGAGGATCTCGATCACGCCGACGTTCAGGTCACAGAGTCGGCGGAACACTCGGCGGCGCGCCATCCGTGTCCGAATCCTCTCGAGCACCGACAGCGCCCACTGGTTATCGCTGATGTGAGTGGCCTCGCACTGCAGGTTCAGCGTGACGCGGCGCAGGCCGTAGATGGTCTCTTGCAGATCTTGGCCCGCAGCCTCGTAGCGGATCTCGTCGCGGCCGATGCCGGCGACGGTGGTGATCCGCATCGAGAGCTTGATGCCTCGGAGTGGACCGGTGACGGGGGCAGCCTTCTGGTCGCCCGCATCCTGCCACGCAGCGTTCCAGTTGGGAGCCTGAACACCCGCCGGGTTCTGCGCGAGCTCGGTGAAGAGCTCGACCAGCCCCGGGCGGATGTCGCTCCAATTGGGGCCGCTATCGCTCATTTGGATGTCAGCGTCGCTTTTGGGGTAGTGGCGGGCGTGGCACGACTAGCGAGTTGAGCTTCGGTGTTGCGGCCGCGATCGGTAGACGGGGCAGCCGGAGAGCGGCCTTCTTTGCTGCCTTTGACGGGGGCGCCGGCACGGTCAGCTTGTTGGCTTTGCTCATTCTTTGCCCGCGGCGCCTTCAGTGACCTGGTGGGTAATGCTGCCCAAGAGCTGGGAGTGATTGATCAAGGGCGTGCTCGAGCCCTTGGCGTCTTTGGTGCTCTGGGCGTTCTCCGGCTCGATGCCGGCGATGATCCGCTTTTGCACGTCGCCGACAAACCGCAGTCCGAGGCGTTCATACGCAACGGCCAGGCTTGGGATCGTGCCCTTGACGACGGCCTTTGCAGATCGCCGCTGCAGCTCTTTGTGCTCGTCCGCGTTCTCGTCGGCCCAGTCAGCAATGAAGGAGCGCCGGGGCGGGTTACCGTTCGGTTTGGCTTCCGTCGCTGGCCCACCGAACTCGTTGTAGGCAGCAACCTCGATGACCGTGGCCTCGCCGTCTTCTGTCTCCTGCGAGCCCTCGGCCTCGTGGACTCCGACCGACACGCGCGCGGCTGCGGCCTTGCCAATGCGGGCCTTGAGGGCTTCCAGTCCGCGGTCGGTGTCCCTGAACTTGACCCCGCCGCCCTTGCTCACCGAAGCACCGCGAACTTCGGCGCGACCTCACGGCGAATGCGCTGAAACTTCTTCAGGTAGTCGCTCGTATCGGTCTGATCGCTCTCGCCACGCAAGGGCGATCCCGCCGGACTGACCCAGAGCTCGTGCGCCGTCAGTGCACCGTGAGCAGCATCGAGCCTCGCTCCGTACACGCAGACGTCGAGCCCAAGCAGGGTTTCGGCCAGATGCGCGGACACCACATCCGCATCCACAGTATCGAACTCTGGATACAAGGTGAGGAATTCGCGCAGCTGCATGGGGGTCAGTCTTCGTCGGTGGGTCGTGGGGCTGGCAGCGGCCAGGGCGTCGCGTTGCCCTCGCTGTCGAGGAGCTCGACGCGGATCACGTTCTGCTCGACGAGCTCCGCGTACTGGTCAGCGACATCCTGCGGGATGTCGCCCTCGAAGCCATTGGCGCCCTCGTTGAGCGACCAGCCGGCGAAGGGCGGGGCGACTAGCACCTTGCGGGTAGCCGTCACCTTGATCAGCTTGAGCTCGGCCATCAGCCGACCTTCCGCGCCTTCGAAGCCTTCGCCGGCTTGGTGGTGCGCTTGGGCGGACCGAGGTCAGGCGTCGTTTGCTGCCCGCGCAAGGGCGCGACCAGCGCATGGTCATCACTCACGGCGGGCGCGGCTTTCGCCGCAGTGCCGTTGGTGATGGTGATCTTCAGGAGGCCGATGTCCTTGAAGCGGTACTCGCCGTTTTCGTCGGTCTCGGCGGTGTTCTTCGCGTTGCCGTCGTTGGGCCGGCGCCCGTAGTGCCACGTGAGCCGGGCGATAGTCACCGCGTCGAGCTGATCGAGTTCGAGCACTCCGGGCTTGCCACCCACACTTGCGGGGATGTGCAGCATCTCCGACTTGTTTCCCTGCTCGGGTCGCAGGGGCACGCTGAGCGCGTGCAGCATCGTGGATTCGATCCTGATCATGAAACTGTCCTTTGCTTGCGGCTTGTCCCCCTCGGGACGCGCCAATAGATGGGAGCGCCTTCAATGGTGCGCGGTCAGCGCACCGCAGCAATCACGTGAAGTCCCAGTAACGGCAAGCGTCCGGGCGGTACACCTTGGTGCCGCCGGCGCGAGCGACGCACGGGACCACGAACTGCAGGCCCTGTTCTTGGGGCGGGCGAGCCTCGAACGGGAGCGGGATCACGCCCTCGAGCACCGTCGGATCCTTCTTGTACAGAAGGCCTCGATCGGAGCCAGCAGCGCCCGCGCCATTGCCTCGGTACCAGCTGCTGACGCGCTTCACGGTTTGCGACGTGCGCAGGAACCAGCTCAAGGCCGTGTCCGTCGCCGCGTCCGTGCCGTAGGGCGTCTGCGAGAAGATGTTGTACATCTGCGTCGGCAGAATCAGATCCGTCGGGATCCAGGTCTCGTTGCTGGCCGTCACGATGGTCGCGATACCGGCATTGAGCTGGCCGATCATGGTCGCCGCCGTGGTCGTCCCCATCACCCACTTGGCGTTCGTAATCGTGCCGAGGCCAAAGATGTCGGTGTTGTTCAGGACGCCGAGCAGACCGTTACCGCTCGGTCCACCCGCTTGGCTGTCGGTGCCGCCGGTCGACAGAATCTTGTCGAGCTGGCGCGCGATCGCCTGGCGGCATGCGTCGAAGCGCATCGCCTGGAGCGGAATACCCAAGCGGGCGGCCAAGCGCATTTCGAACAGCTCGTAGCCGAACGAGGCGCCAACCGTGCGCACCACGCCGTAGCGCTCCGTCTTGGAGACGTCGACACGCGGCAGGTCTTCGGCGCCGTTGGAGATGATCTTCGCCTCTCCCACATGGTCGAGCACGTACCAGACGTACTGCGGCGCGTCGGGCGCGATGTCAGTGGCGATCGGGATGAACGTCACCGCCTTCAGCTCGGCGTAGATCGCCTCCTCGAGCTTCGCGCGGATCTGCGTCATCTCGCGTTCGACGAACGCGGTCTCGTTCGCGTCGAAGCGGTTGCCATCGGCCAAAACCGCATTGGCGAGTAGCCTGCGGAGCCCGAGGCGGAAGGGGTCGTTGGTTGCCGGTAGCGAAACGATACGAGCGTTCATTGTTCTTTTTCTCCGAATACGGAATGAGTTTGGGCGCACCTCGGCCAACAACGCGCGCGTGCCCCTCGCGTGCGCAGTCAGCCGATCAGCAGCGCGTCAGTGAATCAGCTGAGGTCGACCACGCACTGGCCAACGCCACCGCCGTGGAACACAGACATCGCCACGGGCGGCGAAGATGCGGTCGCGGTGTCGGCGTCGGTACGGAACGAACCGAGGACTGCGCCACCCGCGCCAGCGGCGAAGCGCACGAACAGAGTTGACGAGTACAGGATGTTCGCCGCTGCATCGGTCAGAACCCAGATGCGGCCACGACGAAGCACGCGCACGGCGTCGCCGATGTCGTAACCCTCGCCGCTGTACTTGTTGTGGTCGCTGATCGCGATGCCGCGTTGAGCCGCATTGGGAGCCGTCACGCTGCCGGTCAGAGCCGGCACCGAGCAGAACCCGTCACTGCTCATGTAGATGAATGCACCGAACGGGATGGCCGTCGTCGCGATCCACGAGACGATCTCGTTGCCCTCGCTCGCATCGTAGAGCAAGCCGGGAGTGCCGACGTTCGGCTTCAGAGGTACGGAGGTCCCAGTTGCGGTGAGGTACGTGTTGTTGGTCGGAAAACCCATGGCTGAACCTTCTTTTGGGGGTCGAAAACAAAGGGGTGCGCATGCGTGCCGCCGAATGGGCCCGCGCGCTCAGTCGCTACGTGGTGAGGACGAACCGCTTACTTGGCGGGCTGGTCGCGCCAGGCGTTGGCGATGGCGGAGTGCGCCTTAGCTCGACTGGCCTGGAACTCTTTGTCGACGCTCGGGGTGTTCGCGTCCACGCGCTTCACGGTCTCGACCGCCTGCACGACGCTATCGACGCCATCGGCACGGGTGAAGGACTTCGACACCGAGTGGAAGATCGCCTCGATGTAAGCGTCCGGCTTCTTGTCGAGCGGGGTGCCGTCGGAGGCATTGCCGTCGGTATAGTTCGCATCGCAGCGAATCGCCTGCAGCATCACTTCGCGATCGGTCAGATCGTCGAGGGCGTCGTACTTCTCGTCCTCGTCGTCCTCGTCGGCCATCAGGCGGACGGCTTCGCGCATCAGCTTGCGGCGGCGCTTGCGCGACTCCTTGGCCTTCTCGCCGTCCTTCTCGTCCTTCAGGTCTGCGAGGGCTTTCTTGGCATCGTTCCGAGCCACTTCGAGCTCGCCCGCGAGCGTATCGCAGCGAGTAGAAAGCTCGCCCACCTTGGTGTTCAGCGGGGCGATTGTCGCCGCAAAGCCGTTCTCCAGGTGGGTGATGTGCTCTTCAGAGCCGAAGTCGAGATTCTTGCCGTCGATGCGAATAACGCGTGCGGTCATGGCTTTTCCTTCTGTGGTTTCGACGCACTCGGCGTCACGTGCGTCGAGGCGGAGCGCGACATCGGTGCCGGCTCGCCCTTTACCCTTGGGGAGCACCGCCACGTGATTGTAGCGGATGCTTCGTTGAATCGCGTCGTACGGCTGCCCCTCGAACACGCCGCTGGTGTGGTCGAGCTTGCACGAGTAGCCGCAGGAGATGTCGTGGAGCCGGCCGTTCTCGATGTCGGCGACCATCGTCGGGTCGTTGATCATCAGGTCGGCCGACACGAACTTGCCGTCTTTGCGCACGGCGTCCGTGTGCCCGCGCGCGGCGTCGTTCCAGCTCGCCGTCGTGAGCAGGTCGCGATGGTGCGATAGGTCCGTTACCGTCGCCCCGTGGAGCGTCGATAGCGAGTCGGTGTTGAAAACTTCGCTGGCAAGCCGCAGCTCGCGACGCACTGTTCCGTCAGGGCGTCGATACTCCAGGATCCCGGTGCGCGTGAGTCGAGCCGGAACCCGAATGCCGCCGACCTGGGTGCGGGTGAACTTTCCGACGGAGCCGATGAAGTCGGTGCGGACTTCGCAGTCGGCCGCGTCGGTTCGGGTCTTCGCTTGCGAGAGGAGCCGGCCGGCATTGGAAATGCGCTCGCGGTGGCGTGCCTCAGGATCGGATTCGTCCGCTTCGACCAGGCTGTCCTCGTCGGCGGGGATCGGACAGAGCGAGACCTCGGTGAGGACGTTGTTGCGGTACACGCGAGTCATGCGCCCGTTGCGCATCTCGTCGCTGCGATCGCCGTAGTCCCAGCCGACGGAAACGCCTCGGAGGTAGCCAGCCTTGATGCGGGGCTCGAGCTCGAGGGCGCGCTTGTTGACGTTGGCCGGCGCGAGCGTGACCTTCATCTCGAGGCCGCCGTCGTCGGTTTGCTTGTAGTCGGATCCGAGGCCGATCACCGCGTCGCTGTCGCCGGTCTGATGAGCCTCGAAGATGAGGTTGTTCTTGGCGAAGCGCTCGAAGTTCCAGCCCTCGAGCGCCTCGTAAAAGTCGACCATCGCGCCCTGCGGCACGCCATGGTCATCCTTGGGGCCCGCGGTCGGATCCCACTCGGAGCGCTTGAGCGGCCGGGGCGTGGAAGCCACAACGCGGAAGCTCCGGTCGTGGTCGTTCCAGTCCTTGATCGCGTAGCTTGCTGATCCGCTCATGGGGTCTCGGTGGGGCGCTCAGGATTCGGGATCGGGCTTGGCGGTGGTTTCCGGGTCGTCGCTCGGCGCCGGCATGGGCGGCAGCTCGACCTTGAGTTCGGGCGCTGGGGGCGCCTCGGAGACCTTGGGCAGGTCGGTTTGTGTGGGTGGCTCGCTGGCGGGCCCAGGCGCGTCCTTGGTCGCGGACGGGTCAGCGGTCGTTTCCGGCGCGGTCGGGTCGGCGCTGGCCGGTTCCGTGGCGGCATCGGGGGTTTTCGGATCGTCCACGACATCGGGCGTCAGTCCCAGGGGCACCTCGTCCAGATCCGGCTCCGGCTCCGGCTCGAGCAACACCGCCCGCAGGCGCGCGCGGAGCGGGAAGCACACATCGGGGTTGTGCACCTCACTACGCTGCGCTGCATCGAGGCCGGCGACGAGCTCGGCAAGCTCTTCCTTCGAAACCGCGAGGTCGTAGTCGTTCGCAGACCGGTGCTCGTGCTCGGTCCGGATCGCCGTCGCGGCGGAAGCCCACGCAGCCTTGATGGTCGGCGTGAGCGCTTCGAACTCCGGGCAGGGCAGGCCCTGGTAGTTCAGGCCGCCCGTGCGCGCGATGTAGGCTTGATAGCCGACCTGCGCGTACTCCTGATCCTCGGGGTCGACATCGCAGATCAGCGCGGGAGCGAACGAACGCACAGCAGCGCCGACCGCCTCGGCGATCACGATGCGCACATGCGGGGGCACAGCTTCCCAGGGAGGAGCGTGCTTAGCTTCAGCCGCGCCCTCCTCGGTCTTCGCGATCTCTTCGAGGAAGGTTTCATAGGCGATCTGTGCGATCGACTTGTCGGATTGGTCAGCCATCGTCTGTTTCTCCCTCGGTGTCGTCTGCAAGTTCCGGAACGATCGGGTATTGGACACAACGACAGTTGTAGTCCTCACCTGGCAGATTGGTGTCGCCGTCCTCGTTGGTGACGGGCGGGTCGTCGAGATCGAATGTCTCGCCGTCGAGGTCGTCGTGCCTGGGCCGCACGCGCTCGTCACCCGCTGTCGTCCAAATGAATTGCGTGATCCCGACGCTCTGCATTCGCGCCGTCGCGATCTGCGAGTTGAGCCGGTTCGCCTGACTGCGCGCGATCAGCTCGGCGTGCCGCGTAGTGATGTCGAAGCGCTCCTCGATGTCTTTGGCGAGCGACTCGACTCGGCGCCCGGCTCCGTCACGAAGCAGCGCCTCGAGCTTCTTTTGCTCATTGGCGAACATCGTCTTGGTGAGAGCGACGTTCTCCTTGCGCCACTTGGGCAGGTACTTCGCGACGCCTGGTGACGAGTCCTTGAGCTTGATCCCAAGGCGCTTGAATTGCTTGTCGGAGTGTCGCCCCACGTCGGCGGCGACGCCCGTCACGCGCTTGGAGAACCAATCAGCTTCAGCCACCGAGCTGTAGTCGCTCAGGTTACCTTCGACCGATTCGTCAGACTCGCCCGCGTCGGTGCGTGCCTCTGACTTGGCGACCTTCTTGGCGAGCGCGAGCGCCTGGGCTCCAACCCGCTTCCACCATTGGGCGACGAGCTGCCGCATCGCCATGCGGAAGCGGAGCTCGGCACCGTCGGGCGGTTGGATCGCCTTGGCGTAGCGGGCGGCGCGCGGGAGCTTGCGCCGTAGCTTGCGCTTGGGTCTTCGAATCGCCGCGCGAGCCGCTGTCTGAGACTTGGCGAGCGGACGGCGGCGCGCGGGCACAGGTTTCCTTTGCTATCCGAACGGAGTCTTGGGAGCGCCACCACCGAGCGTGCCACTGGGGCCTTCACCACCAGGAGCAGGAGCACCAAAGCCACCGCCCTCCGGAGGCTCCTCGGGTTCGGGCGGGTTCTCCAAGTCGTCGAGGTCGTGCTCGAGCTCCGCGTCGCGGGCTTTCTTGCCCTCCTCGCTGAGCTGGATCTCGTTCTCGAATCCTTCGCCGCCGGTGAAGCGCGCGGTGGAAACTTCGGCCGGCACAAGGAAGCCGTTCGTAGTGGCGATGGCATCGCCCTCGAGCAGAGTCTTGCGGGTCTGCGCGCGGGTGAGCGGCGCTTCCGTCCAGAGCGGCGGAAACTTCGTCGCGATCTTCTCGGGCGTCTTACCGCCAAACTCTTTCGTCGAGAGCAGCAGCTTGACGATGCGGCGGATCTTCGGCGCGAGCTTCAGATTCTGCTGCGCGCGGATGCGATCGTAGAACCACTGGAAGTCGCTTTGGCCGGTGGCGTTCATGCCGGCGGGCGACTGCCCCATCAGGATCGTGGCCGGGATCTGCGCCGCCGCGGCGAGCCGCAGCATGAAGCGATCGAGCATCTCGGGGATGCCCGTCATCGGGAATTGCTGGCGGGTGAAGGACTCGGCGGGGTCGCCGCCGCTGTCCGCCGCGGTGCCAGCATCCACGATCGTCGCGTTGATGACGCTGCGACCGAAGTCGACCTGCTTCAGGCGCTTCAGGAGTGCCGCCTCGCCACCAGCAGCCAGCGTTTCCGCCAGGCCGCTCATGGTGAATACGGCTTGGTTGCCGTCCTGGAGGAGCACGCTCGCGGCGTTCCAGCCGATGTTGAAGTCGCCGAGGACCTTGGCTGGGCGCTGCAGCACGGACAGGTCCCAGCCCATGTTTTGCTGGCGCTCGCGGGCTGCCGTGGACGCGCCACCGAACAGCACCAGCCGCGACTCGTGCACGATGGCCATCGGCATGTCCGTGTAGGACGATGGCGAAAGCACCATGTACGTCTCGGGCTGGCCGAGCTTGGGGTTGCCGGGGTCCCGATACCAGGTCAGCGGCATCAAGTAGCGGCGG
>Ga0070716_100000087_pt1 | contig 36197 bp, 39 predicted proteins | sample LARL112metaG_FD_71395 | JGI IMG/M metagenome (GOLD analysis project Ga0070716, IMG submission 71395) | Corn, switchgrass and miscanthus rhizosphere microbial communities from Kellogg Biological Station, Michigan, USA - LAR L11-2 metaG | ecosystem: Host-associated > Plants > Roots > Rhizosphere... | reverse complement strand
TGAGTATTGAGCTTGGTGGAACTGTTTACGTCTGCAGAGTCGAGACGATCAAGGATTACAATCTCGGTTGGGCACAAGGCAAGGAGGTTCAGGTCAGGGTTAAGGGCAAGACCATGGATGTGAAGCGTGAGAATGGGAAAGTTGTCAAGCTCACCATTCTGAGTACGAAGACATCAGGTTAATCAATGCGGGCTTCATCTTCGTCAGCCATCGTTGTTTAGAGGCAGCAACGAAACCATCCGCATTGCAGTTGATTTCCTCTATGCAGCATTCACAAACCGTTAGAAGGCCTGACGATCCCACTCGTCATTGCGCAGAGCCTGGCGCAGGCGCTGCGACACCTTGTCGGATGCCGAGCACCTAAAGGTTGATGAACAGTTGTTGGGCAAATAGCGACACTTGTAGTGGCTAAAGGCGAGCCCTTCCGAAGCAACTTTCGGAGTTGTTTCCGCAGGCTGCTAGAAGTTCAGGACGATTCCTGTGGAGAAGCGGCCGTTGTTCTGGGTGTTGCCGAAGAAGCGCGTTTGCAGGAAGTCGCCCTGAAAGCGCCACGAGATGAGCGGCACGAGTTTGTAGTCGAGGCCGCCGCCGAGGGCTTCCGCGAACGAAGTGTCAGAGGCGGAGTAGCCGGTGGTACTGACGCTGACGTGACCTGCTCCGAACAGGGCATGCGCGAAGGGGCGGATTTTTCCTACTGAAACGGAGACTCGCGGACCGAACAGGAAGTTGTGTTCGCGGGCGTCCACGTTAAAGATCTGCGTGCTGCTCGGGAAATTGTTGCTGCCGTAGAGGCCGTTGAAGTCGGCAACGATGCCCACCCAGGGCAGGAATTTTCCTTCCAAAGAGCCTTCCCATCCGTTCAGGTTCGAACGATTGTTGTGGTTGAGGTCGGCGCTGCCGTAGGAGTATCCGACGAAAATGTTTCCTTTGGGGACTTGGGCGACTGCAACAGAAGACAGAACGCATGACGAGGTTAGGAAAGACACAAGCGCAATGAATTTTCTAGACACAACAACTCCCTCCTTGGGATGTTCTTTTGGGCATTAGATGCAGGCAGGGCGCTTCTGGATAGCGAAGTCGAGACGAAGGTTGCTACTGGGTTAACAGGTCTTTCGAATGGCTTTGGCGCTGGGGCAATTCTGAAATAAGGCAGTGCCAACGCGCCTGCCGCTATTTCAGATATTTCATGTATGCTCCTGTGTGCATGTCTGACGAAGCCCGCATTCGCGAATTGGTTGCGCTGATCGACGCGGAGAAAGATCCGCACAAAGTCAAAACCTTCGCTACCGAACTGGAGCGACTGCTGACGGTAAACCGCACGCCTTTGCCCGCTCAGGAAAAACCGGGGATCAGCTGAGTACTGTGTTATCGGGCAGCGTCACCCACCAGTCGATCGAGCGGACGCACCAGAAGATCCGCTGTTTGACCGGCGTTCACTCGATTCAGACCGCATCAGTTTCGCTGACGGGGCGTTGCCCAGTTCCTGCTCGTCCAGGGCTGCCATTAATTGGGCAGCCAACTCAGACATCTTCGCAGGGTCTGATTCCTTCACTATCGCTTCGCAGATCTCGCGCCACTTTCCTCTCTCTTGAGTCATGATGCCTCCCAAGAACGAGTATTTCGTCTCTCTGGCAAAAGCAAGCGTCGGTCCAAATCAGCAAGTGATTGATCCGGGATTCCTTAGCGCGATGACGCAAGGTAACTTTGCGTCTATGGGAGAGAGTTTTGTCGTACGGTGTGCAAACGTTGAAGTACCGGATTTACCGGATTCCCCCTACGCGTCAGAACTTTTTGAGCTGGTTGCAGAGACAGCTCGCGTTGCGTATACGCAAATTCCGGAATATCGGCAGCGTGGCTCCACGCAATCTCAAAATCGCTTCGTCTCAGAAGAATCACTTTTAAGGGAGGCTTAAGGTTTGCCCTGCTACGATGCGCGACGTTGTCTTTTGCCCTTCCCCCGATACCCGCGTTCCTGAGAAATGAGGGACGCGGGTATCGCGAATTCTCTGAAGTTCACTTTCCTTCCTCGTGGGGCCAAGCAGTTCTTCCGGCTAATACACAACGACCAGCATTGCCAGACATCCTGCATAGGCGAGCGGGAAACCCCAACCGGCAGTGTGCCGGATGGTTTCCGCCAGGGCGATCCGCTTTTTCACCTGCAGCACGTACACGAACACAATTTCCACAATGCACAGGAATACAGAGGTGAAGCTGGTCAGGAAGACGGCGTCGAGGAAGGTTGTGTAACCGACGCGCGGAAGATCCTTGGCGATGGAAAGCTGAAACGCAACCATGGAGAGCATGACCGCCAGGGGCACGCTCATCTGGCCGCTGAAATCGTGGACCTCATACCAGAACACGGCCCATGGGATCGAGGCCATCAGGATCATGGGCAGAAAGATTTTCCAGATATAGAAACCGGAATGTCGCCGAATCACCACCTGAACAGCGCCTGGGGGCGGGTGGGCATGCCGCTTTCGCCTTCGACCTGGCGAGTTTTGTAATTCAGGCCTTTGATCTCCCAGGCCGCCAGTCCCGCATCGGCCGCCGAATCGTGGCCGGTTGGGTTGGCCGGTTGGCTAGCGAAAATAAATTCCTGGGCAGCCGGCATGAAAGGTTCGATCTGAAATTCAAGAGTCTGCGTGTCGAAGGGAAACTTGCGCAGCGAGTAGTCGGCGGACACAACAGTGTCGGTTCGCTCGACATAGCGAAAGATGACCGCTGTCGTCGACCGTCAGCTCAAAAGAGTTCCGGCGATGCGAAATCATGTTGGCGGTTTCGAGGGGCGGCGTCCAGAGGTCGTCGGGGTTGAGCTTGCGCAGATGGCTGGGCACGCGTGATTTTTCCGGGAGAGCGAGCCGCGGATCGTCCCATTCGACGGGGAAGTATCCTTCGACCTCGAACTGCTCGCGCGTTTCTTCCACGACTGCCGGATTGCTGATGTAGAGGCCGACGCTCACCTCGATCTGCTTCTTTCCCTGAAAATGGCGCTCGTGAAGATCGATCGTGTTCTGACCGGCAGACTTGGACGCTTTATCAAGATGCGCTTCTGCGACTGAGGCTCGTGCCAACAATATCAGGCAGAGCGGCACTGACCAACCGCAAGACTCTCCAGCGCAAGAACTACCTCCTGCCCCGCCGATCCGGGTGGACGGAAATCTTAGCAGGCGACTCCGTGCGAGGTAAGAGTCTCTGAAACGAGCCTGGGCTTCCGGAGACACGGGTGCAGCGGTTTCGAAGCTAGACTTGGTCGCTACTGAGGCGGCCGGAAGGCGCGTTGGACCAAGCCCCTGGGAGTTCTGCTCGCGGACTTCATGCGGGCTCGCGCCAGTTCCGGGCGTTCGTTGCCTACCGACACTTCGATCAATTCCCTGAAATACCGGGTGGCGTCCTGTGCCCTTCCGGCACTGTCAGCGGCCATGGCGGCTCCGTAGAGAGCGTTGAAACGTTTGGGAGCAACCTGCAGCACGGCCTGAAAAGCTTCCAACGCTTCCTGCGGATGCTTCTGTTCGATACATAGCTGGCCAAGCATCTCGCGCGCGGGAACGACGGCGCCGGGGGTTACGGCGTGCTTGTCCATGCTTTCTTCGAGCTCGGCGGCTGCAGTCATTGCGGTGGCTGCTTTCGCGGAGTCGCCGCCCTGCTGGGCCATCCAGGCATCGACCTCGCCGATCTGAACCTCGATCTGTTTGGCCCAGTAGTCGTTGTGAAGCTTGGCAGTCTGGTCGTGCAGTTTCTCGAGAGACTGCTTGGCTTCCGCTGCGCGTTGCAAATCGCCAGAGCGGGCGGCGCCCACGCCGACGGCGGTCCACGTAATGGCCTGGGCCCAGGGAACGGCATTCTCGCGCACCACTAGCTTGCTGGCTTCTTCCCACTTGCCGAGTTCTATGGTGTAGCGGGCGGGAACGGCGGCGAGTGCATAATCGCCTGTGAGGGTCAATCCGCCGACCGGTGATAAGGCATTCATGTTCGTCAGGACGGTCTGGGCATCGGTGACGCGCCCGCTCTGCAGGTAGGCGTACTCCATGTAGTCCATGGCATGCAGGCGCTGGTCACGGGCTTCGCCATTTTTTGAAGTCGGCTCGGCGGCCGCCGCCAGGGCTTCCGACCGCTTGTTGGACTGGACGGATTCTTCCCACGATCCGACACGCGTGAAGATGTGCGACGGCATGTGGTTGGCATGTGCCGACGCTGGAGCAATTTCGGCGTAGGCTCTCGCCGCTTTCAGTCCTTGTTGCGCGAGCGCGGGATTGTCGTAGCAATGGATGATGTAGTGCGCGACTCCTGGATGATTGGGCAGTTTCTCGAAAACGGGCTCAAGGATCTCACCGCACTTGCGCTGGTTGGCGAACGTCTTGTCGGTCTTGGAGGCGGTGATGTCGAGGGTGAGGGCGTGGAAAATGGCGGCTTCGGTATCGTCCGGATACGCGGCCTGCACGGCGCTCATCTTCTGCTCAAAGGCAACGGAGTGCGCGTAGGAATCTTTGCCGTCGTCACGATAGATTTCGGCGAGCGCAGCGATGTAGGACTTCTCGCGGGCAGTGGTCTTCGAGCTCATCGCGGCGAGGGCGGCGGCTTTCTTCTGTGCGAGGCGTCCAGCAGCGATGTCGCCGTTGTCCCACAGGCCATGGTAGTGCGACATGGCGACGCCCCACTGCGCCATCGCGCAAGTGGGATCCTTGCGGCTGATCTCCTCGAAAGCCCGGCGCGTGTCTTCGTACTGGAAGGAGTGCAGTAACGCGACGGCGCGGTTGAAGTCCGCTTCGATATTTTTTGCGCAGGAGGTCGCGAAGTGCACTGAGCCGACTTCGTTTTCGCTCAACTGGTGGTGATGCTGCTCGTCGCACCAGGCGGCGACCGCAAGCAGGGCAAACGCGCAAACAATGGCCCCGAGTGATCTCATAGATATCTCCCCCAACGTGCCAACGATGTTACAACCGTCGGAAAGACTGGGGTAGTCGGAAACGGACTTGATCGGTCAGGTCGTGCGAACCGGGATCGCCTTCCCACCCTTGTTCCGGAGGTCCGCGCGCTTCTGGTATAACTACTTGCCTCTCGAGAGGTTACGGACTTCCGATTACCAAATAGAGCATGGGCCGGGCAATCCGCCGGGTGTTCATGCGCCGTACTCAGAAAGGAAGAGGAGCGTGTCCAGCGCCGATGCCAAAGTCGTGTCGCCCGACCTGGCATTGGTGTCGGCGATCCGCGCCGGCGATGCTAGCGCGATGGCGTCGCTGTACGACCGCTACTCTTCGGTGGTGTACGCAGTGGCGCTGCGGATGTTGGGGGACACGGGCGCAGCAGAGGACATCCAACAAGAAGTGTTCATGCAGTTGTGGCGGAATCCGAGCGCGTTCGATGCGAGCCGCGGAAATCTGGGAGCGTGGCTGGCGGTGATCACGCGGAATCGCGCGATTGATGCGCTGCGGAAGCGGCGACCGGAGACTGACCCCGAGGATGTTGTGCTGTCGGTGGTGCCCGACATGGCGGGAGAGGCTGACCGGTCGAGGGTAGCAGAAAAAGTTCGAGGGGTGCTGAGCGGCATGCCGGCCGCGCAACGGTCCGCGCTGGAAATGGCTTACTACCAAGGCATGACGCACACGGAGATCGCTTCGAAGACGGGCGAACCGCTGGGCACGATCAAGACAAGAATCCGCGCGGGACTGATTGCACTGCGCAAGGCATTCGAAGCATGAGCGCGCACGAACAATTCGCCGAGGATCTGGCTCTCCACGCGCTGGGCACGCTGCAGGGTGAAGAGCGCATTGCACTCGAGAAACACCTCGAGACTTGCGCCGCCTGCCGGCTGGAACTGGATCAGCTGCGTGGAGACATGGCGTTAATGGCTACGGCCACGGTAGGGCCGAAGCCTCCACAGCGTGCGCGGCAGCGCCTGCTCGATGCGATTGCGAAGGAGCCGCGAGGGCTGAATGCTGTGCCGGCGCGGCCCCGCTTTAACTGGGCGGCGGCGCTGGGGTGGGCTGCAGCGGCCCTGATGTTTGTCGTCGTCGTGCAGTTGCGCCGGGAGAACTTCGGACTGAGGGAGTCGGTGAACAAACTTGCGCAGCTTACGAGCCAGCAGACGATTGAAGTCGCGAACGCGCAGCGCGTGATGGATACGCTGACCGCGTCTGACACGCAAGCGGTAACGCTCGTGGCGGCGAAGGGTCCGCCGCAGCCGCAAGGGAAAGCTTTCTACCTGAAGAACAGAAGCGGGCTGGTGTTCGTCGCGAATAATCTGCCGCAGTTGCCGCCCGACAAGATTTACGAGTTATGGCTGATTCCGCCCGGCGCTGCACCGATTCCTGCTGGATTGTTCAAGCCGGATGCTCGCGGGAACGCGACCGTGGTCAATCCGCCCGGATTACCGGCCGGCGTGGAGGCGAAGACTTTCGCGGTGACGCTGGAGTCGGCTTCCGGAACGCATGATGCTCCGCATGGCACTGGAGTGATGCAGGGCGGAGCTTAGGTATTGCAGATTTGGGATTTCAGATTTCAGATTGGCTCCGAACCGTGCTGGTTCGGAGGTCGGGCTCCCGAATCGAGAAATGCCAGCTTCGGTCCGGTCGCGACCAACCGGCGGCTCGGGCAGGATCATCCTAGGTTCGTGAAAAATCCATCCCAACTCGACTTGAATCGCTTCTCTTTCGGCGCCGTGATCTTGTTGCTTGCAGCAAGCGTGGCCTGCATGCAGCCGCGCAACTCGCAAGATTTGAAAGAACGCACCGCCGAGGCCACGGCCGCGGCGAAGCGTGATGCCAAGGCTGTCGCGGCCGGCATTAAAGAGGGCTGGAGCCGCGACAAGCCGCTCGACCTGAATTCGGCGTCGAAGGAAGATCTGGTTGCACTTCCGGGAATCGGCGCCGCGGACGCCGACCGGATCATCGACGGACGCCCTTACGATTCGCCGAATGATCTGTTGAGCCGCCGCATCTTGTCGAAGGCGAAGTTCGATCAGATTGCCGATCGGGTGAAAGCCAACAAATAGTTTGCCCCGTGGCCGCGTTCAAAGCCCTCGAACTCGGCAGCAGTGGAATCCCACCCTAACGTCGCAAAGAACGCGCCGTCGGGAGGGGCGCCCCAGCGTGGGCTCACGGGCTCACGCCCGTTGCGCTGTAGTGCCGCCCCTTCCGGGGCTCGCATGTCCACCTCGCTCACCCAGGGCTTACGCCCTGGGCTCTACCATGCCGCCGCTGCGCGGCTTTCTGCCAATTATGCTTTTGATGCCGCGAGAGAACGGTGCTTTCGTTCTGCGCCACTGCTGGCATCGCGGGTGCGCTGAGGTACCATGCGGTCGCTTTAGGCCTCGTCGCTTTCTTTCAGCTTTGCAATCACTCCGAAATCTTCTAGCGTCGTTGTGTCACCCTTCACGTCTCCGCTGGTGGCTAGTTCGCGCAATAGACGACGCATGATTTTGCCGCTGCGTGTTTTGGGAAGCATGTCGGTGAAGCGGATTTCGTCGGGTTTGGCTAGCGCGCCGATTTCTTTCGCCACCCACTTGCGCAATTCCTCTTTCAGTTCCGGGGTAGGCTCGCGGCCCTTTTCGAGGGTGACAAAGGCGGAGATCGCCTGGCCTTTGAGATCGTCGGGTCTACCAACCACGGCGGCTTCTGCGACCGCTTCGTGTGCGACTAGCGCGCTCTCCACTTCCATTGTGCTCAAGCGGTGACCACTGACATTCAGGACGTCGTCGACGCGGCCCATGATCCAGAAATAGCCGTCCTTGTCTTTGCGGGCGCCGTCACCGGTGAAGTAGACGCCGGGGATCTGCGACCAGTATTGGCGCACGTACCGGTCGGGGTCGCCATAGATGGTGCGCAGCATCCCGGGCCAGGGCTTGCTGATGATGAGAAATCCGCCCGAGCCGTCGGGCACGGGCTTGCCCTCCATGGTGACGATCTCCGGTACGACGCCGGGCATGGGTCGGGTCGCGGAACCGGGCTTGGTAGCGATAGCGCCGGGGATCGGCGAGATCATGATGTGGCCGGTTTCCGTCTGCCACCACGTGTCGACGATGGGACAGCGGTTATGGCCGATGACTTCGCGATACCACATCCAGGCTTCGGGGTTGATCGGCTCACCGACGGTTCCGAGCAGGCGGAGACTCTCCATTTTGTGCTTATTCGGCCACTCGTTACCCCACTTGATGAAGGTTCGAATCGCGGTGGGTGCCGTATAGAAGACGGTCACCTGATGGCGGTCGATGATGGACCAGAAGCGATCGGGCTCCGGAAAATTGGGCGCGCCTTCGTACATCAGGCTGGTGGCACCGTTTTGCAGCGGTCCGTAGACGATGTAGCTGTGGCCTGTGACCCAGCCGATGTCGGCGGTACACCAGTAAGTGTCATCTTCTTTGAGATCGAAGACCAGCTTGGTGGTGAGATACGTTCCCACCGAATATCCGCCGGTGGTGTGAACGACCCCTTTCGGTTTCCCTGTTGTGCCTGACGTGTACAGGATGTACAGCGGGTGCTCAGCATCGAGCGGTTCGGCTGCGCAGTCGTCGGAGGCCGTCGCCATCAGTTCATGCCACCAGTGATCGCGGCCCGCCTGCAGATTGATCGGCGTATTCGTGCGCTTGTACACGACAACATGCTTTACGCTCGGGCAGGACTTGAGGGCTTCCTCAACGGCCGGGAACAACTTCACTTCCGCGCCGCGGCGGTAGGAGCCGTCTTGCGTGACGACGGCAACGGCCTGCGAGTCGTGGATGCGATCGACCAGCGCATGCGAGGCGAAGCCGCCGAAGACGATCGAATGAGGTGCTCCGATACGCGCGCAGGCCAGCATCGCGATTGGCAACTCAGGCGTCATGCCCATGTAGATGGCGACGCGGTCGCCCTTCTGCACGCCCAGCCCTTTCAGGACATTAGCGAATTTCTGAACTTCCTTCCAAAGCTGCTGGTAGGTGTAGGTGCGGACTTCTCCCGGCTCGCTTTCCCAGATGAGCGCGGCTTTATTCTTGCGCCATGTTTTTACGTGGCGGTCGAGACAATTGTAGGAGAGATTGATCTGCCCGCCGGAGAACCACTTCGCCCACGGCGCGTTCCATTCGAGCACGCGATCCCACCTCTTGAACCAGTGCAACTCTTCGGCAATGCGCCCCCAGTACTTCTCCGGCTGCTCGACCGATTCCTTGTAGAGATGCTCATACTCCTCGAGTGTTTTGACGTGGGCTTTTTCGGCAAATGCCTGAGGACACTCGAACTTGCGGTCTTCGTGAAGAACGGAATCGATGGAATCACTGGGAAGGGTTGCCTTGTCTGCCATGAGCGCCTCGTGCGGTGCGTGTTTGTTCGCGAAATTCTACTTGGATGGAGGCCGAAAAGTCTCGTGGGGAGCCGGAGCCTCTTTCAGTCCAAGAACTTGTGGCGGTCGTTCGGATCCGGTAAAGGGCAGACCTCGAACTTGCCGAAGACGCGATAGCGGCTGCGGGCGACAAGATTGTAAGCGGCGTCGCGCAGGAATCTTGGGAGGACGCCTCCGATCGTTGCCAGCGTGCGCCAGCCGCCACCCAATTCGCGAAGGACGAAAAGAGCAGCGTCCGAGCGAGCCCGCAAGTGCTCCCCTGGCTGATCAAAATCCGTGACGACGTAAAACGTGTCGAGATCGGCTGGCGATTGTCCCTGTCGTTGGAGAATGCGTCCCGCCGTTAGTCCTTGCAGAGACGCGAAGCGGAACGTGCCTCGATGATCATGGCGGAGTGTGAACTGCACGAGCCGGTTACAGAGTCCGCAGACACCGTCGTACAGCAGAACGGGATTTGTCGATGGCGCCATGACTCGAACGGAACATCCTATCGCGATGCAGCCGTATTTACAGGGAGCAGTGGGAATCCCGGTGCGGGACGGGCGGGGGACGCCCGTCACTCCATTATTCATTGTCGAACCCCGTGTGATACATGTCACAAGCTTCTGTGACGCAGGTACACGACGTCCCTGCCTCCTCCCCTTCATGCTGTAGACAACGGGTGGCTTCGGCTTACCCGCTCCGGGGTCAGTTCCGAGACAGGCAGCCCCGCAAGCTGAGGCGAAGGGATCCTATGAAGCGCAAATTCAAGACCATGGACGCGAATGAGGCAGTTGCCCACGTCGCGTATCGCCTGAACGAGGTCATCGCGATCTATCCGATTACTCCGTCGTCCCCCATGGGAGAGTGGGCCGATCAGTGGGCTTCCGAGGGAGTTCCCAACATCTGGGGAACCATTCCTCACGTGGCCGAGATGCAGAGCGAAGGCGGAGCGGCCGGAGCCGTGCACGGAGCTCTCCAGACCGGGGCGCTGGCGACTACGTTCACGGCGTCGCAAGGTCTACTGCTGATGATCCCCAATATGAACAAGATCGCGGGCGAGTTGACGCCGGCGACGTTTCACGTGACGGCGCGCACGCTGGCCACGCATGCGTTGTCGATCTTTGGCGATCACAGCGACGTCATGTTCTGTCGGGCGACCGGATGGGCGATGCTGTGCTCCAACTCGGTGCAGGAAGCGATGGACCTGGCACTCATCGCGCACGCGGCTTCGCTCGAAACGCGGATTCCCTTCCTGCATTTCTTTGATGGATTCCGAACGTCGCACGAAGTCAACAAGATCGAGATGCTCAACGAAGATGACATGCGGGCTCTGATCAACATGGATCGCGTATTCGAGCATCGCCAGCGCGCCCTTTCACCGGATCATCCGGTGATTCGAGGCACGGCACAGAATCCGGACGTCTTCTTTCAAATGCGGGAAACGGCCAACGCCTTTTACGACGTGTGTCCCGACAAGGTGCAAGCGGCGATGGATAAGTTCGCCGAAGTCGTAGGGCGCAAGTACAAGCTGTTTGACTACGTCGGCGCACCCGATGCGGAGCGGGTGATCGTGATGATGGGTTCCGGCGCAGAAGCGGCCGAGGAAGCCGTGGAGGCGCTGGTTGCGCGGGGAGAGAAAGTCGGGTTGGTCAAGGTGCGTCTGTACCGGCCGTTCTCGGTGAAGCATCTGTACGAATCTCTTCCGATCACCGTGCGCTCGGTTGCTGTCCTTGATCGCACCAAGGAAGCGGGGGCGGGCGGTGAACCGCTGTACCTCGACGTTGTGAATGCGATCCAGGAAGGCCAGCGGCAGGGTTATGGGTCGGTGAAACTGTGGCCGGTTGTTATCGGCGGGCGCTATGGACTTTCGTCCAAAGAATTCACTCCTGCGATGGTCAAGGCGGTATATGACAACCTGACGCTTGCGAAGCCGAAAGAACATTTCACGGTCGGCATTCAGGACGACCTGAATCACACCAGCCTCGACTACGACGCAGACTTTTCTACTGAGCCGGACTCGGTGGTGCGCGCCATGTTCTACGGCCTGGGCGCGGACGGCACGGTTGGGGCGAACAAGAATTCCATCAAGATTATCGGCGAGAACACGGATAACTACGCGCAGGGGTACTTCGTGTATGACTCCAAGAAGTCAGGCGCGATGACGGTCTCGCACCTGCGCTTCGGGCCGAACCCGATTCATTCCACGTACCTGGTTTCCAAGTCCAACTTCATCGCCTGTCATCAATGGATCTTCCTCGAGCGCTACGACATGTTGAGCACGCTGGTACCGGGCGGGACCTTCCTGCTCAACAGCCCGTTCGGGAAGGATGAAGTTTGGGAGCATCTGCCCCGCATTGTGCAGGAACAACTGATCGCTAAGAAAGCGAAGCTGTTCGTGATCGACGCCTACCAGGTCGCTCGCGACAGCGGCATGGGCAGCCGCATGAATACCATCCTGCAGGTGTGCTTCTTCGCTATCTCGAAGGTATTGCCGCGCGACGAAGCGATTGAAGCGATTCGCGTCTCGATCCGCTACACGTATGGAAAAAAAGGCGAAGAAGTCGTTCAGAAGAACATGAAGGCCGTAGAAGAAACCCTGGCGCACCTGTTCGAAGTAAAGATTCCTGACAGGACCACCAGCACCGTCGAGATGCCGCCGCCTTTTCCGGCAGGTGCTCCGAAATTTGAGCGCTCAGTGCTGGGCGCAATTTACGAGGGCCGGGGCGACGAACTGCCGGTGAGCGCGTTCCCCTACGACGGCACTTTCCCGACGGGCACCGCGAAGTGGGAGAAACGCAATCTCGCTCTAGAAATTCCCGTCTGGGATACGAAGACCTGCATTCAATGCGGCAAGTGCGCGATGGTCTGTCCCCATGCGGTGATTCGAATCAAGGTGTTCGACTCGGCTGAATTGCAGAAAGCTCCGGCTACGTTCAAGTCGACGGAAGTTCGCGACAAGGAATGGGCTGGAATGAAATACAGCATCCAGGTCGCGCCTGAGGATTGCACGGGGTGCGGAATCTGCGTAGAGATTTGCCCGGCGAAGAACAAGACTGAGACGCGGCTGAAAGCGCTCAACATGGCGCCGCAGCCTCCACTGCGCGTGCCGGAACGCGACAACTGGGATTTCTTTCTGGGGATTCCGGAACTTGATCGCCGCAAGATCAAGCCAACGACGATTCGCCAACAGCAAGTGCAGGAACCCCTCTTTGAGTTCTCGGGAGCTTGTTCGGGATGCGGCGAGACTCCTTACCTGAAGCTGTTGTCGCAGTTGTTCGGTGACCGCGCGCTGATCGCGAACGCCACTGGCTGCTCGTCGATTTACGGCGGCAACTTGCCGACTACGCCCTGGGCGAAGAACGGCGACGGCCGCGGGCCGGCGTGGGCCAATTCCCTGTTTGAAGACAACGCCGAGTTCGGACTCGGATTCCGGCTCTCGATCGATAAGCAAACCGAATTCGCTCGCGAACTGGTGCTGCAACTGGGTACTCAGATCGGGGACGAACTGGCCTCGGCCATTCTCGCGGCTTCGCAAAAGGACGAAGCCGACATCTACGAGCAGCGGCAGCGCGTCAGCCTTCTCAAGGAGCGACTGCAGGGCAATGCTTCTCCGGAAGCAAAGCAGTTGCGCGCCCTCGCCGACCTGCTGGTGAAGAAAAGTGTGTGGATCGTGGGCGGCGATGGATGGGCTTATGACATCGGCTACGGCGGGTTAGATCACGTGATCGCCAGCGGCAAGAACGTCAACCTTCTGGTGCTCGACACCGAGGTGTATTCGAACACTGGCGGGCAGGCGTCGAAATCGACTCCGCGCGCGGCGGTCGCGAAGTTCGCCGCTGGAGGTAAGCCCGGGCCGAAGAAAGACCTCGGACTCATCGCGATGAGCTACGGGACGGTATATGTCGCGAGCGTTGCGATGGGGGCCAAGGACGAGCACACCCTCAAGGCGTTCCTCGAAGCCGAAGCCTACGACGGGCCGAGCATCATCATCGCGTACTCACACTGCATCGCGCATGGGATCGATATGACGACCGGCATGTCGAACCAGAAAGCTGCGGTGGAGAGCGGGCAGTGGCTGCTGTATCGCTACCATCCGGATCGCGCGGCCGCGGGCGAGAACCCATTGCAGTTGGATTCCCGGACGCCGACGCGCAAGCTGCAGGATTTCATGCTCATGGAAACGCGTTTCAAGATGCTTACCAAGAGCAAGCCCGAAGATGCCAAGAGGCTTTGGGCTGAGGCGCAGCGCGACGTCGAGGCGCGGTTCCGTTTGTACGAGTATCTCGCGCAGCGCAAGACGGCGCCGGAAGCGACGGCGGGGGAGTGACGGTACGGCCGCTTAAGAGAAGGCATTTTAGGAGAACCCATGATCGACTTGACAACTCGCTATCTCGGCCTCACCCTGCGCACTCCCCTGGTGCCTTCCGCTTCCCCCTTGTCGCAGGAGATCGCCAGCATCCGCCGACTCGAGGACGCCGGGGCGTCTGCCGTAGTGCTCTATTCCCTTTTCGAAGAGCAACTGCGGCAGGAGTCATTGGAACTCGACCACCATCTGTCGACCGGGACGGAGAGCTTTGCCGAGTCGTTAACCTACTTTCCGCAAGCCAGCGAGTTCCGGCTGGGACCGGAAGGCTATCTGGAACACATTCGCAAAGCCAAGGAAGCGGTCGACATTCCGATCATCGCGAGCCTGAATGGGGCCACGGTGGGGGGCTGGACGAAATTTGCCCAGGAAATCGAGCAGGCTGGGGCCGACGCGCTGGAGTGCAACATCTACTACATTCCGACCGATCCGGAGCTTAAGGCTGCGGAGATCGAGCAGACGTACGTGGATATTGTGTGGGCGGTGAAGTCGGCGATTTCAATTCCGGTCGCTATCAAGATCAGCCCGTTCTTCACCAATGTCGCCAATGTGGCGAAGCGGTTGGATGACGCCGGAGCGGACGGACTCGTGCTGTTCAACCGCTTCTATCAGCCCGATATCGATCTGGAGGAGTTGGAGATCCGGCCCAATGTGTTGCTCAGCACGCCGCAGGCGTTGCGTCTGCCGCTGACGTGGATTGGGATTCTGTACGGAAAATTGAAAGCCAGCCTGGCCGCTACCGGCGGTATACACGATCCGCAAGACGCCATCAAGATGCTCATGGTCGGGGCCAACGTGACGATGCTGTGTTCGTCGCTGCTGCGCAATGGCATCAACCAACTGCGGCACTTGGAACGCGGCATTGTCGACTGGATGGAGCAGCACGAGTACGAATCCGTGAAACAGATGCAGGGCAGCATGAGCCAGCTGCGCTGCCCCGATCCGAGTGCCTTCGAACGCGCGCAGTACATGCGGGCAGTGAAGAGTCTGCAGCACGTGATGGTGAGGGGATAGAGTCAAGAGCTTTACCCACAGAGGGCACAGAGGATACGGAGGAGACTTTGGTCCCTTTGTATCCTATGCGGTTAGATCTTCTGCTTACTTGTTGATCTTGCTTTTTCTTTGGCCCGTCGCTCAAGTTCTTCATCCCCGTACATGCTTCCGCGACATTCTTTGGCGCCGCAGTGGCAGATGGCTTCGTCGTCGTCATCGCCATCGTAGAGGTTGTAGTCGTAGGTCAGTTCCTCGCCAGGTGCGATGTCGCGCGTGGCGATGATCCAGATGTGCTCATCGAACTCATCGGTCTCGCAGTTGGAGTCGCAGCAGTGGTTGACGAAGGCGGCGACCGAATCGCCGTCAATCACGTAGTCGCCTTCGCCGATGCAGAACAGGTAGGTGTCGGGGCGCTCGTTGTAGAGTTCGTCGGCCTGATCTTTGGAAAGGCGGCCGCCGGTGTACTCCACGATGTGCGTGCCTTCCGGGATAGCGACCGTCGTGTAGCAACCGCAGCCGTGAATCCCGGACCTGCGGATGTGCAGGGCGCCGGGGTCGATCTTGGTCATGGTCGAAATGTCCTCAAAGAAAGGGACAGGTTAGCACGGGCGCATCGGATCGAGTCCGGATGATGTTGCCAAACTGGCTGCCACTCCAGCCGCGACCGGTTAGAAAAGGTTGCCGAGCCTTTCGAGCCCGATGCCTCCGGTGATGCGGAAGTAGTTTTGGGTGCTGTTTGAGAACGGATGGATGTAGTCCCCGGTCCCGCGCACGAAGATGTGATGATAGACGCGATACTGCACGCCCACTCCGGCGAGCACTGCCGGGTCTGTGATAGTGGTTTTGAATTTCGGGACCAGGAAGTTGAGCGCTTTCCGGGTGGTGTCGTCCATGCCCAAAGCGCTGCGGGACGCGCCGCCCAGGCCGCGCACAAAGATTTGCGCGCCGTGGATCTGCAGAAGGTTGAACTGGGGCCCGCCAGTGATGCTGTAGACAGTCGAATGAAACGTGGAGAGTTGCGTGGTACCCGGGGGAACGTAACCCAGAAGCTGGAAATACTGCGAGAGATCGGCGTCCTTCGTGCCCGACATTCCGCCAATATCGAGGACGGCGGCCCAGCGTTTGCCCACGTTTTTCTGGATGCTGAAGACGCCTCCCGTCATGGTGAGGGTGTGGTCCAGGCTCACCGACTGGTTATAGATGTTGGCAATCGATGTGCCCACGTCCTGTATGGGCCCGTAGTCGGAGTAGGTGTACTGGTAGCCTCCGAAAATCTCCCACTTGGGACGATCCTGAGCGAGGGCAGAGACTGATAGCAGAAGAAGGACGACAGCAACGCAGGTTTTCTTCATCGATGAAAACGAAAAGAAGCTATTCCCCTTTAGCGCAGGCAAGCCGCGCAGGTTGAGAACCAGGCTGTAGATCGAATCGATGATTCTAACGTGCGCCGAGATGGCCGGTGAACAAAAAATGGTAAAGGAAAGTAAAGACGGGAATTGGCGCAGCAGAAGAGGATGGCAGCCCCGTAGGGATTCGAACCCCAATACTCTGCTCCAGAGGCAGATGTCCTACCGTTGAACGACGGGGCTGGAAATAGTGTAACCCAGGAGCGAAGCGGGACGGAAGTGTGGAGCGGCTTCGCGGTACAACGAGCCAAGGGCGCAGTCGATAACGATGGCCCTTCGTGGTTTCGTTGTGCTTGGTGAGCTTTTAATGCGAGGGCGAGGACGCCCTCGCGACTGCCGGCGAGACGCCGGCGCTACCAAAGGCATATTGTTTCGGGCACTTGGCTCGCGCTGTTCTAGAATTCCTGAGTATCCTGAACCGGAGGCGCGCTTGTGACCATGACTAGCAGTTTGAATCCGCCGATAACGGACTACGCGGAAATTGCGCGGCGCCCACTGGACCCTTCCCAATGCGCACTGGTCGTGATCGATATTCAGGAGAAGCTGCTGCCGCCGATTTTTCAGAAGGAGCAATTGGTACGCAACTCGCAACTCTTGATCCGGCTCGCCGGCATCCTGAAAATTCCGACGCTAGTCACGACGCAATATTCGAAGGGACTGGGGAACACGGTGGCTGACGTAGCGTCCCTGCTGCCCGAAACGCAGGCGATTGAAAAGCAGATTTTTTCGTGCTTTGGCAGCGACGTATTTTGCTCGACCCTGAAACGGCTGCCAGGAAATCGGAACACCGTGATCCTGTGCGGGATGGAAAGCCACATCTGCGTCGCGCAGACAGCGCTGGCCGCCTTGCGAGAGGGATACCTGGTACACGTTGCGTCCGACGCTGTGAGTTCCCGGACGGAATGGAACTGGAAAATCGGCTTACAACGCATGGCGGCGGCGGGTGCCGTGATCTCCTCGACCGAGATGGTCATCTACGAAACATTAAGGTCATCCGACACCTCAGCATTCAAGGATATGCTTAAGTATCTAAAGTAGTTATCTTACGTTACTTCTCTTCTGCTTCGTTCTCCCGGCCGGCAACCCTCAGGCGTCCTTCCGCATCCCCCCAAACCTTGCCTGTACCGCAACTTACGACCTTCTGCCGGGTTTGAATTTTTGGCGGCAGAAGTAGCGAGCGCCCCCGTGCCGTCGCCCTTGATGTGAATTTTTTGGGCTCAGCTAGTTAGGTTGAGCGGGCAAGGAGAGCAGGTTATGAAAAGCTTAAAGCGCGTGATGCTAGCGATGTTTCTGACGCTGTCGCTGACGGCGATTTCGGCATTGGCGCAGGACGAGGAGGCCTACCCGGATCAAGGCCAGGCGCAGGATCAGGCCTCCGTACAGGATCAGCAGGCGAGCCAGCCTGCGCGATCGGATCAGAATGATCCTCCGGGGCGGGCAGCGCGTTTGCAGTACATGTCGGGATCGGTTTCGATTCAGCCGCGCGGCACCGAGGATTGGGTGGCGGGAAGTTTGAATCGTCCGTTGACGATTGCCGACAACGTCTGGACGGACAAGGAATCGCGCGCCGAACTGAACGTGGGCACGGGTGTCATGCGCATGGGCGACGAGACCAGCCTGACCCTGACCAACGTCAGCGACAGCACGGTGCAGGTGGAATTGCACCAGGGCACGCTCGACGTACATGTTCGCCACTTGTTTGGCGGCGAAATCTACGAGATCGATACGCCAAATATGGCGTTCACGATTCAGAAGTCTGGTGTGTACCGCGTGGATGTCGATCCTAATGGCGACGCGAGCGTGGTCACGGTGCGCAAAGGTGAAGGCGATGCAACGGGCCAGGGTCCGGCGGTGCGCGTCAAGTCAAACGAGCAGGTGAAATTCACCGATGGCACTTCGATGACGCATTCGGTTGCGGAAGCGCCTCCCTACGACGGCTTCGACGGATGGTGCGCCGTGCGCGACAAGCGCGAAGACAGTTCCCTTTCGGCGCGCTACGTGGCGCAGGGAACGGTTGGTTACGAAGACCTCGACGACTACGGAGTGTGGCGCGAAGAACCGATGTATGGCCACGTGTGGGTTCCGGTAGTCGCGCCCGGTTGGGCGCCTTACCAGGCTGGACACTGGATCTGGGTAGCGCCGTGGGGTTGGACGTGGGTTGACGACGCGCCCTGGGGCTACGCTCCCTTCCACTATGGACGCTGGGTTTACACGGGCGGAAATTGGGGATGGGCGCCGGGTCCGATCTATGCTCGACCGGTATACGCCCCCGCGTTGGTCGCGTGGTTTGGTGGCCCGGGATGGGGCGTAAACTTCGGCTTCGGCGTGGGTGGCGGACTGGGTTGGTGCGCGCTGGGTTGGGGCGAACCATTCTATCCCTGGTATCACGGCGGATATAACTACTTCCGCGGCGTGAACGTCAGCAACACGCGCATTGTGAACATCCATAATTATTGGGGACATCCTCCGAACCGTTTTGGAGGAGGAAACTTCCATTACGCAAACATGCGGGCGCCGGGCGGAATCACAACGGCTCCGGTCCGCAATCTGCAGAACGGAATGGCGGTGCGCGGAACCGCTGTGCGCATGTCCGCACGGGATTTCGCGGGTGCACCGATGGGCAGAGTTGGTATGACGCCGACTCGCAATGCAATGCTCGGTGTCCATGCAGGCCAACGCGCTGCGGCGCCTCCAGCGCGAAGCGGAATGCGCCCGGTGGTTGCGCGCATGTCTCCGCCGGCGAGTTTCAATCGTGGCGGGACCGCTGTTGGTGGACAGAAACCGTTCGCTGGCAGGAACGAGCCACTGACGCCGTCGCGGATGATTCCGCACGGGCCGGAAAGCGCGTCGGGTCGAGTTCCCTCGCCCGCTCTGCGCGGAACCGTGGCGCGGCCTGCTGAGAACAACGTGCAGCGACCAGGGATGAATGGGGCGGAAGTCGGACGCTCCAATAATCCTCAGCGACCGGTGATGAACAACTCGCAAGGCGCTCGCGAAAACAATCCGCAGGTCGCACGCAACGTGCCGCGTCCACCGATGGGTGGAATGCAGCCGTCGCGCACGCCTGAGTCGCGTGGCCCGGCATCGAATGGACCGCAGTCTCGAGGTGGATTCTCACCGAGCCCCGCGGAACGTTCCGTGCCACGTCCGCCAGCGAATTTTGGTGGCGGCGCTCGTGAAAACTCGCCGAGCATGACGTCTCGCGGTGACTCGCGGCCGGGCATGGGCTCGTATGGGAACCGTCCGAGCACCGCAGTTCCACGGCCCACTGGACCGGTAAGACCGGCGAGCCAGTCGGAACGCTCGACCGGTAACGGGGGATGGGCGTCGAATCGCGGCGCGCGTCCCTCGCCAGAGTATCGGGGATCGAATTCTTCCCCGTCGTATCGAGGCGGCAGCAACTCACCGAGCCGGGGCGAGACTCCGCGGTATAGCGCGCCGCCGTCTTCCCGGAATTCGGGTCCGTCGTATGGCGGATCGGGATCGGTCAATCGAGGAGGCTCGCCTTATGGTGGCGGATCGCCGTCCTACCGGTCAGCACCTTCCTATGGCGGAAGCTCACCATCTTATCGGTCTGCACCGTCGTACGGTGGTGGCTCGCCCTCGTATCGCTCCGCGCCGTCGTATGGCGGTAGCGGCGGTAGTCGAGGAGGCGGAGCACCTTCCTATCACGGTGGTGGAGGCGGGGCGTCTTCATCGCGCGGCGGAGGTGGCAACAGCGGTGGAGGCGGAGGGGGACGTTCCTCTTCTGGCGGCGGCCACGGTGGCCATCGCTAACTAATCCGCAAGAATCAAGAAGCGCCGCTCGGATTCGGGCGGCGCTTTCGTTTTCCGAACTTCTTCTTATTCGCTTCAGCGGCGGGCGGGACGCCCGCCGGACTGCCGCCGGGACGGCGGCGCTACAAAAGTCAGGCTGCCCAGATTGATTGAGCTACGCTTCCCCTTCTGCTTCCTTCTTCTTTACACGGACAACAGTGACTTTCGAAAAACCTTCCTCGAAGGTTGGCGGCTTCAGCTTGGCCGCCATCCGGCGCATGATCTCTTCATCGACGACGCGCTCCCGGCGCCGGTTGCGCTCGAGGCAGACCTCCAGTGGAACTTCGAAGAAGACGGCCTGCACCTCGTACCCATAGTCCTTGGCAAGCTTGATCCAGTTGCTTCGTTCGTGGGGCGTGAGGTTGGTGGCGTCGACGTAATTTAGAGGCCGGCGCGCGATCAGGCGTGCTTTCAACATGGATCGCAGGTTGGAGAAGACCAGGTCTTGGAAGCGCTGTTCCTGGGGGTCGTCAAACAAAAGGAGGCGCACCATGTCGCTGGAGAGCGGAGTGATGTTGTTGCGCTTGAACCAGGAACTTTTGCCAGAACCGGGAAGACCGATCGCAAGTACGACGGTTCCTTTGGGTGGACGCGGAGGCGCAGCGGGAATTGCAACTGGTGTCGCTGCAGCAGCGGCTGGCTCCGGAACATTTGGAGTCGCAGGCGATGGCTGAGGAGTTGGACGAGCACCAGATTTACGACCTCGTCCTCCGCGAGTGCGACGGCGACGGGGGCGCTGCTGACCTCCCTGGCGCGCTTCAACTGGGGCGGTGTCTTCGGCCACGGCGGCGCGTTCGGGTTCGGGGACCTCGACTAAACCGGAGTCATCGCTGGGTTCGGGCTCTGTAGCTTTGGCGGATTCGGCGGGAGCTGCTTCCGCGTCGAAGTATGCGGGCTGCAGAGGAGCTTGCGCCGGTTCGCTAGGCTTCGACTCTTTGGGCTTTTTGCGACGCTTGAGGCGGTCGCTCATCCATTTACGCATGTAGGGCTTGTAACACACGGACCGCGCCACAGGCAATTCACCAGACTGGGGCGGAATTAGTGGATAACAAGGTCTCGAGTGAGAAGTGAAGCATCCCCGGAGTTACCATAGAAGGATGCCTGCCAACATCCCAGCAGAATTAAAGGGTCACAAGTACGTAAGCATGACCACGTTTCGAAAGAACGGCACCGCGGTACACACCCCGGTGTGGTTCGCGGAAGACGGCGGCCTGATTTATGTGATGACTCGCGGAGATTCGGTGAAGGTCAGGCGAATTAGGAACAATCCTGACGTGCGAGTCGCACCATGCACGATGCGCGGCAAGATTACCGGTCCGGAATTTGCAGGGCGTGCGCGCATTCTGCCCGAGGAAGAATGGGGGTCAGCGCGCGGCGCAATTCGAGCGAAATATTGGATTACGCGCATCAGCGCGTTGTGGAGCAGAAAGAACATTTATCTCGAAATTACGCTGTGATCTTCGTCACATGGCACACAATTTTCGTTCAACGGTCACAAGTGGAGTGTGCGGTCAATCATTTACGCTGGCTCGCTTCGCCTGATACCATCAAGAGTTTACTAAAGGCATCCGGTGATTACCGGGAAGTGTCTTCATAAATCTACGGAGGCAACATGGCAATTAAAGTAGGGATTAACGGCTTCGGACGTATCGGGCGCAACGTGCTGCGCACCGCGCTGAATGACTCCAATCTTGAATTCGTCGCCGTTAACGACCTGACCGATCCGAAGACGCTGGCCCACCTGCTGAAGTACGACTCGATTCTGGGAAACTTGCCGCACAAAATCACCGCGGGCGCCGACAGCATTTCAATCGACGGCAAGACCATCAGAGTATTTGCCGAGAAAGATCCCGCGAAGCTGCCCTGGGAGTCAGTAGGCGCGCAGGTCGTCATCGAATCGACCGGACGCTTCACGGATGCGAACGATGCCAAGAAGCATCTGCGCGGGCCGGTGAAGAAAGTCATCATCTCCGCGCCCGCGAAGAATGAAGACATCACGCTGGTGCTGGGCGTGAATCACGAGAAGTACGACGCCTCGAAGCACCATGTGATCTCAAATGCTTCGTGCACGACCAATTGCCTGGCGCCGATTGCGAAGGTCCTTCACGACAACTTCAAGATCGTCAGCGGGACCATGACGACCATTCACTCTTACACCAACGACCAGGTGATCCTGGACTTCCCGCACAAAGACCTGCGAAGAGCCCGGGCTGCTGCCTTGTCGATGATTCCGACGTCCACGGGCGCTGCCAAGGCGTTGAAGCTCGTGATTCCTGAGCTGGCCGGGAAACTCGATGGGTTCGCGATGCGCGTGCCGACGCCGAACGTTTCCGTGGTCGACCTGGTTGCGCTGGTCGAGAAGCAGACCACAAAAGAGGAAGTCAACGCAGCTCTGAAGAAGGCGAGCGAGAGCGGATCGTTGAAGGGCTATCTGGCCTATGAAGAAGAGGAGCTCGTGTCTGCCGATTTCAAGGGAAATCCGTTCTCCTCGATCGTCGACGCGAAGATGACGCTGGTGGTGGGCGGCAATTGCGTAAAAGTGATCTCCTGGTACGACAACGAGTGGGGATACTCCTGCCGCGTACGTGATCTGATCAACTACATGGGCTCCAAGGGCCTGTAACGAACCGGACGCGCCTACACCCTGGTGAAGGCGCGTCATCCTGGAAAAGTGATGAACTCCCCTTTGCATGACAGCCGGCAGGGTGCCGGTGCTACGTTCTACGAAGGACCAGCCATGTCGAAGCTTTCGATTCGTGACCTGCCCCTGAACGATCGTCGGGTCTTTATGCGGGTTGACTTCAACGTGCCGTTGGAAGACGGCCGGGTGATGGACGACACTCGCATTCGCGAAACGCTGCCCACGATTGAATATGCGCTGCGCCATGGAGCGCGCCTGATCCTGGCTTCGCACCTGGGACGGCCGAAGGGCAAGCCGAACCCGCGTCTGAGCTTAAAGCCGGTTGCGGAACGCTTGCGCATGTTGCTCGACAAGGAACTCGCGCGTGGCGAGAACGTTGGATTCTGTCCGGACTGCGTCGGTCCCGAAGCCGAAGAGGTGGCGGGCAAGCTGGAGAAGGGGCAGACCCTCCTGCTCGAGAATCTCCGCTTCCATGCGGAAGAAGAAGCCAACGACGAGCAATTTTCCAAACAACTGGCGCGCCTGGCGGACTTCTATGTAAATGACGCGTTTGGAACGGCGCATCGTGCGCACGCGTCGACCGTCGGCATGACTAAGCACATGCAAAAAGCCGCTGCCGGGCTGTTGATGCAGAAGGAACTCGAATACCTGGGCCGCGCGTTACACCATCCGGAGGAGCCGTTCGTGGCGATTCTCGGCGGCGCCAAGGTGAGCGACAAGATTCCAGTGATTAGGCACCTGCTGGACAAGGTGGACTCGCTCATCATCGGAGGAGGGATGGCCTACACGTTCCTGAAAGCCCTGGGTGAGCAGGTCGGCAAATCGCTGGTTGAGGAAGACAAGCTCGAACTCGCCAAGCAACTTTTGCAGGAAGCCAAGACCCGCAAGTTGAAGCTGCTGCTTCCGGTGGACCACGTCGCGGCCGACAAGGTGGACGCGAATGCTCACATCACCAAGATCGATCAAGGGCAGCCGATTCCCGCTAACCTGATGGCTTTGGATATCGGTCCGAAAACCATCGAGATGTTCGAGGAAGAGATTGCGCGAGCGCGCACGATCTTGTGGAACGGACCGATGGGCGTCTTCGAGATGCCGCCGTTCGCCAAGGGAACCTTCAAGGTTGCGCGCGCGGTCGCGGATAATCCAGGTGCGTTGTCGATTGTGGGCGGAGGGGATTCCGTGTCGGCAGTACGCGCCGCAGGAGTCGCGGATAAGATCACCCATATCTCCACCGGTGGCGGAGCGTCTCTTGAATTCCTGGAAGGCAAGACGCTCCCGGGCGTGGAAGCTCTGACCGACAAGAAATAGCGAGGACCATCCCGTGCCTGACTTTGCTCTTCGGGTATCGTTTGCCCGGGGAAAGATCCTCGACTTTCACGGACCAGCCGACATCACGAAAGAAACCACCGAAGCCATCGTGAACGCCGCAAACTCCTACCTTCTGGGCGGCGGTGGAGTGGATGGCGCCATTCATCGCGCGGGCGGTCCGTCGATCCTGAAAGAATGTTCCAAGATCGCTGCCGAGATCGGACAACTTCCTGCCGGCAAGGCCGTGCTGACGACCGCAGGACGGCTGGCAGCAAAATACGTGATCCATACGGTCGGGCCGGTTTACTACCGCGGCTCCGGATCGCCCGCAGAGACACTGGCCAGTTGTTATCGAGAGTCGATACGGCTTGCCGACGATCACGGGATTCGGGCGCTGGCCTTCCCGTCCATCTCCACCGGCGCCTTTGGGTACCCCGTGCATGAAGCGGCCGAAGTCGCTGTTGCCGCGGTTGCGGCGGCACTCGACACCGCAACCCACGTTACGCAAGCCCGATTCATTCTGTTTGATGGCGCGACGTTGAACGCCTACGTGCGCGCCTTTGAGAAGCTGCACAAATCCGGCTCCCTATCCCCGACCAACGTTGAGAGGAACACTTCGTGAGAAAAAAAGTCATTGCTGCCAATTGGAAAATGTTCAAGACGCCCGACCAAGCCCGCGATTTCTTTCGCGACTTTCTGCCGATGGTCGCCGGTCATGACCGCGATGAGATCGTGGTCTGCCCGCCGTTTTTGGATATTCCTACCTCTGTGGAAGCGGCGAAAGGCTCGAACATCGCGATCGGTGCCCAGGACATGCACTGGGAGAAAGAAGGCGCTTACACGGGTGAAATCTGCTGCACGATGCTACAGGCGGTGGGTGTCACGCATGTGATCATCGGACACTCGGAGCGGCGGCAATATTTCGGAGAGACGGATGACGTCGTCAATCTCAAGTTGAAGGCGGCGCTGGAAGCTGGATTGACGCCGATTGCCTGTGTCGGTGAGGTGCTCGAGGAGCGAGAGGCCGGATTGACGGAAGATGTTCTGCGGCGGCAGTGCCTGCGAGCTTTCCATGCGATCTCGGGCAAGAAAGCGGCCAAGCTGATCGTTGCCTATGAGCCAGTGTGGGCAATTGGGACCGGGAAGACCGCGACCCCACAGATGGCGGCCGATGCACATACTTTGATCAGGACAGAAGCGGCAAAGGCATTCGGTGAAGAGTTTGCCGGCAATCTCCGAATTCTCTACGGAGGCTCGGTGAAACCCGAGAACGCGAAGGCCTTGATGAGCGAAAGCGAGATCGATGGGGCGCTGGTAGGCGGAGCAAGCCTGGATCCCAAGTCGTTTGCGGCGATCGTAAAGTACTGATGTCGGCCTGTTCTTTGCGCGCTTGGCGGAATGTCTTTGCGAGCTTTGCGGTTTAGGATTTTTGCAAAACCCGAAAACTGAAAGCTCTTCACCGCAAAGAGCGCTAAGGGAGGCGCAAAGGCCGCAAAGGAACTTGGAGTCAGCCGGGCTACCTCTTGGGACTTCCAAGGAACTTCGGGCCGTTTGCTATAATCTTGCTTGCTCTCTTGCGGAAGTGGTGGAACTGGCAGACACACCATCGAAATCCGCAAGTTCCTCATTTTGAGCAAGTTCCATGAAATGAATCAAGTAGTAATTAATGCTCCTTCTTGCAAGGAACGCTGACTAACCGCGATCAAGCAAAAACAGCCTGAGGTTGCAGCGACCGCATACAAAAACGCACACACTGAACTGCGCTCGAATAGCACTTCCTAGGTTCTCAACGATCTGACAGACACGCGCCAGATTCCGGTCAGACCCGAGACTGTAGTTTTCTGAGAGTCTGCTACCCGGATCTTTCCGAACGCACACACAATCGCGCAGCAGTCGATGGAATTCTCAGTTACCCTTGAGCGCATCCTTCTTTGGCATCACGAAGCAAATGAATTTTACTGTGCTGCGCTGACCCAGCTCGCTGTCGTGTCCTCTCAGGCGATATCAGAGGATGGAAGAGAACTCCTCAGGCTCTGTCGTACCGGGAGACTGTACGACATCGACAAATGGATTGCCGCCGGGAAGACGCTGGATCGTCCCGCGCAAAGGACAAGACCCTAATTCAGGTTGCCGTCGAGACGGAGTTTCACAGCCTGGTCGAACTCATTGCTCGTCATGAAATGCACCAGGCCTCTAAAAACGCTGCACTAGCTGACTCAGTCTCACTACGCAGATTGGACGTTGTCGAGTTGCTCGTCGACAACGGGGCGGAGGTCACTTCCCTTCCCTTTGCTGATGTTCTGCTGACATGGGAACCTAAGCTAATCCGCTTCTTCCTGGCGCACGGATCCGATCCGATCAAGGATTCGCCGTTTGCGGTTGCTTTCCGGGCTAACGTTCGAACCGCTCTGCGCCCTTACATGGAGTAAAAGCAAGCGCATCCAAAGCTTGCACCCGCTTTGCAGGCGCAGGCGAATGAGGTTTTTGCGGACCACAGGTGACCTCCGCTCTACTGCGTCGCGAGCGAGCGCAAGCACGTCAACGTTTCGTACAGAATGATCTGCCCACCTGATTGACACGATTCATGTAACTGATTAAATTCACAACACTCGGAAGGAATCTTATGGGGGCGTGGAATCGTTGGGAAGATCCAAGCTACTGCTGGGTCGTGATTTGCAAAACTCAAAAGTCCACCATTACACGAACTTGATGGTTGGGCACAGGATTCCGCTCGCAGAGACGGACGCCTTCGAGTCTATGCCCGTGAGTGGTCCTTTTTGCGTGCGCTGCGATGAGTGCGGCGAAGAGCACTCCTATGAGCCGGAAGAAGTTCTAAGAGTCGAGCAACAACTTCCTGAAAACTTCGCGACACATCCCCGCTTTCGACAGACGGGTTGAATCCCCGCGTCAAAGAATTTTCATCCTTTCTTCAGGTATTGATCTGCAAGAAAGGAATGAATGTATTGGCGAAAAATTCCCATCAGGTCTACGATGAAGATGGATCTAGAATCAGGTAGATGGCGAAGTGGGGTTGATTTTTTGTATTGCGCGGTGGTCGAAGCCGTTCGTGGTGGCTCGTTCCATCTTGTTGATCTTTTCCAGCGTGGCGTGCTCGACCGCCCTCGCACAGAATAGTTCCCGCTTGACTGCTCACGACGGCTCTCTTCCGGATGCACCCCAACCGGCACAGGATACCACTCAATCTGGAACAAATGACTCGCGGCTGACTGGCACCGGGAGTCTGTCCGGGACGGTGCTCGATACGAATCGGGACGTCCTGCAAGGTGCGCGCGTGACACTGGCGGGCCGAGCGAATGTTGCCATACAGACCGTGGAGTCTGGCAGCAACGGGCAGTTCGCGTTCACAGGCCTACCGCCGGATGTTTACAAGCTCACAGTGACGTCGGCGGGGATGAACAGTTTCACCTCGACCCAGATTCCGTTGCATGCCGGCGAGGCCCGTATGGTGCCAGCGGTAACTCTCTCGGTTGCTGGTGGGATCACCAGTGTGACCGTGACTGCACGAAGCAAGGAGGAACTGGCTGAGGAGCAGGTGCAGATCGCGGTACAGCAGCGCATCGGTGGCGTCATTCCCAATTTTTACAGCACATATGACTGGAATGCGCCGCCAATGCAAGCGAAAGAGAAATTTCAATTAAGCATTCGTTCAATCATCGATCCGGTTTCGTTCTTGACCGTGGCGGGAATCGCAGGTGTGCAGCAATATAAAAACGACTTCCCGGAGTATGGTGGCGGAATAGAAGGATATGGAAAGCGATACGGCGCTGCGTTGGCGAATCACGTCTCTGGCAGCCTGCTGGGCAGAGCTGTTTACCCTTCGATCTTTCATCAAGACCCGCGCTACTTCTACAAGGGGAAGGGCAGTATCCGGTCTCGCGCGCTGTACGCGATATCTGCGGCCGTGATCGCCAGAGGCGATGATGGGCGGTGGAAGCCAAATTACTCGAACGTGCTCGGCAGATTCTCCGCGGCAGCCATTTCGAATCTTTACTATCCCTCTTCCGATCGCGGAGCTTCGTTAGTCGTTTTCAATGGGTTGGCAGGCATTGGCGAGGGTGCGGTGAGGAATCTGATCCGGGAATTCGTTCTGAAACGGATCACTTCGCACGTTCCCAACGGGGCGAACGGTCAGCCATAGGATGGCCTGAATAACCTTGCCCGTCCAGGCCCCATAAAACACACCGTGGACTAGTCGTTTGTCGGGCGTAGAGTCGGACGCAAGCGGGTGGTCCGTACTCTTGATCCCTGACATACGATCTTCATTCAGAGATCGCGAAGCGGTTGATCAAATAGCCCCATTACACATTATCCCACCCCGTGCCCGTTAACAGGCCCCGATGTTAACTCGCAATGCCTGGTCCCGGGAAGTGGGCGGGAGGGCCGGTTTTGGAACGCTCCGTCTCCTATCCCTGACGGGAGAAGGACAGGGGGCCCCTCCAGAGCGCTTAACGAAGTAGTAAACAGACGCGCTCGCTTCGCTCGCCGTGTTGAGCTGTGCTGCGCTAGAGTTGCGCTGAGATGAAATGGAGCTAGAGTTGAGCGGGAACTGGGTTGAGTTTTCGCTGCTGCGCTGGCTACGTCTCCTCGGAGGATGCTGAGACAGTTTTAAAAAAAGTTGCAGCTTACGTTGTTAGTGGAGAGTCACAATCGCGGGATGGAGCTCCCATAAGGTCGCTACATGACCACGATCGTGCTCAAAATCTTCGAATGCCATTCCCACGACGTCCACGGGCAAAGCCCGCGGAAGTTCCCCTCCATGCTGCGAGTCGAAAACAAATCCATGCTGCTTCAGTTGCGCTTGCAGATTTTGCCGAGCAGCACAATACTCGCTATCCACCGGCGTTTCCACGATCATCCGCGAAGCACTCTTGTCCGCAGCATGCGAAACTTCCATAGAAACGTCACAGTCTAGCGCGTTCACACTTGCGTTCTGTAAATATGCGTTCGCAATATGAAAAACCTCATTTTCGCGCCCAGTTCGTGGCGCGTCGGGAGGTATGACCGGATCTTGTGACCAGGTAAGAATCATCTCGACCGAGACTTCTTGTGCAGCGATGTTCGGGATTGGGACATGCTTAGCCAAATGCCGATAATCAGCGATGTCCGGCTCAATGGGTAGACATTTGCAGAGATCTTTGGGCGTCGGCTGCAAAAAGCCATAATCTTGCCCACTGCAACTTGCGATAGCCAAGGCTAGCAGGATCGTGAACCAGGTCAAACAAATCTGTTCAAGCCTTTTGACTCGGGGGCTCATCGATGACTTCAGATGCTAATGACTGCTGCTAGGGCTGTATCTCAATATTTGTCATGATCCTATTGACTTCAATGTGTGCTGAAAAACCGTTTTCTGCCAGTTTTCCGTTCATATTGAAATCGCGCATAACTGGCGATCCCGATACGTTGTGGTCCGGGAAGGCAAGAGTCGACTTCAGCAGCCGTTAGAACTCGAAATCAATAGAGAATTGCAACTGCCTTGGAATGCCTGCTTTGTTGGGTGTGGCGAACGCCGGAATGGGTGAACTCTCCGCACCATAGAACTGGTTCAGAGCGACGACATTTGTATGATTGAGAAGGTTAAACGACTCCACGACGAAATCCAGCTTTCCGTGCTCGCCGACTTTGAAGAACTTCAAGACACGCAAATCAAATTGCACCTGACCGGTGGTAGCTAGGGAGTTCCTGCCAAATCCAAGGGGACGAGAAGACAACGGAAATGCGCCACTACGGTTCGCGTCGAAGCCGGTCAGAGGATTGATCGGCCTGCCGGTCCCGACTATCAAGATCGGAGCCGCTTCAATGTTTCCGAACAGCTTGGCGATCAATCCAGAGGACTTCTTGCCCTCTTCCTCATCGGCGAGCGGTAGGTCAAACGTCCCGCTGAAAACAAACCGATGCCGCTGATCGTTGGAAGACAAAGCCCGTTCGGCGTGGAGGGAGTAAGGGTTTTCTGGCTGTTCGTTGAAGTCGGAAGCGTCGTCAATGGCTTTGGAAAACGTGTAGCTCCCGGAAAATGACATCTCATTCGAGAGTCTCCGATTCAGAGACAGCGATAAGCCGTGATAAACCGAACTGGCGTGGTTTTCCCACTGATAAATGTTATCGAATTGAGATGAGCGTCGGGTAGGCGGAAACACAAGCCTCCCGAGTTGCTGGGGAAAGGGATTGGGAATCCCGAGGCTGGCAGCGTTTTCGGAAGTGAGCAGGAGGGGTGACAGAAGGTTCACATTGCGAGTCCGAGATAGCCTTACGCCGTGCGCAAACAAGAACGTTGCACTTGCGGTCAAATTATTAGTGATTAAGTGCTCTATTCCAGCACTGGCAAGTGCGCTGCGCGAGCTCTCCAAGTTGGGGTCGGCGGTAAAGATTGACGGACGAATAGAAGCGATGGGACTTCCGGTGCCTCCGCCGAGTTCCGACCGGAAGATTTGGGTCGCTGCTTGGCCATCTGCGACTTGCTCAAACGCGTGGAGACCATTCTTCTCAAGGGCACGGTTCAACGCAGCCAGCAGGTACCGGTCAAAGAAAACGCCGAACCCGGCTCTTAGCACCCAAGTTGGTGAAGGGCTGTAGGCTATACCGACTCTGGGAGCGACATCGTTTGTATCCTCCTTGAAGTGAGCGGGGAGATGCTCAAAGTCATAGCGGATGCCTGCATCAATGGTGAAGCCCCTGGCGATTGTCCAGTGATCTTGAATGAAGCCTGAGTACTTGGGCGTTGCGAAGTGAGTTTTGGAATTTCCGAACGCTTGTCGATATTCCTCGGGCTCGCCGTTCAGAAAGGCGTTGAGGGTCGGAAAGACGTAGACTGCACCAAAACCATCGCTAGCTGAAACATTCTCACTTATCCAATCCAAGTCCGCTCCAAAACTGAATAGGTGCCGACCCTTTACCAAAGACACCACATCGACTAACTGGTAGTGGTTTTCTCGCCTACGGCCATTTCCGTCGTAAAGGCGACCGAAATCGACGAGACCGGCAATACTGATTTCCGGTCCGATCTGGTCGGCGGTTCGTAGCACCGCTCTGCGGGTACTCACCTGAAATCGGACGCTGTTGAGGAGATTGTTGCTGAGAACTGAAGTGAGAGAGCCCGTTATCCCTTGGTCTTCGATAAAGCTGCTTCCCCGGCCACTCGGGTCAACCAGACCCCCGGTATTGAAGGCATCTCCCGTCTCACGATTGTTGGTCAAGGCATACTTCAGCAGCAGTGAGTGCCTGTTTCCGATGTGATGATCTAATCTGCCAGACACCTCAGTTTCTGCGCGTGCCGTTCGAAATAACGCAGGATTGACCGTGCGGGTTGCGATTCTGGGGAACGAGCCAGCGCCGAGCACACCATTTATCGCACTTGCAACTGATGGTGAGATCAGAGAACTTTCGTCACCATGTGCCCCTTCCTGCTCGCCAGCAATGTAGTAAAAGGTTCGACCGCGAACAATCGGGCCACCAGCCGACAAACCAGCTCTAAATCGGCTCAGGTCAGGAGTGTCGGTCTCATTCGTGAGAGGGTCTCTGGCGTTCAAAGCACCGTTTTGGACAAATAGGAAGGCGTCGCCATGTAGTGTATTCACGCCACTCTTGGTGATGACATTTATAGTGCCGCTCGCGCCTCCGCCCGATTCTGCCGAAATACCACTATTGACCACCTGGAACTCCTGCACGGTTTCAGGAGACAGTTCCGTGCGTGCGGAGCCCGTGAATTCATCGTTGTTCTCGACCCCATCAATGTAGAGACTGTTGCTGCGGGAGCGTAGACCCGCGAAGCTGAACCCGCTGTCGGCAAGGGCGCTTTTGCCGCCCGTTGCTCCCTGACTATTCGACCGGGTCAACTGGGGAGCCAAAAGCACGAAGTCGAGGTAGTTGCGGCTGACGACAGGTGATTCCTCAATCCGGTCATGGTCGATGGTGGTCGCTTCTGTAGTCTCGGTGGGATCAATCGGCGGAGGCTGCTCCGAAACAGTGATCTGTTGCTGCACCGTTGCGGGAGCAAGCTGAACGGCTATCTGAACTATGGTGCCGACGGAGACCACAATCGCATTGTTGACGTATGGAGAAAAGCCAGATGACTCAACCCGAAGCTCGTACCGGCCGACGGGTAGCTCGCCAACTCGAAAAGAGCCCTGGGCATTGAGCGGCATCGTCCGCGTCTGGCTTGTACCTTGATTGCGTAGCGTAACCGTCCCAGCGGCCACGGCACCGCCAGTCTGGTCAACCACACTTCCCTGAACTGCTCCTGCAACTCGTGAGGTCTGTGCTGCGCAAGAAAAAGCTGTTGCAAGAACGACAATGCCTCCGAATAGCAGTTTCAACCATTCTCTTTTTCCCCATGAAAACATGCTCGACCTCGGTCCCCCTAGAATCCATCCTGCCATCCCGTGCCGGACGCTTCACTTGCGGTCGAAAAGCATCGAGAGCCTTCGGAGTTTGTGGACGGTTTCTTGCACTTGATCGCTACTTGGGGTGAATGTAACTGTCACTCCGTACGCGTGTTGTGAGCAATCAAATATAGGAAGTAACGTGTAGCTGGACGCATCCTGATATGCCGCGGAGTGATGCCGGACTACATAACCTCCGATGAGATACCCGAACGTGCTGCCGACCACCACATCGGAAGGAAAGTGCTGTCGTGAGGTGATGCGGCTTGCGCTGATCGCGGTCGCAAAGCCGTAAGCGCCAAGTCTCGTCAGCCATCCCGGATACTCGGCGGCGATAACCCGCGCCAGAGCCCAACTGGCGGCTGCATGGCCAGAGGGGAAAGAACTGTCGAGAGAGTAATCGCGTGTTCCGTGGGGCCAAAACCGACCGGTTCCAATACCTTCGTTGGGGCGTTCCCGATTGGTTGCGAGCTTCAAGCCCCCGGCGACGAGCGAAGCATCAGCCACAGCCTCCGCTCCGAGGCGCCCGGTTTCTTGCAGATGGTCGTTGTGCTTCAGCGCCCCCAAGAGGTACAACGCTCCGGCCTCGCCAAACGTTGCATACGGAGAACCGAATTCTGATACGGTTTCGCTTTTATCTATGAGGCGTTTGTTGGTCGTACCGACTTGGCGAAGGGCATCTTGGTCATAGGCAAATGCCACGCTAGTAGAGGCAGCGAAGGGAACAAGCCAGAGGGTGTCGTGGGAGTTGACACGCAGCGGGCTCGTCCAGATGCCAGCTTGGTCGTGTGCCAAATCCTTGAGGCACAAGTCGAGTCTTTTCAAACCGCAGCGTTCGTGGTGGCTGCTGGCCGACTGTGGTGAAGCCGCTGACGTGCCGTGCTCAGGCTGGCTCTGGGCCAAAACCTGAGTCCACATTAAGAGAAGACTTGCAATGACCGTAACTTGTCTCAATTATTTCCCTTCAGTCGCAACTGCTCTGCAGAACAAGCAAGGAGATCAGACGTGGCACGACAAGCTGTGTGCTCAACACGAGCAGACAGTTTTGCTGACAAACGGCTCGCATGCTCTTGAAAGAGGTGAGGCTTACGAAGAGCCTGAGCGTTCTGAGTTCGGGATCAGACGCGAAGAGCTATTGGAGGAGAGGCCGTGAGGTCCGACGAGAAAGGAAGACTATTCTTTTTCAAGAGCGCGTGGAAGTACAACTCTTGCAACGGTTGGGGCGAAGAAGCTGCAGCCAGGAAAGCCAGTAGCTGCGTCAACAGACAAATGACGCCGACCAACGTGAGCACACCGATTCCCTCAAGTTCAGAATCGGAGGCCGGTCCCGCAGCATCCCACCGATCCAGAGACTCAATCAGCGGATACGCAAGCGCCAGGGCGACCAGGCATACGAGAATCACGATCTGAAGAATTTTGCGCGACACAACTAATGTTGATGCTACGACGACAATCAGAAGGGTGCAACTGACGAGGCTCGAGGCTTACTTATTGTCGGGAACTCATAAGCAATCCCTGATATTCGCCAAAACTGCGCCTCCGCCCTTCCGGAGTCTGCTTCTGGAGTCCGCAATGGGTGCGATCCCGCTCGCAGTATTCAACGTATGAGGCGAGCAGCCGCTTCAGATGGCGGATTCTGCTACTCAGTAGCTCCTCAGGATTCCTAATCAAATGAACCTCCGCCTGCGGCGCGAACTTGGTGATTGCCTGCATTAGCACGGGCAGGCTTCGCCCACACTCACGACCCGGCTTGCGAGTGAAAGTCCATTTCCATCAACTACGCGGTATCGACCGCGCAAGAAGGCAACACGGAGTACAATGGTGTCTCCTTTCGAAAAGGCAAGAAGTAAATCTCGGTTGAGAGGAGGACCGCGATGGTTTTCCATTCCCAGTGGCGCGGTATGCTGCTCAGTCTGCTCTTGGTCGTGGCCGCCACCTTTGCTTGGCAGAGTGCAGTTGCGCAAGACGTGTTTCATGACCTTTCAGGGGTCGTGAAGAAGGTGGACAAATCGACCAGGACCATTGTCGTCAAAGCCGCAGATGGCACTGAACACACCATCAAGTACACAGAGAAGACAACGGTGGAGGGCGCGAAAGACGCAGGAAAAGGAGCAGCGAAGGGCTCTGCCGAAACCTACCTGGCGGGTAAGGAAGGGGCGAAGATCACCGTTCACTATACGGAGAAGGGCGCCGAGAAGACTGCCGTCGGAGTGAAGGACGCTGTTGATTAGCCTAGTCTACCGCTACAGATAAGGGGCGTGCGATTTGAGCACGCCCCGCCTCTCCCATACGCACCGCAGGTTAGTGATGTTGGAATATCTCCATTAGGTTCGTAATCACTCTAGACACACGCAAGATGCGCCCACGTGGCGATCGCTAGGTCACCGAGTTCCGGATGGACCGTTCTCGTGAGACCTCTGGGACCGACACTGTTATTTTTGCTTACCTGGCAGGATCGACGGTCCCCGAATCCCGAATCGCATCCATGATTGCCTCGCGACCAGGGCTTGACGAGTCAGCGTTCCATCTTTCGTTCCGGACTTAACCTCAATGTCGAAGTAGCCGTTATCGTCACAGTGACGGTCACAGCCGGGTACAGGGCATTCGTAACCGCTCGCGGAGCACCGGATCATCTGTAGGTTCGGATGCCTTGTCGCAGGCTGGACGTGGCGCCATCGACTGCCTCCCGGCAAGAGATTGTTCTAGAGACTTCCAGGGCAACGGTATTGGTTATCCACCGTCCCTCGGGCAAAGCCCGCGCAGCAGAGGGGTATTAGGGGCTGCGATTCGGCAGCCACCCCTCAAATGGAAAACGCTAGACGCAGATCATACGCCTTTCCCCTGGGGAATAATGAAGAACGATAAGCCAGATTGCTTCTGGTACTGCGTGATGTAAAATTTCGCAATCGCTCGGGCTACTTGGAGCCGGGAATGTACGGGAAAACGGCGGACCTGACCCCATCTCTCAGTCGCCGGAGGTGAAGCTATGCGGAAAATGAGTATCACGCTTATGCTGGCATGCTTCTTGCTGACTGGCGTGGCATCAACTCAGACAGAGTCTGCACCACCAGCGACGGAGGTCAAGATCGGCGACATCGCTCCTGATTTCACATTGGTGGACCAGAACGGAAAGCCGCGCTCGCTGCATGATTACAAAGGTAAAAAGAACGTGGTTTTGGCCTTCTATGTCTGGGCTTTCTCGTCCGATTGAACGCAGGAGATGCGGAACTTCCAGCAGAACCTCGCCAAGCTGGAAGCAGCAGACACCCAAGTCTTGGGTGTGAGCATGGACAACCCGTTTGCCAACAAAGTGTTTGCCGACCAGAACGGTGTGACCTTTCCCTTACTCAGTGACATCGGCGGAAAGGTCATCCGGCAGTACGGCATCTACAAGGAATACGACCAATTCCATACCAAGATTCCCGCTGCGCGCCGCGCCACCTACTTGATTGACACGAACGGGAAAGTCGTCGAGATACAGGTGGACGCAGACGCCGTTGACCCTACGAAGACCGTCAGGGCATGTGAGCGGCGGAAACTCTCGAGATAAGACTGCACTGCCCCAAGAAAATGACGTTGGGCGTGATCTCCAGACCCTGCCCAATAGTCAATATTGGAGAAGTCCAATTCCGCTTGAGGCGAATAACTTGAGATGAACTGCCCCTCGCGATTTCGCAGGGCAGTTGTGGTTGGGCAGAGCATATTTGCTCTTTACAACGCTCTATTGCGAACGGGGACCGGGTCTCGAGCACGATAAACATCTCCCATTCCACCCGAGGCGATCGGCGAGAGGACTTCGCAAGGCCCGAGTTTTGTTCCAGCAGCCAGGGCCATGGGCCAAATTATCGTCGTTGTCACCGGTGTCGTTGCTATTTGGGAAATAGCATTGGGAGTGAGACGCCGGTTGTGGGTGCATATTCCCTCCCGTCATGTTCTCACCCCTTCCTGCCATTGACGGGGTAGTGGAGCGCACGGAAAAAACG
>Ga0070716_100000086_pt1 | contig 36327 bp, 35 predicted proteins | sample LARL112metaG_FD_71395 | JGI IMG/M metagenome (GOLD analysis project Ga0070716, IMG submission 71395) | Corn, switchgrass and miscanthus rhizosphere microbial communities from Kellogg Biological Station, Michigan, USA - LAR L11-2 metaG | ecosystem: Host-associated > Plants > Roots > Rhizosphere... | reverse complement strand
CGGCACCGAGAGCGACGCCTGCGGCCGTACCCCCCAACGGCGAGCGGCGAGCTGAGGGCTTGGCCAGCGCGCGAGCCCTGGCCAAGCCGCCCGTGCGCAAGCTGGCCCGGGACCTCGGCGTCGATCTAGACACGCTGACCGGCAGCGGCCCGCAGGGCTCAATCACCCGGGACGACGTGCAGCAGGCCGTCAGGCCTCCCGCCGCCGAGCCAGCCGGCGCCGGGCAGGCCACGGCCGGGATGGCCGCGGTTACTGCCGTCCCGCGCGAGGAGCGCATCGCGATCCGCGGCGTGCGCAAGCACACCGCGGCTGCCGTCACCGCCAGCGCCTTCACCGCCCCGCACGTCACCGAGTTCCTGCAACTGGACGTGACCGGCAGCACCGAAGCCCTGGCCCGGCTGCGCGAGCTGCCCGAGTTCGCCGGGCTGCGGGTGTCGCCGCTGCTGCTGGCCGCGCGGGCGCTGATCGTCGCCGCGGCCCGGCACCCGATGATCAACTCGTCCTGGGACGAGGAAGCCCGGGAGATCGTGGTCCACCACTACGTCAACCTGGGCATCGCGGCGGCCACCGAACGCGGGCTCGTCGTGCCCAACGTCAAGGACGCCCACGCGATGTCGCTGCCGGAGCTGGCCCGGGCGCTGGGCCAGCTCACCGAGACGGCACGGGCCGGCAAGACCACGCCTGCCGATCTCGCCCACGGCACGATCACGATCACCAACGTGGGGGTGTTCGGTGTGGACGCAGGCACCCCGATCCTCACCCCCGGCGAGGCGGCGATCCTGGCCCTGGGGCAGATCAAGGACGCCCCGTGGGTACACGAGGGCGAGCTGGCCGTGCGGAAGGTCGCGACGCTCGCGCTGTCCTTCGACCACCGCATCGTGGACGGCGACCTCGGCTCCACCGTGCTCAGCGACGTCGGCGCGATGCTGGCCGACCCGCTGCGCATGCTGGCCTGGGGCTGACCGCCGTGCCGCGCGGATCCGTTAACCCGGAGCGAAAGTAGCGCCACAACAGGCCTGATGCTTCGCGCTAACGGCTTGCGGTTCCGCGTCAGAAGGCGGCCTCGGGTAGCTCCATCAGATCCAGGCTGGTCTGCTCGGCGATCTCGCGCTCGGCCGCGAGCCGGGGCAGCACGGTCGCGGCGAAGAACCGCGCGGCGGCGATCTTCCCGAGGTAGAAGTCCTTGTCCCTGGCGCTTCCGGTGTCCAGGGCATGCATGGCGACCTCCGCCTGCCGGGCCAGCAGCCAGCCGATCAGCAGGTCGCCCAGGGCCAGCAGCAGCCGGTTGGTGTTGAGCCCGACCCGGTAGATCTCGGCGGGCTGGTCCATCGCCGCGGTGAGGAAGCCGGTCAGCGCGGTCACCATACCCTCGACGTCGGTCACTGCCCGGGCCAGGGCCGCGCGCTCCAGCTTGAGCCGTCCGTTGCCCGCCTCGGCCGCGGCGAACTCGATGATCTCACCGAGCAGTTGTCGCAGCGCGGCGCCGTTGTCCCTGATGATCTTACGGAAGAACAGGTCCATGCCCTGGATCGCGGTGGTGCCCTCGTACAGGCTGTCGATCTTCGCGTCCCTGATGTACTGCTCGATCGGGTAGTCCTGCAGGAACCCGGAACCGCCGAGGGTCTGCAGCGACAGCGTGAGCAGTTCGTACGACCGTTCCGAACCCACTCCCTTGACCACCGGCAGCAGCAGGTCGTTGATCCGGGCCGACATCTCGTCGGTTCGGCCCTCGGCCTCGGCGACCTGGGCGGCGTCCTGGTAGGTCGCGGTGTACAGCACGAGCGCCCGCATGCCCTCCGCGTAGGCCTTCTGCAGCATGAGCATGCGACGGACGTCGGGGTGGTGAATGATCGTCACGCGAGGCGCGGCCTTGTCCGTCATCTCGGTGAGGTCAGCGCCCTGGACCCGGGTCCTGGCGAAGTCCAGCGCATTCAGGTAGCCGGTGGACAGGGTCGCGATCGCCTTGGTGCCCACCATCATCCGGGCGTGCTCGATGACCATGAACATCTGCTTGATGCCTTCGTGCACGCCGCCGACCAGGGTGCCTACCGCCGGGTGCCGGGCGCCGAAGCTGAGCTCGCAGGTGGTCGAGGACTTCAGCCCCATCTTGTGCTCAAGGCCTGTCGCGTAGACGCCGTTGCGCTCGCCGAGCGTGCCGTCGTCATTGACCAGGTACTTGGGCACCAGGAACATCGACAGCCCCTTGGTGCCCGGCCCGTGCCCCTCCGGCCTGGCCAGCACCAGGTGGAAGATGTTCTCCGCCATGTCGTGCTCGGCGCTGGTGATGAACCGCTTCACGCCCTCGATGTGCCAGGTGCCGTCCGGCTGCTCGATTGCCCTGGTCCGGCCGGCGCCGACGTCCGAGCCGGCGTCCGGCTCGGTCAGCACCATCGTCGCGCCCCACTCGCGCTCCACCGCCAGCTCGGCGAACCGCCGCTGCTCCGGGGTGCCGATGTGCCACAGGACGTTCGCGAACGAGGGACCGCCTGCGTACATCCACACGGCCGCGTTGGCGCCGAGAATCAGCTCGGCCACCGACCAGGCGAGCGAGCGGGGCGCCCCGGTGCCACCGAGCCCGGCCGGCAGGCTCAGCCGGTACCACTGCGCGTCCATCAGAGCCCGGAACGATTCCTTGATCGGCTCAGACACCCGCACCGAGCTGGTCTGGGGGTCGAACACCGGCGGGTTGCGGTCGCCCTCGGCGAAGCTGTCCGCGATCGGCCCGCTAGCCAGCCGGTTCACCTCGTTCAGGATGTCCCGGACAGCCTGCTCGTCCAGGTCGGCGTAGGGCTCGCGACCCAGCAAGTCCTGCCTGCGCAGCACCTCGAAGAGGCTGAACTCGATATCACGCAGATTGCTCTGGTAATGGCCCATGGAAGCTCCATCGGTTGCTGCCGGACCTACTCCCCGGTAACAGAATTATGCTACCCGCTGGTAACCAGAGGCAACTCGATTGGGGACCGAATCTCGTTCTAGAGTGAGCAGGCAGGCGGCGGACGGCCCGGCCGGGAAGTCCGCGGCGAGGTGAGCAGGGCACTCGACGGGCGAGGTGGGCAATGGCGCTGGCGGTCACGGAAGAGCACCAGGCACTGGCCGAATCGGTGCGTGGCTGGGCGGAGCGGAACGCGGGTCCGGAAGCCGTGCGGGCCGCCGTCGACGCGTCGGACAGCGGCGCCGCCCGGTACGCCGAATCGGTGCACGGAGCCCTGGCCGCCCAGGGCCTGCTCGGCCTGCACCTGCCGGAACGCCAGGGTGGCCAGGGCTTCGGCCTGGCCGAGCAGGCGATCGCGGTGGCCGAGCTCGGCCGCGGGCTGCTGCCCGGCGGCTACCTGCCCACCGTCCTGGCCAGCGCGGTGCTGGCGGCGGCCGGTGCCGACGGCAAGCTGGTGACCAGCCTGGCCGACGGCACCTGGTCGGGCGCGGTCGCGCTGGCCGCCGGGATGACGGCGGCTGCGGATCGCGGCGGCGGCCTGGTGCTGGACGGTAACTGCGCGCCCGTGCTCGGCGGATCCCTCGCCGACCTCGTGATCCTCCCGGTGGCCACGGCGGCGGGCGAAGCCTGGGTCGCGGTCGATGCGGCCAACCTCGACATCACGCCGCTGGACAGCCTGGATCTCACCCGGCCCGTCGCGCGGCTGGCGGCCCGTGGCGTGGCCGTGCCCCCGGAGCGGGTGCTCGGCGGCCTCACCCGGGCCGCGGTCAGCGACCTCGCGGCCGCCCTGCTGGGCGCCGAGGCGGCCGGGATCGCCGGCTGGGCGGTGACCACCGCCGCGGAGTACGCCAAGATCCGCAAGCAGTTCGGCCGGCCCATCGGCCAGTTCCAGGCGGTCAAGCACCGCTGCGCCTGGATGCTGACCCAGGCCGAGCAGGCCGAGGCGGCCGTCTGGGACGCCGCTCGCGCGCTGGACGGCGCGGCCGACTCCGCGGTCCCGGCCGACGCCGACCGCACCGGCGATACCGGCGGCGAAAGCGCCAGGGCCCAGGCCGACTTCACCGCGAGCGTGGCGGCGGTCGTCGCTGTTGACGCCGCGGTCGAGTGCGCGCACGCGTGCATCCAGGTGCTGGGCGGCATCGGCTTCACGTGGGAGCACGACGCACACCTCTACTACCGCCGGGCGCTGTCGCTGCGGGCCCTGCTGGGGTCGGCCGGGCCATGGGCGAGGCAGGCCGCGGGGCTTGCTGCCGCAGGAGTGCGCAGGACGCTTGAGATCGACCTGCCGGACGAGGCGGAAGGCTGGCGCGCCCAGATCAGGACCGAGCTGGCCGAGATCGCCGGGCTGTCCTGGGCGGACCAGGTCGAGCGGTTCGCCGCGGGCGGCTGGGTCGCGCCGCATCTGCCGCGCCCGTGGGGCCGCGCCGCCACCCCCCTCGAGCAGGTGATCATCGCCCAGGAAATGCGGGCCGCGCGGCTGCGCCCGCCACCGCTGTTCATCGGCTCCTGGGCGATGGCCGCGCTCGTCGGCTACGGCACGCCGGAGCAGCAGCAGCGGTTCCTGCCGCAGACCCTGCGCCACCAGCTCATCTGGTGCCAGCTCTTCAGCGAGCCCGGCGCCGGATCCGACCTGGCGGGCATCACCACCCGAGCCGAGCGGGCGGACGGTGGCTGGCGGCTGACCGGGCAGAAGATCTGGACCTCGCTGGCCAAGCAGGCGGCGTGGGCGATCTGCATCGCACGGACCGACCCGAGCTCGCCGCGGCACGACGGGATCACTTACTTCCTGGTGGACATGTCCTCCCCCGGCATCGAGGTCCGTCCGCTGCGGGAGATGACCGGGGACGCGCTGTTCAACGAGGTCTTCCTGGACAACGTGTTCGTGCCCGACGGCTGCGTGGTGGGCGAGGTCAACGGCGGGTGGAAGGTGGCACGCAGCACGCTGGCCAACGAGCGGGTCTCGCTGTCCCAGTCCTGGACGTCGGGGTTCGGCGTGGCCGAGCTGCTCGACGTTGTGGCGAAGCGGGACCCCGCGATGACCGGGGATGCGGAGCAGATCGGCCGCTTGGTGTGCGCCGGCCACGCGCTCGACGTGCTCGGGCTGCGGGTCACGCTCCGGCAGCTGTCCGGGACCGAGCCCGGGGCCACGGCCAGCGTGCGCAAGCTGCTCGGTATGCGGCACGCCCAGCAGGTCAGCGAGCGCTGCTGGTCGCTGGCCGGCCCGGAGGGAACGCTCGGGCCCGCGCGTGAGCCCGGCTGGCGGCCCGGCGACGGCGACGAGGAGCAGGCCCGGCACTGGGGTAAGCAGCTGCTGACCAGCGAGGCGCTGACCATCGGCGGCGGCACGACCGACATTCAGCTCAACATCATCGCCGAGCGGATCCTGGGGCTGCCGCGCGACCCCGAGCCACCCGCGGCCTGAGGTCGCAGCCGCCCGCGGCCTGAGGTCGCGGCCAGGCCCGGCCTGACGTCGCAGCCACCCGCGGCCTAACGTCGCGGCCAGGCGCGGCCTGAGGTCGCAGCCGCCCGCGGCCTGAGGTCGCAGCTGGGCGCGGCCTAACGTCACGGCCGGGCGCTCTTGTTCGTCCGGTCGTGCTGTCGAGCCGCCCGCGGCCCGACGCCACCGCCGACCCGCGCCCATCCGGCAGGCCATGCCTCTCATCCGATGACACGCCGTGCCGCCACCGCCTCGGATCCCGATTCCGGCCGCTGAATCACGGTATTCTGCCGCTCAGCCCGGGCATGGGAGGTTTATGGCCGACGACGGTGGCGGCGGGTACGAGCGTTACTTCCTGGCTCGCGACTCCGACGGTTCCGACGTGGGCGACAACGGGACCGGCGGCTCACCCCGCCCATCTACCCCGCAGCGCCGTGGAGCAGCGTCGTCTGCCCAGCAACGGCTCATGGCCCGGATCGTGGCCAGCAGGAAGGCACGCCGCCGCCGGTCGCTCCTCGTCACCGGCGGCATCGTCTCGGTTCTGGTGCTGTTCGTGGCGGGCGCCGGCTGGGCGCTCACCGGATACGTCAACCACATCGTCAACCGGGTGGACGCCGGAACCTCGGCCGCGGCGCCGGGCGCGCCGCTAAACATCCTGGTCGCCGGGGTGGACCGCCGGACCGGGCTCACCCGGCACCAGCAGCTGATGCTGCACGTCGGGCGCAGCACCGGTGAGCTCAACTCGGACACGTTGATGCTGGTGCACGTCTCACCCGCGCACAGCCGGGTGACGGTGGTCAGCATCCCTCGGGATTCCTGGGTGAACATCCCCGGGCACGGCATGAACAAGATCAACGCCGCCTACGGCCTGGGCGGCCCGAAGCTCATGGTGCAGACGGTCGAGCAGGCCACGGGCCTGAACGTCAACGACTACGTCGAGGTGAACTTCCTGGCTTTCGTCAAGGTCATCGACACGCTGGGCGGGGTGAACATCTGCCTGCCGACGGCCCTGAACGACTCGGAAAGCGGCATTCACATGTCGGCCGGCTTCCATCACGTGAACGGGATCACGGCGCTGAAGTACGCCAGGGACCGGCACTCGTTCCCGAACGAGGACCTGACCAGGATCCAGGACCAGCAGAGCCTGATCGCCACCGCGTTCACGAAGATCCTCAGCACCGGAACGCTGACCAACCCGCTGCGGCTGGCTCACCTGCTCAACACCGTGCTGCCGGCGCTCCGGGTAGACAAGGGCCTGAACGTATCGGCGCTGGCGGACCAGATGCGCGGGATTAACCCGCACAACGTCGTGTTCGTCACGGTCCCGCTGGCCAATTCCAATTACCTCACGCCGACCGGGCTGGACGCGGTGCTATGGAACAGCACCCAGGCCGGCCGCCTGTTCGGCGAGGTCAGCAACGACCAGCCGGTGATCAAGCCGGCGCCGAAGCCGCACCGGTCCGGCTCCTCCGGGCACCGGTCCGGCTCCTCCGGCCACGGCGGGCATACCGGGCCGACCCGGCCGCACCACCCGGCCGGCTGGGCACCGCCGGGTGCGCGGACCGCCGTCCAGGCCTCGTGCAAGTGATCGCGCCGCTCAGTCCTTGCCGCCGAACTCAGTCCTTGCCGCCGAGCGTGGCCGGCGCGCCGTAGGGCCGGAGCACCTCGGGCAGCATGACGATGCCGTTGCTGTCCTGGAAGTTTTCCATCATGGCCAGCAGCGCGCGGGCGGTCGCGCCGGTCCCGTTCAGCGTGTGCACGAAGTCGAGCCCGCGCTCGCCCCGGTACCTGATGTTCAGCCGCCTGGCCTGGTAGTCGGTGGTGGTCGAGCACGAGGTGATCTCGCGATACCGCTGCTGTACCGGGAACCACGCCTCGATGTCGTACTTCTTCGCCGCGGGCGCGCCCAGGTCGCCTGCCGCGATGTTCTGCACCCGGTAGGGCAGGCCGAGCGCCCGCACGATCTCCTCTTCGTAGCCGAGTAGCCGCTCGTGGAAGTCCGCGGAGTCCTCCGGCAGGCAGTAGACGTACATCTCCACCTTGTCGAACTGGTGCACCCGGAACATGCCGCGGGTGTCCTTGCCCGCCGCCCCCGCCTCGCGCCGGAAGTTGGTGGAGAACGCCACGTACTTGACGGGAAGCTCGGCTTCCTCCAGCCGCTCGTCGGCGTGGATGCCGGCCAGCGCCACCTCGGACGTGCCGGTCAGGTACAGGTTGTCCCGCTCCAGGTGGTACAGGTTGGACTCTTCGGTCGGCAGGAAACCGGTCCCGTACATGGCCCGCTCACCGGCCAGGACGGGCGGCAGCACGGCCAGGAAGCCCTTGCTGACCAGCCGGTCCAGCGCGAACCGGTACAGCGCCATCTCGGCCAGCGCCACGTCGCCGATCCGGTAGGCGAACCGGGATCCGGACAGCCGCGCGCCCCGCGCCATGTCGATCCAGCCGCTCTTGGAGCCGAGATCCAGGGCATCCTTCGGAGTGAAGCCGAACGCTGGCGGCTCCCCCCACGTGCGCACGGTCTGTGCGTCCTCCTCGGTCATGCCGTCCGCGGCGGACGGGTCCGGGAGGTTCGGGACGGTGGCGAGCAGCTCATTGCGTATCCGCTCCGCCTCGGCCAGGTCCGCCTGCACCGCGTCAAGCTGCTCCCGCAACTGCCTGAGCTCGGCGCGCTCGGCCTCGGTGGGAGCAGACTTGGACGACCTCTTCTGCCGGGCACGCAGCGACTCCGCGCGCTCGGTCAGTTCCCGCCACGACGCATCGGCGGCCAGCAGCGCGTCGAATTCACCGGCGGCGCCGCGCCTGGCCAGCGCGGCGCGGAAGTGGTCGGGATCTTTGCGGGCAGCCTTGAGGTCGATCACCTGCGAGAGTTTAGTGGAGCCCGGTCCCGCGCCGGGCTGGCCGCCCGGGCCGCGCGATAGCGTGGGCCGCATGAGCCGGGTGCACGACATGGGCGGACAGACCGGATTCGGGCCCGTTCCCGTCGATGATGAGGGGCGGTTCTTCCACGCCGACTGGGAGGCCCGCGTGTACGCGATCGTGCGCGCGCTGCAGCGGCACGGAGTGATCAATGCCGCATTCGATGATCTTCGCGACGCCATCGAGCGCATCCCGCCCGCCGAGTACCTGGCCATGTCCTACTACGAACGCTGGCTCCGGGCGGCCGAGATGCTGCTGGCCGAGAGGGGCCTGCTGACCGATGACTAGGTTCGCCGCAGGCGCGATGGTGCGGGCCCGGGCGGCCGACCCGGACGGCCACACCCGGCTGCCGCGCTACATCCGCGGGCACGTGGGCGAGGTGCTCGAGATCCGGGCTACCTGGCTGCTACCGGACGCGGCGGTGCGCCGGATCGCGCGGCCCGAGCCGGTATACGCGGTGCGGTTCACGGCGGCCGAGCTGTGGGGCTCGGGCACGCACTCGGTGATCGTCGACATGTGGGAGTCCTACCTGGAGGAGGTGCCATGAGTGGGCAGCACGCCGAGCTTCCCGTCGCGGCACGGGTGCGCAGGCTCGAGGAGCGCATGATCGCCGCCGGGCTGACCACTGACGCGGAACTCGACGCAATCCTGGAGCAGGTGTTCAGCTCGGCCTCGCCGGTCAATGGCGCCCGGATGGTCGCCCGCGCCTGGAAGGACACCGGCTACCGGGAACGCCTGCTGGCCGACGGCAACGCGGCAGCCGCCGAGCTCGGGTTCGGCTCCGGCAGCCGTGGTTACCTGCTGAAGGTGGTCGAGAACACGGCCGAGGTGCACAACGTGATCGTCTGCACGCTCTGCTCGTGCTACCCGACATCTTTGCTGGGTCCCTCGCCCAGCTGGTACAAGAGCTTCTCCTACCGCTCCCGGGTCGTCCGCGAGCCCCGGGCCGTACTGGCCGAGTTCGGCCTCGAACTGCGGGACGACATCAAGATCCAGGTGTGGGACGCCAACTCCGAGTCCCGCTACCTGGTGCTGCCGCTGCCGCCGGAGGCGGCCAGTGAGATGGACGAGAGCGCACTGGCCTCCCTGGTCACCAGGAACGGGCTCATCGGCACCGCCGTTCGGTAAGGCCGAACAGTCCCGATCCACTGAGCCGTCTGGGGACGCCGCCTCCCCGGTACCTTGACTGCCGATGACCGAAAGGGCGCCCCCGTGCTGCCGCTGGACGGGCACGTGCATACCGAGTGGTCCTGGGATACGGTCGCCGGCTCCATGGAGCACACCTGCGTCCGCGCCGAGGAGCTCGGACTGACGTCGATCGCGTTCACCGAGCATGCCGACTTCACCCGCTGGATGATCGACGCCGAGGTGCGGGCATACCTGCGGCGGATGAACGCGGACTGGGTAGGGCCCGACGGCCGGTTCCACCCGCCGCCGCTGGACGTCCCGGCCTACCTGGAGTGCGTGCAGCGGTGCCGGGTCCGGTTCCCGGGGCTGCGCATCCTGACCGGGATGGAGCTGGGTGAGCCGCACTGGCACGGCGATGAGGTCCGGTCCCTGCTCGGCCGGGGATCCTTCGACCGGCTGCTCGGCTCGGTGCACTCACTGGCGCTCGACGGCCCGTGGATGGTGGATCACCTCTTCGGCCGGCTCGGTCCCGGGGACCTGATGCGCGCCTACCTCAGCGAGGCTCTCCGGATGATCGACTCACCGGCCCCATTTGAGGTGCTGGCGCACATCGACTATCCGGTCCGTCACTGGCCCGCGCACGCCGGCCGTTTCGATGCTGCGATCTTCGAGGACGAATACCGCGGGGTACTGCGGGCGCTGGCCCGGTCAGGGCGGATGCTCGAGGTGAACACGGTGGTGCCTCTCCCGACGGTGATCATCCGGTGGTGGCACGAGGCCGGCGGTGACGGGCTCACCTTCGGCAGCGATGCACACGAGCCCGCCACGATCGCCAGGGACTTTGCCCGCGCGGCGGCGAGGGCCGAGGCTGTGGGCTTTCACCCCGGCCGTCATCGGCACGATGCCTGGCGGCGGCTTGTCCGCTAGGCGCTATTTATCCCGAACGGACACGGCCTGAGCCAGCCGGATTCGCGGGACTGGTCACGGGTCCTGACGGCGGAACCCGCCCTCGGTGCTGATGACCTGGCCGGTGATCCAGGCGGCCTCGTCTGTGGCCAGCCACGCGATCAGCCGAGCCGGGTCGTCGGGATCGCCCCAGCGCCCACCGGGGAAACGTCGGCGGACGGCCTCGTAAGCGTCGGGCGGGGCGTACCCGGTGTCCACCGGGCCGGGATTGACCGTGTTGAGGGTGATGTCCCGGTCGGCCAGGTTGATCAGCCAGGGTGCGGGTAATGGAGGCTAGAGCGCCTTTGGCCGTCGCGTAGGCGACCTCGTTGCGCATCGGCCCCAGGTCTTGCCCGGAGGTCATGAAGACGATCCGGCCTCCGGGACGGCCGTCGTGCTGAGCCGCGAACGCCTGGGCCAGCAGGATGGCCGAACGGGTGTTGACCGCCCAGTGCGCGTCGAGCATGGCCGCGTCCACGGCGCCTAGCGGGCCGTCGCCTCCGCTGCGGGCGTGGTTGCAGACGAGGATGTCCAGGTGCCCGGCTGCGGCGGTGGCCGCGCTGACCAGGCGGCTGGGCGCGTCGGCGCCGGCCAGGTCGAGCTGCTTGTGCCGGACGCTCGCCTGGCCATCGGCCAGCGCCTCGGCCACGCCTGCGGCGATCGAGTCCGGACCGTCCGGATCGCCGCCCCAGGGCTGCTCGTCATCGTGGGGCCCGTAATGGTGCAGGAACAGGCCGGCCCCCAGGGCCGCCAGCCGCCGGGCGATGGCGTAGCCGATGCCGGCCCGGCGGCTGACGCCGGTCACCAGGGCCACCCGCCCGCGCAACGGCGTCGGGTCCCGGCGCAGTGCGTCGGCGCGTGATTCCGCGGGGGTCATGGCCGACCGGCCTTCAGGAAACCGCGTTCACCGCGACGTCGGTGACCGGTACGGCCCGCGTGACGGCCATCCTGAGGAATCCCGCCGCCCGCGTGAACGTGTCGCCGACACGGTGACCGGCCAGTTGCCCCTCGTACGCTAGGTACCGCGTCATCTCCCAGCTCTGTCCGCGCGGCGGAAGCGACGCCAGCGCCGGCTCGGGCAGGTAATTCCACGTCCAGGCGCAGATGCCGCGCTGACCGGGATCGAGCTGGCCGACCCCGGGACGGACGAAATTCACCTGGTACACGGTGCTGTCCATCTGGTTCCGCACGAAGCGCAGCCCGGCCAGCGTTTCCTCGATCAGCCGGCGGTCAGCCGCCGCCCGGCGGGCCAGCACGCCGTCGTAAGGCTCCGGGTGATAGCGCACCAGCGTGGCGTCAACGATGGTGACCCACCACACCGCATCACCGACGGCCCAGCACGCCCGCGACCGGTCCCAGATCTGGACCCTGGAAAGCCGGCCTGTGGCCTCGCACATCGCGGCGAGAGACCAATCGAGCGCGCTCATCTCGGCGGTACGCTCACCCGGATTCTGGCCGTGCCAGGCCATCCGGCACCGGGCTGAGCAGAAGCGTGCGTGCTCGCGGCGCGGCGTGAACACCGTCCCGCACTGCTCGCAATTCTTGATGTCAGTCACTCCGGTCGGCTCACCCCCGTCGGTCGAAGCCACGCCCTGCGGCGCGCGCGGCGCGCTTACCCGAGCCGAGCGCCAGCTCGCGTGCTGGCCGGACCGGCCCGGGCAGCGACTACCCCGGCGCCCCCGGCGAAAACGCGGCTCATGGGTCCCAGGACGCGCGGCCTGGCCGGCCAGCCTCCGCATCCGCCTCGCGGGGCCGGGAACGTCCCTCCTGGGTTGGTCCCATGGGTACCACCGCCAGGCTGACCGCAGGACACAAGTGTACCGTTGCCCGGCCTGCCACGTTCGGATACCGAACCAGTTTCGGACCCGGCCGGGTCCGGCGGCCACCACCGCCGACGGCTGCTGATCGCCGCCGGGCTCGGAGCTCCTCCGGTTCGACCACGAGAGACGGACCCCCGGCTTCGCCGACCGGAAGCCGACGTTGTGCTGCCTTCACGCCGGGTGTCTGATAGAGGGCAACGGGCGACGGACTGGCCAGCCACGGGCCGAGTCCGCCGGGCCCGCGAGGGAGCGGCTATGCGCCTGGTCGTGCGGTTCCTGCTGGGCGAGTTCTCGTTGGCGTGGGCGCTGGTGCTAGCGGGCTCGGTCCGGGTCAGTCTGCAGATCTGGCCGTTCCTCGGTACCGCGCTCTCGGCCTGCTTGCGCGCGTGGCGGCTGGTCCTGGCCCTGGCGATCGGCTTTCCCGCGGCGGGCTGGCCGCTGCTGTTCTGGCTCCGTCAAGACCAACCCGGGTACCGGCTGTGGCTGCAGGGGATAGCCGTTCCGTACTGGATCGTGCTCGGCGTGACCGCCCTGATGGTCCTCATCACGAAGGTCAGCAGCGAGGCGAGCCTTCAGGGTAGCGACAGCGCGAGCGAGTGCCGGTGCGCGACGTGCGCGGCCGTCAGCGGCGGTCGTCACTGATCGTGAGAACGACGTTGCCCGTCTTCTGCTGCGTCTCGACGTACCTCGTCGCCTCGATCACTTGCTGCAGCGGATAGCACCGGTCGATGACCGGGCGGTACTCCCCCGCCCCGATGAGCCCGCCGAGGAAAAGCACGTCCTGCCTGGAGTAGCGGGGCGGGACCGGGAACACCACCTTCTTGTCGGCCAGCCGCGCGGTCCATACGGCGAGGACTACGTTCTGCAGCCCGTCGGTGGCCAGGTACTTCCCGCCCGGCTTCAATGAGCCGGCGCAGCGCCGGAACGAATGCTTGCCGACCGCGTCGTATATGACGTCGTACGTCTGGCCGCTGGCGGTGAAGTCTTCCCGCGTGTAGTCGATGACCTGGCCTGCTCCGAGCGACCTGACGGTCTCGACGTTTTTGCTGTCGCACACCGCGGTGACGTCGGCGTCGAAATGCCTGGCCAGCTGGACCGCTGCGGTGCCGATGGAACCCGAGGCACCGTAGACGAGAACCCGCGTGCCCCGCCCCACGTCCGCGAGCTTCAGCGACGCCAGCGCGTTCAGGCCTCCGTCGCAGACCGCGGCGGCCTGCTCAAAGCTCACCCCGTCCGGCTTTCGCGCGACCAGGCCGCTGGCGGGCAGGCAGACGAACTCGGCGTGCGCGCCGAGCCGCCGTGGGCTGAGGCCGAAGACGTGGTCACCGGGGGCGAACTCGGTGACCGCCTGGCCGGCCGCCGCGACCTCTCCCGCTAGCTCGCTGCCGAGTATCCGCCGCCTGGGCCGGATAGGACCCGCGAGCAGCCGCCACAGGACCGGATCGGCGGCGCGGCGGTGGCAGTCTGTCCGGTTGACCGTCGTGGCCCGGATCCGGACCAGGACCTCGTCTGCCTGGGGCACGGGCGGCTCGACTTCCTCCAGTCGCAGGACGTCAGGGGGTCCGTACCTGTCGTGGACCACTGCTTTCATCGGCTCACCCTTCGCGGCGCCCCGCTGGCGGCGTTCGTGCTGAAATCCTAGGGTTTCCGCCGACCTGCGGAACGGGCCCGGACGGTCTTAGTCGCCGTCCAGCGAACGACGCTGGAGCGTGATGCCGGTGAAGCTGGCCGGGGTCAGCGGCGTCGGGTTCAGGTGCCTGGCCCGGATCACGGCGAGCAACCTGGTCAGCTGGCCGCCTAGGCCCGGGACCCAGTGCAACAGGACGATTTCGCCCGCCCTCAGCGGTTTGCCGTCCCAGGTGTGGATGCCATCGCTATCGACTACGGCACTCCAGCCCACCAGGGTCTTCAGCCCGCTCCGGTAGGCCGCCGCCTGCACGGTGCGATCGAAGGCTCCGTAAGGCGGCCGGCCCAGCACCGGGGTTTGGCCGAGCATGTGCCCGAACGCCTGCCGGGCCTGCGCCCACTGGGTCGTGGCCTGGGGCAGGGTCAGCTTGGTGAGGTTGGGGTGGGAGACCGTGTGGTCCCCCACCGTGCCGCCCGCGGCGACAAAGGCGCGCCAGTACGCCAGGTGCTGCTGGGCGGCGTGCTCGATGAGGAAGGCGGTGACCGGCAGGCCGGTCTTGCGCATGATGCCCAGGACCTGCTGGCTCGGGGTCCAGCCGTCGTCCGCCGTGATGTAAATGGCCCGGCCGGCGGAGTGAGCAAAGGAGTAGACCGGGGTTTCGGGCAGGCCGGGGATGGTCACCGGAACCACGGCCTGCTCGCCGTCTGCGTCGGTCAGGGTCAGCTCGGCCCGGCACGGAATGGGGCTGGGGGCCACTGCCACTTCCGACGCTTGGGGAGAGCTGACCTGGTCCGCCCTGCACAGCCGCCCGCGCGGGCGGCGCACCGGACTGGACAGTGAGAGCAATACCCCGCCGCGGCTTCGCCGGGACGCGAGGACCCGTAGCGCCGGCGGAACGGTGACCGTGAATGCCTGGCGGATGGGCCGCGGGCCTGTCACCTGGACCACGAGGCTGGTCTGCTTGCCGGGCGGGACGGGTACTCGGACCACCCGGCCGTCCAGCGACGGCCTGGTCGGCTGCCCGTCCTTGGACACCACTACGCGGCTGCGGGCCAGGATCCAGCGGCCGGAAGGCCCGCTGGCGGAGGCCAGCCGTATGGTCACGGTGTTCGTGGCCGGAGACAGCGCCCAGGTCAGCGCGGGGGACTTGGCGCTGGCACCGACGTGAGCGATCCTGGCCACGCTGGCGGTGACCAGGACCAGCATGCCCATCACCGCCAGAGCGATGGTTCGCGAAGGGTTCCGCTGGGCGGGGCCGGGAGGCCGGCCGGGACGAGCCGTCACGGGGCGAGCCGGGCGGTAGCGACGGTCCGCACCGTCCGCCCGCCCGGCGGTACGGGCCGTTCCGGGCCGGGTCGGGCCGAGCGGCCGCCCGCGGTCCGGGCCACTCGCAGTCATGATCACCCCCTCGCCGGCCACCAGATTCGCATATTTCGCCTGGTGTACTGCTCGCGCCACGCGCAGCTAGGTCAAATCCCCGCAATGTTGCCCGAGTTCCGGGCGGGATACCCGGCCGCCGGATCCGGGCCGGGGGAGGACGGATCCAGACAGGCGTCGGCCAGCCCTCTGACGAGGGGCTCCGCCGCCAGCGAGGATGGGTTCATGGCGTTGCACACCGCGTTCACGGAACTCTTCTCGTTGCAGCACCCCATCGCACTCGCGCCCATGGGCGGAGCATCCGGTGGCGCGCTCGCGGCGGCCGTCTCCAACGGCGGCGGGCTAGGGCTGGTCGGCGGCGGCCGTCAGGATCCCGGCTGGCTGGACCAGCAACTGGAGATCGTCGCCGCGGGCACCGGCAAGCCATGGGGTGTCGGATTCCAGTGCTGGTCCAACGACGTCGCCACGGTCGAGCGAGCGCTGGCGCACCATCCACGAGCCGTCATGCTGTCTTTCGGTGACTCCCGGCCGTTCGTCGCGGCCATCCGCAGCGCTGGAGCAGTGTTGATCGTGCAGGTCACGAACCTCGACGAGGCCAGGCGAGCCGTGGACGCCGGGGCGGATGTGATCGTGGCGCAGGGCACCGAAGCTGGCGGGCACGGCGGGAGGCGGTCAACCTTGCCTTTCGTGCCGGTGGTGGTTGACTTGGCCGCGCCCACACCGGTGCTGGCCGCAGGCGGGATCGCCGACGGCCGGGGCGTGGCCGCCGCGCTGGCCCTGGGGGCAGCGGGGGTACTGCTCGGGACCCGGTTCCTCGTCGCATTCGAAGCCCTGGTCACCCCGTCGGTCACCAAGGCCATCATCAAGGGTGGAGGGGAGGACACCGAACGGAGCCGGATCTCCGACATCGCCCGGGGAGCGCCGTGGCCGTCCAGGTATCCGGCTCGTACCCTGCGCAACCCATTCTTCGACCGCTGGAGGGGGCGGGAAGACGAACTGGAGGCCGATCCCGCTGCCCGTCAGGCCTACCGCGAGGCCGTGGCGACAGGCACCCTGCCCCCGGAACCAGTGTGGGCCAGCGAGGCGATCGACCTCATCACCGAGGTATCCCCCGCGGCTGAGCTCGTCGGCGCGCTGGCTGCTGAGGCCGAGCAGGCGCTGGTCAAGGCCGTTAACCGGTGACCGTCCGGTCAGCCGTCAGCGACCAGGGTCACTGCGTGCGGGCAGCCTTGACCGGGCCAGCCCGACGATGGCGAGCGTGCCGCCCGGCACCAGCAGCTGGCTCATCCGGGCCGAATGCGGCCGGGGCGTCCAAACCGGGATGACCAGCTCGGAGGGGTATTCCTGGCTCCTGCTCCAATCCTGTCGGAAAGTCGTACGGCGTCCCCCTCCTATCCGGGGAGGATGGCCATGGCCCTCAGCTGGGCTGGGACAAGCTCATATACGTCTTGAAGAAGGTGTTCGCGATGACGCCGTAGCCCAGCACGTTGGCGTGCTCATTGGGCCCGACCGGCGGCGGTGCGCACATCCAGGTGTATGAGCAGAGCGTAGCGACGTTGAGCGGCACGACGCCGAACGCGGGCGTATTCACCTTGTCCCTGAAGTCCTTGGTCCTGAACGCGGTGAACACGTCGGCGACCGGGGTGCTGAACTTCGTGTACACGCCGCCCAGCTGGCTATTGAAGGCCCCGCCCAGCACGACGCCGGCCCTGGCGAGCTGTCGCCCGGCCATCGTGCCCTGGAGCCAGCCCGCGAGCTGGGGAACGTAATAGGACATGCCGATGATCGTGCCCGGGTAAGCGCGGCGCAGCTGAGTCATGATGCGGCCTAGTCTTTTCACCGTCCTCGGTATGACCTTGCCCAGGCACTTGGCGATCTGAGGCAGCGTGGGCAGGACCACGCATTTGTTCAGGTCGTTGGCCCCGATGTCGATCGTGACCAGCTGCGTCTGGGCGGCATGCTGCTTGAGGAAACTAACGGCCTGAGCCACCTGCGAGCCCGCCGCGTACTTGCAGATCCCGCCCGCGAGCATGGTGAAGGTGGTCTCGCCGGGGCATCCCAGCTTGACCAGGCGCAAGCTCGGATTGGTCTGGCGGAGCGCGGTCGCGAGCTGGTTGGGATAGCCGGCGTTGGTCTCTACGCTGACGCCCTTTGAGTTGGGCTGGACACCCTGGGCGAGCGAATCACCCAGCGACAGGTAGAACGTGGTGGTGCTGCCTGCCCTGGCGTCGCGGGACGCTAAGGCGGGCACGGCACCCGTCACGGCCGCCGTGACGATCGTGGTAATGACAGCAAGGGTCGCTGCGATGCGGCGCATCTTTCCTCCTGATCCGAAAGTGGCAGCCTCTACTGGATTGGATGCTAACTCGTCCGGCCCTGCCGTGATCGGGTGAGCCCGGACGCCGGGCCGAGGTACCTGAGCCCGGACACATCCGTGGCCCGGCAGACCGGACGCCGGCCGGTGAGCAACTCGGGCTCGGCCGACCGGGTTCTACTGGGAATCCAGTCCTTGCGGTGGCCGTGATTCCCTGACCTCGCGGGATCGGCGACATTCCGCAGCCGTGTCCTTTAGCGCCTAATCCGAAAATCGGTGCCCAGGTGGGCGCGCGCCAGCACCCGGCGGAGCGCAGCGGAGCCGGGTGAGGTGCTGGCGCGGGTCAGGCGGCTGGTTCGACGGTGACCTTGTAGCCGAGGGCTTCGAGCTGGTGGATGTGGGCGCGCTTGCGTCGTTCGGGGTTGATGCGTTTGTCGAAGAAGTCGCTGCCCAGGTCGTGGTAGCGGGCATCGGGGTCTGACAGCAGGTGCCAGACGATGACCAGGATGGAGCGGCCAACGGCGACGACGGCTTTCTTCTTGCCGCGGCGGCGGGCGATGCGCCGGTAACGCTCGCCCAGGAAACTGCCGGTCCGGGCTGCTCCCACGGCGGCTTCCCCCAGCACCCGGGCCAGATAGCGGTTGCCGTGCCCGGTGGAGCCGTTGCCCTTCTTCTTCCCGGCGGACTCCTTCACCCCCGGGGTGAACTTGGCCCACGAGCACAGGTGCTGGGCGGTGGGGAAACGGGTCATGTCCAGCCCGACCTCGGCGAGGATGATCGCAGCGGCGATAGGGCCGATACCGGGGATCTCATCCAGCCGGTCCACCGCGGAGGCGAAAGGGGCGATCATCGCCTCGATCCGGGCATCGAGCTCGGCGATGTCCGCGTCCAGGGCATCGATCCGGGCGAGCATCTTGGACAGCAGGAACGCGTGATGTTCGGTGAAATGCCCGGTGAAGGCCTCTTCCAGCGCGCTGATCTTGCGGCGCAGCACCGAGCGGGCCAGCTGCGCCAGCACCTTGGAGCTGCGCTCGCCCGCCGCCAGCGCGTCCAGCATCGCCCGCCCCGACACCCCGAAGATGTCGCTGGCCACCGACGACAGCTTGATGCACGCGTCTTCCAGCAGCTTTTCCACCCGCTGCTTTTCCGCCGTGCGGACCGCAACCAGATCGATCCGGTAGCGGGTCACATCCCGCAGCCGGCGGATCTCCGGCGGCGGCACGAAGCTGGGCCGGATCATCTGCCGCTCGGCCACCTTGCACAACCAGACAGCATCCAGCTTGTCGGTCTTGGGCCGCCCGGGCAGGTGCTTGACGTCCTTGGCGTTGACCAGCCAGGTCTCGAACCCGTGCGCCTCCAGGACGTAAAACACCGGCTTCCAGTAATCGGATGTCGCCTCCATCACCACCCGGGTCACCCCCAGGACCCGCAACCGGTCCGCCAACCCCAGCAGCGAACCAGTCATCGCGGAGTAAGCCCGCACCTCCTGCAACCGCCGCCCCCGCCTGTCCTCATCCGGCACCCGCACACAGCACACCAGCTCAGCCTTGCCGATATCCAGCGCCGCGACCCGCTCGATGATCTCGTCACGATCCTGCGCCTCCTGCAGCACCAGCCACCTCCTCGCTCCCGCACGACCAGCAGCGGCTGCCCGCGGGAGCCCAGGGCAAGGCAGAATCTAATCCTCGTGCTCAAAGCGACACTGAAGGCCCCACAGCGGCTCCCGGCACCCGGCTAACTGACGGCCTCCCGCGACCATAGGCACACGGGCTCAGCGGGCAACCACCCCCGATTTTCAGCCCGGAACGGGCGTCACCGCAGCGATATCAGGGGCTAACTGAGCGGCGTCCTATGATTGTTCCATGGCGCATCCAGCGGGCGATTCGGTCTGGGAAACCTGGGAATCGGTTTTCCTCAAGACCACAGCTCTAGGTGACAGGATCATCGAGCGGACCCTGACTCGCGGCCAACACATCACCCGGATCGCTTTTGTCCCGCGCGGTGGACTTTATATGGCCAACGTTCTCTCTCGAATGCTGGGCCTATCGGGTGATCAAACGATATCGCTGGGGATATCAAAGTATGACAGAGAACGCCCGATGCAGGCCGGTAATTTCAAGATAGGCCAACTGCCCGACGCATCCCAGGTGGCCGGCCAGGTTGTGCTCCTCGTCGACGAAGTCCACGACAGCGGCCGGACCGCCGAATGGGCTCGCAAGGTGCTTACCGAACTCGGGGCCGCGACCGTGCTCATGGCGGTCATTCATTACAAGCCGGGCGCTAACGCCACCGGCTACGAGCCTGACTTCTACATCGAAGCCACCAGTGGGTGGGTCCACTACCCATGGGAACCAATCGATTCGCTCGGCAGCATCTATCAGGCCGCTTTGCGAGCGCAAGCCAAGTAAAGGACTTCGCACCCCGTTTCGCGGACGTGCGGGACACCGCGGCGCGGCGCGAGCTGGAGCCGGCCTGCCGTGCCCATCGCCGGTCTGGTGCGCCCACTCCGGTTACCGGGAGTTCTTCTGGGTCTCTTCGCCGCTCACCCGGCACTCGCGCAACCTAGCCGAACGGCCCCTGACGGGGATCGTCATCTTCGACTCCCACGTCCCGCCCGGGACTGCGCAAGCGATCTACGTGAAAGCGACAGCCGCAGAGGTGACCCCCGGTGAGCTACCCCGGGGCGTTGGGGTGTTCTCAGCACGCTCGCAGGCGCTCGGTGGTGTACGCGATCTGTGCAGCCCGCGACTCGTTTCCTGCCGCGGGTAGGCTCAAGTCCACCATGGTGTGGTGCCAGGTCTATGGCGCGCCGCCCCGGCGCAGGTCAGTATGGGCTGTGGCGGGCGAGCGCCAACCGACTGCGGCCTGGACGCGGCCGGGGTGCGGGTTGTGACGCGGTGGCTGACGGCCGCACGGGCCGTCTCCAGAGATCTCACGGGAGTGTGAAGCAGCAGGTGGAGAACAAGAATGAGTTCTGGGCGGAGGTTAGCGCGATTGCTGTATGCCCAGTTGCGATTGCCGCCGGGGTAGCCAAAGGTGCCTACGACGCTTCGACCGATAATGGGGCTTTTGTTGACGGATTCAGTGCCGCCGCAGCCCCCATTATCAGGGCCGCCAGAGGATTTGGTGAGCAGCACGGAACGACCATCACAAAAGGAGTGGTGACTGGCGCCGCTGGCACGCTCGGCGCCCGCATCATGCGTGAAGGGCTCAAGCACGTCGTAGGTTAAGCCGCTAGTCTTCACCCGAGCTTGCCCCGCCGGGAGTTGACGGGCCAATCACCGGCGAAGACGATGACGGCATCTCCGGACGAGGGAGATGACGCGCATGTCCCGGTCCTACATAGCCAAGCCCTAGTGGTTCTCGGCAGGCGGCTGAGGAAGGGAGGAGTCGGACTGCAGTTGAGGCCGCCGTCCGAAGACGAAGTATGAGATCGGCACCAGCCCGGCGGAGTTGACCACTGTTACCACGGGAACCCATAGCCACTTCGGGCCCCGGATCTGGCTCGCTGGCCGGCGCTTGATGTCGACGAGAGCCGCCGCCTTGAGGATGCTTTCGGCAACTGCCGCGACGATGATCAGCTTGCGAGTCGGCTGGCTGAGGTCGCTCCACTTCCGCGTGGTAGCCATGACGTCCTCCCGGTACGTGGGCTGGATTCAGTGATGGCCTCTGCACCCTACATCGCCGGACAGGGCGGACCGGCGGCCACGGTCCCTTGGAGGCTGGACGGCCCTTGGAGGCTGGACGGACGCCGGCTTCGCGGACCATGATCCTCCGCTCGAAGCAACTCCTCCGAACTGCGGAGACGTTCTTATGCCAGCAATGGCGCATCAGTTCATCCCGCAGATATCCCGCGCGAGCGGGTTTAGCGCTGTACTAGACAGGTGCTCCGGGATCAGCTGTTCCGGGATCAGCGACGGCTCCCGGGCCCAGCCGTCCTTTTCAAGAGGCAGACCCATCCGGGGAAGGTCCGTCGCAGGGCCACCCGCCCGGGGAAGGAGGCGCGTAATGGATCTTCAGGAAGTGCTGACGAGGGTGGCCGAACTCAGCCACGAGGAGTTGCACATCGTCCGCAAACGGGCTGAGGAGAGGACACCTGCCCGCGATCACGGGCATGACTTTGATGAGATGCGCCATGCCGCTGACCGGCTCGACCACTATGCACACCTCCTGCGCCGCCTACATGACAACGAATTCGGCGAGCGCTGGCGCCACGAGAGCCGAAGCGATGGCTCACCATGACCACCTTGAGTACGCGTATGGCCTGGTCCGAGCTGTCCGGGTCAGCAGGGTGATCTCATTTGACCGAGCTCGTACTTGAGGTTAGGCCGGCTCTCCCGGCACCGTCGCGCCTGAATGGACGATGAACCTGTCCACGGCGTTGGCGAAGCCCTCTTCGCTGTTGGAGGAGGTGACCCGGCGTGCCGCGCGCTGTACCTCGGGGCTCGCGTTACCCATCGCGATGCTCAGCCCGGAGTGCGCGAACATCAGCACGTCATTGGGCATGTCGCCGATCGTCGCGATGGCCTGCGGCGGGATCGAGTACTTGGCGGACAGGTAGCGGGCGACCGCGCCCTTGTTCGCGTCCGGGTGGGTGACGTCGAGGTAGTAAGGCTGGGACCGGGCGGCGGACACGTGATCACCGAACCGGTCGCGGGCCGCGGCGGCAGCACGGGCGACCGCGTCCAGGTCATCGCCGACGCCAACCAGTTTCGCGACATCGGTGGTCAGCCCATCCAGACTGGTCATCACCTTCGGCGCGAACCGCACAGTCTCCGACTCGCGCGCCACGTGCGAACCAGCCGGGTCGGGCACGTACCAGTCCGCGCCCCGGTAGACCCACACGTCCAGGCCGAACGATCCGATCAAGTCGGCCACCGGCCGTACGAGCTGCTCGGGCAGCACCCGCTGCTCGATCACCGACATGTCCCTGCTGACCAGCAGACCGCCGTTGAAGGCAGCGATGGGAGTCGTGATATCGAGCGGCTCGATCAGCATCGACATGCCCCTCGGCGGGCGGCCACTGGTGATCGCGAACAGGATCCCCGACTTGCCGAGATCTCGCACGGCATCGATCGCCCGCTCGGTCAGCACCTTGTCCGGCGTCACCAGCGTGCCGTCGACATCGGCCAGCAGCAGCCGGATCCCGTTGCTCCCCATGAGGTCCTCTCGCTGGCCGGCTTCGGCGCACAACAAGTGCAGCACGAACCGGCGCCGACGGCAAACAGGTGAGACCCGCAGCAGGATTGACCGTCTTGACGTTGCCCGGGCCGCCCCGTGGGACCAACTTCGCAGTTCCGGTACCCATCGGCGGCTCGCCGCCCGGTATCGCGGCTCGGCGCCGAAAGGCACCGCGCCGCGGGCGGGTCGGCGGCACGCGGCATGATGGGACTGAGCCGGATGCCGGATGGGAGTCAGGAATGCATCATGTGCTGACGTCGTTGCCCGGTCCCGACGCGGTTGCCCAGGCGGGGGCGGAGTTCGTGGCCGAGCGTGCCCAAGCCGCGATCACAGACCGAGGGATCTTCCACTTCGCGGTCAGCGGCGGCCATACGCCGTGGGCGATGTTCGCCGCGCTGGCCAGCCAGGAGGTTGCGTGGGACGCGGTGGTCATCTACCAGGTGGATGAGCGGGTGGCGCCACCCGGCGATCCCACCCGGAACCTCACCCACCTCACCGAAGCGCTGGGCTCGGCACCCGCGACCGTGCTGCCGATGCCGGTCAACGACGCCGATCTGACTGCTGCCGCGGCCGCCTACGCGACGGACCTGCCCGGGCAGTTCGACCTCGTGCACCTCGGTCTCGGCCCCGACGGACACACGGCATCGCTCGTACCCGGCGATCCTGTCCTGTCGGTCACCGACCGCCTGGTCTCGGTCACCGCGCCCTATCAGGGACACGTGCGGATGACCTTGACCTACCCGGCCCTCGCCCGCGCCCGGCAACTGCTTTGGCTGGTCACCGGGGCGGACAAGAAAGCGGCGCTGAGCTCGTTGCTGGCCGGAGACGCAGGGATCCCGGCAGGCCGGGTACAGGCGGCGGCATCACTGGTGCTGGCCGACCAGGCGGCCAGCTGAGGTACCAGGCCGCGGCCGGTCCATGACGCCCAGCTGCCGGTTGTTCCGGTTGCCGTGCTAGGTGCGCCCAGGATTCAGCCTTCTGCCGAGCCGAAATGACCAAGGATCCGCTGAGCGTAGTAGGCCTCCCAGGGTTGGTCGGAGTTGCTGGCGGTGTACTCCTTGTCGAGGCTGACGAGCAGGTAAGTCAGCTCGCTGCGAACCGGCTTCGTATCCAGCAGCGTAGGCAACTCGGAGAGATTGACCAGCCAGTCGGCATACCAGCTGGCCCAGTCGTCATCGGCGCCATCCACGATCCGAAACACGCGGTGATGGGTCTCGGATACCTCGTGGAGGAGGCGGCTTGCCTGGTCGGGAGTGTCTGTCATGGCGCCTCCATAGGTAGACGGACGCAATGGGAACCCACCGGGATTCAGGACCCTGCCTACCCGGTCTGCCCCGTATGTGAACGACACATGCGTTTCTCGGCACAACTCGATTGCCTCGACTTCGCAGACGGATCAGCATGGCTGTGGGCAGTAGCGGTATCGCTATATGTTTGGGCGATTCACGCCGTATCAGCACCGTTCTTTGGCAATGTACTTAACGGTTCTTGGTCCGACCGTCCTGTTCGCAGGCGCCGAATCCTCGCCCGGACCGAAGCGACGGCGGCCAGGCCCATTCTTATTCCTGGCCGCGGTCCTCGCGAGCCTTACGGATTTCCTGGCCGATGGTCAGGCCCCATCCTGGCTTGTCCGGGTTGGGACGTGCCTCGTGCTTCACTTCCCGGGGGGCAACCTCCGGCTGTGCCTTAACCGCCTGGGTCTGCTCGTCCGGGAGCTCGGCCGCCGCCTGGGGGTGCTCGTCCGGGAGCTCGGCCGCCGCCTGGGTCTGCTCGTCCGGGAGCTCGACCGCCGCCTGGGGGTGCTCCTCTGGGAGCTCGACCGCCGCCTGGGGGTGCTCGTCCGGGAGCTCGGCCGGCTGGGTCTGCTCCCCTGGGAGCTCGGCTGCCGCGTGGGGGTCCTCGTCCGGGAGCTCGGCCGCCGCCTGGGTCTGCTCCTCTGGGAGCTCGGCCGCCGCCTCTTCGCGATCCTTCCCGGCCCCGCTGCGAAACCGACGCATAGCGCTGCGAAACAGACCCATAGCGGGATCATAGGCCGCCGACTTGCGGACTTCTCGCCTTCTAAGGGCTGAGGGGCAAAGCAGGCGACAGCCCCACGTGTGTTTCGTGCGTCCCAGAGGCCGGTCGGACGACTGCCTCGACCGCAAGTACCGGGATGACCCGACACGCCACCGGCGTAGACCTGGGAGATCTGACGGCCGGCCGCGACCCTTGCCGATTGTCGCAGTGATCGCTAACATTATTCCACTAACCGATTAGTGGAAGTGTGATTATGATCGAGTTTCAGCTCGACACCACGTCCGGTGTCGCCACCTATCTGCAGTTGGTCCAGCAGGTTCATCAGGCCTTGCAGCTGGGCTTGCTCGAACCGGGCGACCAGTTGCCGACGGCTCAGCAGGTTGTGGCCCAGCTGGCGATCAATCCGAACACGGTGCTGAAGGCCTACCGGGATCTTGAGCGCGAAGGCCTGGTACGAGCCCGGCCGGGTCAGGGGACCTTCATTGTCCGGTCACTGCCGCGGACCGACCCTGCCGCCCAGACCCGGTTTCTCGGTTCGATGACCGACTGGCTGCGCTCGGCCCGCGCCGCGGGCCTGGGTCCCGATGACATCGAGGCGATCTACCGCACGGCGTTCCGCAACTGTTTCGCGGAGGGTGCGGCGTGAGCTTCGTGATGGAGGCCACTGGCCTCGGGAAGCAGTACGGCCGCCGCTGGGCGCTGCGTGACTGCACCCTGGCGATTCCGGCAGGCCGGGTTGTTGGCCTGGTCGGGCCAAACGGCGCTGGCAAGACCACTTTGCTGCATCTGGCTGTCGGGCTCCTCACGCCGACGTCGGGCTCGATCGGGGTTCTCGGCGCGAATCCGGCCGACGGCCCGGTGCAGCTCCGCCGGGTCGGTTTCGTCGCCCAGGACACGCCCGTTTATGCGCGACTTACCGTTGCCCAGCATCTGCGAATGGGCGCGTGGCTGAACCCGAGCTGGGACACGGAGATGGCCGATGGCAGGATCGAGCAGCTGGGTCTTGACCTCCGCCAGCGGGCCGGGATGCTGTCTGGCGGCCAGCGTGCCCAGCTCGCCCTCACTCTGGCGGTCGCGAAGGTACCGGAGTGCCTCATCCTCGATGAGCCCCTCGCGAGCCTCGACCCGCTTGCGCGGCGCGAGTTCCTTCGCAGCCTCATGGAAATTGTCGCCGCGCAACGGATCAGCGTCGTGCTCACCTCCCACCTGATCGCCGACCTGGAGCGGGTCTGCGACTACCTGGTCGTGCTCGTCGCCTCCAGGGTGCAAGTTGCCGGAGAGGTCAGCGAGCTGCTCTCATCGCACCACCGGCTCAGCGGGCCTCGCCGGGATGCGCGGAGCCTGCCAGCCAATCAGGAAGTCATCGAGGAAAGCCATACAGACAAGCAGAGCACCTTCCTGGTCCGCACCAGCGACCCGGTGCACGACCCGGCCTGGACAGTCCGGCCGGTGACGCTCGATGACCTGGTCATCGCCTATATGAGCCGCCAAGCGGCGCCTGAGCGCGACTACCGGCCGCAGCTGCAGGTCATGTCATGATCCGGTTCGCCTGGCTCCAGTTCCGCATACAAGCCATAGTGGCTCTGGCTGCCCTGTTCGCCTTCGCGGTCGTCCTGGTGCTCACCGGCCCGCACATGGCCAGCATGTACGCCAGCGCGATCACCGGCTGCCACGGCGGCACCCCCTGCGATACTGCGGCCAGCCACTTCCTCGGCCGGCTGGCCGACACCAGCCTCTACCCGATCGTGTACCTACTTGGCATCGCGCTTATCCTCGCCGCGCCCGCGATCATCGGCATCTTCTGGGGCGCCCCGCTGATCGCCCGCGAGCTCGAGGCCGGGACCTACCGGCTGGCCTGGACACAGAGCATCACCCGGACCCGGTGGCTCGTGGTCAAGCTCGCGCTGACCGGCCTGGCCGCCATGGCCGTCACCGAGGCGCTCAGCCTCATGCAGGCCTGGTGGGCGGGACCCATCGGCAAAGCCGACGATCTCGCCGCCAGCGTCCCCGGCCTCCCCCACCCATTCACCGGGGGCCGGCTCAGCTCGTGGATCTTCGCCAGCCACGGCATCACCCCGCTCGGCTACGCGGCGTTCGGCTTCGCCCTCGGAACCGCGGCCGGTGCCCTCATCCGCCGTACCGTACCCGCCATGGCCGTCACCCTGGCCATCTTCGCCGCCGCCCAGGTCGCGATGCCGCTCGCGGTCCGCCCGCACCTCATCCCGCCCGACCGGACGGTCGTCAGCGGCCCGTCATTCTTCCAGGCTGCGGGCGTGAGCGTCGGCACGCTAACCGCCAGCACCGTCCCCGGCCAGCCCGGAGCCTGGATCCTCTCCAGCGCAGCCATCAACGCGGCGGGGCAGCCTGTCAGCACGATTCCCGCCCGCTGCCTGCCGGGGCCTTCGCTGGGAAAGGGCGCCCCCCCGAATGCAGGGGCCTGCATGGCCAGCCGGGGCATCCGGGAGGCCATCACATACCAGCCCGCCAGCCGCTACTGGCCCTTGCAGTGGATCGAGACCGGGATCTTCCTCGCCCTCGCGCTCGCCCTGACCGGGTTCTGCTTCTGGCGGCTCAGCCGCCGTCGAACCTGACTTGCCCCCATAGGCTGCTGTACGCGCACACCAGGTCACCGGTGCTCTTGTTCCCACGTCACTGGATGTACATGGGCCGTTGATCCGATCGGATCGAGGTGATCAGAGATGGCTGATCCCGCCGTTGTTCTCGTGCACGGCGCGTTCGCTGACGCATCCGGCTTTCGCGGTCTGTCTGACGAGCTCCTCGGCGAAGGCGTGACGGTCGTCGCTCCGCCGAACCCGCTGCGCGGCGCACGTGGCCGGATCGAGACGGGGCAGTAATGCTCCCGCGACTCCCGCATCCGTATCTTTGCCTTCCGCGATGAGATGAGGCGCCATGTCACCCTCGGCCACGGGCGCACGGCTGGCAGTTCGCCGCAGGCGCCCCCGGCGCGTTCTGCGGGGCCTGACCGTCCTCGGCGCAGCGCTGACAGTCGCGGTGGTCACCGCCATCCCAGCGGCCGGTGCCGCCGCTGCGGGCCAGTCGGTGCTCGGCGCGCACCGGTCGCACGTCGGGCCGATCAGCGAGGTCAGCCGGGGCTGCCCTGGCCGGAACGCGGAAGCTGAGCAGGCCGTCGATGGCCGCTATGTGTATGTTGCCTGGATCGGCTGCGATGGCATCGGGTTCGCCCGTTCCGTCAACGGTGGCCGGAGCTTCGGTCGGCCGGTCACCGTTCCCGGCTCGGTCGGTCACGGCTTCCACCGGAGCGGCATCGGGATCGGTTTGCCGAAGTACGGCTGGGATCCATCGGTCGCGGTGGCGCCCGACCACACCGTCTACGTGGCCTACATGCTGTACCGCCACTCCCGCGTGCACCCGATGGTGGCCATCTCTCACGATCAGGGGGCCACGTTCTCCCGAGTGTCCCGGCCCGCGTCACCGGTCAGGAACAACTGGGGCGACCGGGACTTCATCACCGTCGGTCCCACCGGCACGGTCTACCTGACCTGGGACTTCGGATCCAGCCTGAGCCCCAAGAGCAGGCACGGAAACATCGTCATCCAGAAGTCCTCGGACGGCGGGCGAACCTGGAGCCCGATAACCGTGGTCAGCCCCGGCTTTCCCGACCACGGCGGGGGTGTGGCGGCCCCGCTGCTGGTGGAGCCGGGCGGCCGCATCGACGTCGCGTTCTGGGTGTGGTCCGGCGGGGCGCTGGCGCCCTACGCGCTGCCTCCGAACCACATCTTTTTCACCTCGTCGGCCGACGGCGGCCGGACCTGGTCGAAGCCGGTGGGCATCCGCCCGGGCGCAGGCCGGATCGGCCTCTTCGTCACCTGGATAGACGTAGCCCTCAGCATTGACGCGGCCGGGAACCTGTACGCCACCTGGGACACCCAGAGTCCCGGCGGAGATATCGGCTGGCTGTCAGATTCGACCGATCACGGCCGGACGTGGTCACCCGCCCGGCGGGTCACCCCCGACCACGACAAGGCCGAGCACATCATGGCCGTAACCTCTGGCCCGCCAGGCGTCGCCTACGTCGGGTGGCTGACCGGCGGCCCGTTCTCCGCCCGATCGGCACAGCGGTTTTCGCAGTACCTGCGAGTGTTCTCGGTCCGCCGCGGGTGGCTGTCAGCGCCCATCCGGGTGTCCCGCCAGTCCGGGAACGGCCATGCCTGGCCGGGCGACACGATCGGCATCTCGCTACTGCCAACACACGGGCATGCCCCCCAGAAGGTCCAGCTCAGCTGGGGCAGCGCGGTCAGCGGCCCGAACTCGCAGATCTTCACGGCTACGGTCACCCCGTAGTCGGCTTGGCCGGGCTATCGCAGCAGTGCGGCACGGTGTCGATCGTCGGTCCCGGCGGCACCACGATCGGCGTGCACCCCGGTCATGTGGGTGCGAGTCTTCGCCTGCTGGATATCCGCGTCAAGCGGAGATTGTGCCAGTGCCAACGGCGCTCGGCCGAGCGCCGAGCTAATCAGTGCGGCAGCCAATGATTGCGGCCTCTGGCTCGCTTCGTTACTTTCTGTTAGCGTTTGAAGTGCACAGGGGCAGGTGTCGTTTGGGCAGCACTCCGGGGGAGGCGCCATGACCAAACGAGTTGTGCTGTTCGTGCTCGGCGGCGTGCTGCTGGTGATCGGCGTGCTGGCCGCGATCGCTGGCGGCGCGCTGATGGCGCTGTTCGGGTCCAACAACACCCTAAGTTCGGGCGTGCAGCAGGTGTCGACGCCGACCCGCGCCCTGGTATCGCCGGCCGACTCGATTCAGGGCGCATCCGGCGCGCAGACCGTTTTGGGCAACGTCCGGTTGCGCATCACGGCCACGCCGGCCGGGACCGGACATCACCTCTTCCTGGGGATCGGCCCGCAGAGCGCGGTGGACCGCTACCTCAGCCGGGTCCGCTACGACGTGGCCACCGACGTGTCCGTGACACCGTTTCGCCTGACGCTGGCCCGGCACGTCGGCACCGCCACCCCGCCGCCGCCGGGATCTCAGTCATTCTGGGTGGCCAGGGCTAGCGGAACCCATCCGACCCTGACGTGGACCGTTACTAATGGCTCCTACCGGGTGGTCGCGATGAACACCGACGCTGCCGCACCGGTGGCCTTCGCCGGAGCACTGGATCTGACGATCCCGCACTCGTTCGCGATCGGCATCGGCCTGCTCATCGGCGGCATCGTACTCATCTTGATAGCGATCATGCTGATCGTGCTCGGTGCCCGGGCCCGGCCGCGGGGGCAATCCCGGCACGTTCCTGATCTGGCAACCAGACCTTAGCCAGGCCGACGCGCGTTAATGCGCGGGCAGGAGGCAGCCATGCCAGCCAGCGTGTGGATAGTCAACCTCGTCGTGCTAGCCGCCGTGCTCCAGGCGGACCTGGGCTACCGGAAGATCACCACGAGACGCCTGCTGCGTCCGGTCATCATCGCGGCTGTGGTCGCGGCGTTCTACCTCAGGGGCGCGAGCGGTTCCGGGAACGGGCTGTGGCTGGAACTGGCCGCCGTGGGCGCCGGGATCCTGCTGGGCCTGGTGGCCAGCGCGCTCATGCGGGTTTCGGTGAACCCCGACGGCAGCGCCTACAGCCGCGCCGGGGTTCCCTATGCGGTGTTGTGGGTGGCGGTCGTCGGGGCCCGGCTCTGGTTCGCCTACGGCTCCAACCATGAATTCTCGCGGCAGCTCGGCAGCTGGTTGGTCACCGAGCGGGTGACCGGAGACGTGCTCGTCGACTCGCTGATCTTCGTGGCCATCGCCATGCTGCTGACCAGGACCGCCAGCCTGCTTGTGCGGTCCAGGATGCTGCGCGGCCGCCTTCCCGGCGAGCACGCGGTGCGGCCAGGTGCATCGGTTTGACCGGCGGCGGGCGAGCCGAGGCGGGGACCACGCCCGTGCCCGGGTGACGATGACGGCGATCAGCGGCTCGGCGAGGGAGGTGGCCTCCGAGGGGCCGCGCGCGGGCTCGGCGCGACATACCACCTGAGCCTCCAAGGACAGCTCCCGGTTCCGTTGTAAGTGGGCCACTGACTCCTGGTTACCGGCCAGGAGCACCAGCCGCGCCGCTGGGTGAGGCGGAGCGTACAGACCGGCGCTCGGCGGCCCATTGCACGACAGGGATCAGTACCCAGCAGTACTTGGCGGCGCTGGTGTTCACCCACGCCAGGCCGATCGACAACGCGACAATGATCACGATCGCCGCCGCCCGCACCCGCAGCGCCCATACCTCCCGGGCGTCGATCTCCCTATGCAGCAGACCCCACCGCCGCCCCAGCACGAACATCATCCGCGTCGCCAAGACAGCAAGCAGCAGGTTGACCGCGAAGATGTCAACCGCCAGCGGATTGCGGGGGTATTCGCCCAGCAAGCTGCTGGTAAACGGCATGACCGTGATGGTGGCCAGGAACGCGAAATTCCACCACGCCAGGCTGTCCCGGTGGCCCACCATATGGCGGAAGACCCGACGGTGAGTTAGCCAGAACTGGGCGATGATGTAAAACGCGATCACGTAACTAACCAGGTGGCCGGCCTGCCTTCCGAGCTGGGCGGCCAGGTCGGCGGCCGAGGCGGGATCGGCGACCTGAGACAACGACGGCACCCTCACCTGCAAGACCAGCAAAGTAAGGGCGAAGGCCACCACGTTGTCAGACAAGCCGATCAGGCGCTCCACGCTGAGCAAGTCAGCGCCTCGGCGGCCAGGATGGGAGTTGGTGGTCATCGCTCCAGCCTCCAAAACTGCCAGCCCGGCTCGCCGCTGCGCGGCAATTGTGGCGGTGTTGCGCTCCGTCCACGGAACGCGCAATAACGCCCATCGACCGCTTGCTGTCGTACTGCCGAGGATGACGCGCTCGCTGGTGTCTACGAGTTCATAGAGCATGACATGCTGCCCGGTCGGCGATCGGGCCAAACCGCGGCATGTGTCTTGTGCCCGCCACCGCTGTGATTGGATGCGCGTCCTAGAGCTGAGAGACTTGCCCTGCTGGTCTGGCGCGTCGTTCTCGCAGGCGCCAACCCCTTGTGAGCGGATGCCGAGTCCAGATTCAGCGAAGCTGATCGCGCGGCGACGCCGCAGGCGATCTTGACGCGGCGCCCGCGGACAGGACAATCGAAGCCGAGAATGACGGCCCACGCACACCCGGTCGCGCCGCGATACGAGCCATTCTGGTCCGTCGCGCCAGGCGTGTGGCCCGGTGCGCCCCGGGCGGCCCTCCCCAAGGCCGGCCCCCGGCGCTAACATCGGGCCAGCGGCGCCCTAGGCGCCGCCCTTGATCCCGGCACGTACGACTACACTCGCGCGTCGCGGGACGCGCTGCACTTCTCGGCGCTCACCGACCAGTTCATCCAGAACCGGGCCGGCGATCGCCACCACCGGGTCCGCACTGACCGGATCGACGCCGACGGCAAGCTCACCCTCCGCCACTGCGGGCGGCTGCACCACATCGGCATCGGCCGGAACCGAACAGGCACGTGACGGGCCACGAGCGGAGGAGTGATTAGGCCCGTTGCCGATCTTGCGATGAATCCGGCCATTGCCAGAAGTCTCACCTCGCAGAGGGTTGATGAAAGGAGGAGCCATGCCAAACCTGTCACCGGTCACCTTCTTGGACGCCCGCTACAGCGAAGAGAACGCCCAGGCGACACCGTGGGCAGCCGCCGTGGCCGAATTGGAGAGAGCTGGCCTGTTTTGGGTGTCAAGTGTCAGGGCTGACGGCCGTCCGCATGTCACTCCGGTGGTCGCGGTCTGGATGGACGGCGCGTTGTATTTCAGTAGCGGGCCGGGTGAGCAGAAGTCGAAGAACCTGGCGGCCAACCGGCACTGCGCGGTAACGACCGGGTGCAACACCTGGGACCAGGGCTTTGACATCGTGCTGCACGGCGAGGCCGTTATCGTGCGCGACCTGCCGCTGCTACAGCAGGTGGCCGATGCGTTCCTGGCGAAATACGGGGACGACTGGGCCTTCGAAGTCGCCGACGACGGCACATTCCGCGGTCATGGGATATCGCTGGTCTACCAGCTCATCCCAGTACAGGCCCTGGGGTTCGGAAAGGGCCCGTTCAGCCAAACCCGCTGGGACTTCACCGCCTGATCGTCGACCTGCGGGCCGACATCAATTACGACGCGCCGACCTAAGGTACGGCTCCGGGCGAGTTCACGAGGAGGACCCATGGTGATCGCCTTTCCCGGAGAGTCGGCCGAGTACCGGGCCGAGCGGAACCGGCTGCTGAAGCAGCAGACCGAGCTGCGCCGCGCCATGGAAGCGATAGCCGCCGCCAGGCGCCGACTGCCGCCCGGCGGGATCGTGCCGCAAGACCAGACGTATCGTAAGTGACCGTCAGGGACCCCCAGACACCAGGGTTAATGGCCCATAATCGATCATTCGGGAGTGAGTCTGGCTGTCTGCCCACTCTGGACGCGCGCAATGCCCGTTGTCGCTCATGTGTTGTTTCTAGTGTTCGCCGGGCGCGGGATCAAACCTTGCGCCGCCGCTGATTATCTTCGTCCTCCTCGCCGCGATTGAGTCCAACTCCCCCGGGCGGCAGGCCTCGACATGCGATCATAACGGGAAACCCTAAAGCGCCGCATAAGCATGGCTTCCATATCTAAGCCATATACCCCAGGGTAGTAGTTGCCGTTATGGCAATTCTGGTAAATCGGCGATCAAGCAAAGAGACATTGACGGGCCCGGGCAGGTGGAGACACTGGAAACTAGACGACCTGGTTATCGCCACGTTAGTATGTCTTGCTCGGACATGGCCGATCACCTCCGTCCAGGCTCGTACTTGAGAGGGGTTTCCAGACCACTTGGCAAGACCTCAGGAATTCGTAGCTTCAGCAGCAAGGGAGAAGCAGATGACTATTCGCCGACCGCCCGGACATCTAATTCGCTCGATTCTCGTGTCCGCACTCCTGGCCACGGGCTTAACCGGAAGTTTGACCGCCATGGCGCCAGCTGCTCAGGCGGTGGACGCCCGTCCCTTTTTGATAACTCCCACGTCCTTCGACTTCGGGTACGTTCCGGTGGGCTCGACAACCGCCAATCAAACCGTCACCATCAAGAATGTCAGTGGCGTGCCACAGGTCATGAATGGTGCCGGAGGCGGCGCCGGAGTCTTCGGCGGCGCACAGAACTGCCAGGGAACCACCTTGGCGCCCGGAAAGTCATGCAAGATGTTCTATGCCTTCTCGCCGACAACGACTGGCCTGGTCAACGGGTCAACTAACGGCAGCTGGAACGGCCAGGCTTTCTCATTGCACTTCACCGGCAACGGGACACCTCAATTCCTGATCACTCCGACCTCCCTGGCCTTTGGAAGGGTCAAAGTTGGCTCCACGAGCCTGCAGCAGCGCATTGAGGTGAAGAACCTCGCCAACAGGCCGGTGGTAATGTCCGGCGCAGGAGGCGGGGCCGGTATTTTCGGAGGAGCCCAGGACTGTCAGGGCGAAACCCTGAATCCAGGCAAAGCCTGTCACATGTACTATGCATTTACTCCGACCACGGTCGGAACTGTCCACGGCTCGACCATTGGGTCGTGGAATGGCCAGCAGTTCAGTCTTACCTTCGTGGGCACCGGTCGAAAATAGATAACATCGACGCCATCCGGAAGCCATAACCTGAACGCAAAAAGCCTGGCAACGTCCCGTACATCCAGTGCTGACCCGGCATGGGTGGCTTGCACGGCAGGCCCTTACTCCCAGGCCCCGGGCCTGGGAGTAAGGGCACTGTGCCCACGGCGGTGCGGTGGCGGGCAGTGCAGGTCCGGCCGGCGGGTGCGTAAGACGAAAGGGCAGCGAGTGCCGCATCAGGCAGCGTTTGCCCGGTCGATGATGCGGCGGAGAAGTTCGTCCCGGGTGTGATCGTTGCGCCAGATGACATAGCGGCAGTTCATGGGGACCTACTCGCGGTTACGGGTGGTCGTAACCGTCGAGCGCGAAGTACCGCAGTGCGGCGAACTGGGCCTCGATCCTCCTGAACCAGGACGCATTCGCCGAGGTGCAGGCGATCTGCACCCACTGCTGCACGAAGATCAATCAAGACCGGTCACATGATCGCAACCAGTCGCTGACCTGGGCGTTTACATTTGGAGCGGGATGGAGCGGGTGAGGGGAATCGAACCCCACTATCAGATTGGGAAGTCTCAGTCACGATCCGCCGTCTACCTGCGGACACGCTGGCCTGCGGCATCCTGACTCGTCTGACCGCGAGTGACCGTGAGTCGCTGTCAGGCCTCATCCCATCGGGCACGACGGGATCGTGGGCGGCTTTACTGTATGCCTCTAACCTGGATTGCTGCGCCCTGCGCGGCCAGTTGATTGTTTGCTGTTTCGCCGTGGTCGCGCGGTTGTCCGCGTCGTGGAGGCCTTGGCTCGCCACGCGAGACGCGTCAGCCAGTGGCATTGGCAAGGGTGAGCGGGCCCATGCAGGACCCCAACCGCACTACCGGCTCGGGTCGTGGTCGTGCTGCCGCCGTCCCTGAGGATCACGCTTGAAATATTCAGTCCGCCGGTATATAACGGCGTTGTGACCAGCAGGACCATGCAAGAGGCGACGTTCCTGATCCTGACCGCGCTCGCCGCCAAAGCCCAGCACGGGTACGCGATCCTCACCGACGTGCAGCAGATCTCGGGCGGTCGGGTCAGGCTGCGGCCTGGGACGCTGTATACCGCGCTGGACCGGTTGCGCGCCGAGGAGCTGATCGAGGTGGACCACGAAGAAGTGGTGGAGACCCGGCTGCGCCGGTACTACCGGCTCACCCCCGCCGGGAGCGCGCGGCTGGCCGCCGAGGCGGCCCGGCTGCAGGCCAACGCAGCCGCGGCGCTGACCCGGCTGAACCCGGCCCGAGATGCCACATGACCGGGGGCGCGGACCTGGAGCGCGCCTACCGGCGGCTGCTGGTCTGCTACCCGAGCAGATTCCGGGATGAGCACGGCGAGGAATTCCTCGGGGTGCTGCTGGCCAGCGCCCGGGATGGGCAGCACCGGCCCGCGCTCCTCGAGTGCGCCGACCTGGTCAGGAACGGGCTGGGGATGCGCCTTCGTCGGCGCGGGCACCACCAGCACGCCCGCAGGAGCGGGAGCGAACCAGTGAACACGCGCCTGACCGTAGCCGCGGCCGTCGCGACCGTGCTGGCCTCGATCGCGCTCTATCCGCTGATGAACGGCGGGATGTGGTTCTGGGGCGGCGTGGGCGCGGTCATCGTGGTCGCGGTGGTCGGCGCCACGACCCGGCGGGCGATTCCCGCCATCCTGTGCTTCCTCGCCGCGATCGCCGGGCTATTCCTGTACCTGAACGCGGCATTCGCCGGGCGCCAGTCCTGGGTGGGCTTGGTCCCCACCGGTGCGTCCGTGCGCCATCTCCAGCTGCTGATTCGGCAGGCGATGGCCGAGACGTCCAAGTATGCGCCGCCAGTGCCGCCCCGGCCCGGCATCGTCCTGCTCACCGTGGCAGGGATCGGCCTGGTCGCCGTGCTGACCGACGTGCTCGCGGTGCGGCTGCACCGGTCGGCCATCGCCGGGCTGCCCCTCCTGGTGCTCTTCTGCGTCCCGCTGACCACCGACGCCCGGCCGGGTCCGGTGGGCGTGACGCTGGTGTTCTGCGCGGGCATGGTGGGCTACCTGGGCCTGCT
>Ga0070716_100000085_pt1 | contig 36733 bp, 32 predicted proteins | sample LARL112metaG_FD_71395 | JGI IMG/M metagenome (GOLD analysis project Ga0070716, IMG submission 71395) | Corn, switchgrass and miscanthus rhizosphere microbial communities from Kellogg Biological Station, Michigan, USA - LAR L11-2 metaG | ecosystem: Host-associated > Plants > Roots > Rhizosphere... | reverse complement strand
AATTTCAGTCATTCATCGCCAGATGTTTAAAATGTGATTAGCATGAGTAATAAGCATTGTAAATTAATATTTACAAGACTTTGTTAGCCAAAACTACTGTTCTATAGATGTGAATTCAGTATTTGTTCAGAGAGAACAAATCTTTTTGCTTATAGTACCATTATGGTTTTACGCATTAGAGAATACTAGTTTTTTGTAGTCTTTCTTTTGCCGTCCCCACTTTACCTTTTTGGTTGTTTGCTTAATAATGGTAGAGCGATAGTAAATGTTGCTCCCTTGCCATTTCCATTGTTCTCAGCCCATATTTTGCCACCATGTGCTTCTATAATATTTTTGGATATATGTAAACCTAATCCCGTCCCTCTATGAGACTTGGTGGCAAACTTTGAAAATAATCGTGGCAATATTTGAGGATCTATTCCAGTTCCAGTATCTCTAATAATGATATTTGCATATTGTTGTTGTTGTTTTTGTTGTCCTAGGTCTCGCTGTCGTTGTTCTATCTGTTCTCCTAGTTGTCGTGGTTTTCGTGGTGGTGAATGTGCTTCTTGTTTCACTAATGTAACTGTGACACTTCCTTCAGCGTCAGTAAACTTAAATGCATTATCAAGAATATTGTCTATAACTTGAGTTAACCTTTCTTTATCAGCCTCTATAAAAATGTGTTCTTCATCTTTTAGTTTTGATTTGAATAACAATTTTGTAATCATTGTCTTGCCATATTTACTCCTCCTGTCATCATTACTTACATTGACGTTTGATAATTTTTTTGCTGTAATCTCATGAGCTTTATAATTCTCTAGTCTGTTTACATAATCCTTTATAATATTGGCTATGGCAGAGTTTAGGTTTAATGGTTTCATAGTGAGTCGGAATGTCTTGCCTTCTATTCTTGCAACATCCAAAATATCAGATGCTAATTTCCGAAGTCTTTCAGACTGATGAAGAATTCTTACAAGTGCCTGTTTTTTTCTATCATCTATTTCGTCTTCTAGTAGCAATTCTGTATAGCCTAGAACAGACTGAATAGGTGTTCTTAATTCATGTGCTGCTACGTTGATAAACTCCCGTTGCATTGAATTTGTATTCTCAACTCTTTGATAAGCGTCTCTGAGTTGCATGTATAATTGATTTTGCTCATAAAGATTTTCAACTATAGCACAGTAAGATGCTATAGTTGATTTGCTATTTGAGTAGGTAGTTAAGCCTATTGTGTTATACAAATCATCTCTTGTGCCATCTTTTATCTCCATTGCCAATGAATCTTGTTTATCTACAATTATTATTTTGGCGTTAATTGAGGAACTTGGTGCAATTTCCTGTATATCTATAGCAGAAAATATATCAGCGTTATTATTATTATTATTTTTGTTTACTTGCTTTTTCTGGTATAGCTCTTGTTCATATTGTTTTTTTAGATTAGACGTTAATTCTTTAACATCAATATCCATAGGAGTTAAAATTCTAGTTCTTACTCCCTGTTTTGACAGGTTAGATAGTACCTTGGTAATACCTAATTGTCTTTCCTGTAAGAGAAAAGTATTAATCGTAGAAAAGATTATTTGAACTTCTTGCTTTGCTGACTTCAAAAGCCTATACTCTGTTTCTAGCGCTTCTTTAGGATCAGCTATAATCTCTATAACTTCTGGCTTTATACCTTCTTCGATTTCTTTTATTCTAACCAGAAATGGAATTGCTTTATCCCACAGAGTATCAAATACAAACTGTTCCTGTTCTACAATCTCCTTAACGTTGCTGTATATAAGTTGGGTAACAGGCTCTGCTTCTTGCAAGGTTGCAGTTGCTATGTATTCTCCTTTCCATTCTCCTTTTATTCTAATTCTACTTATTTCAAAATTACCTTTAACTCCATTTAGATGACGAACCTCTGCAAATTCAGATAATTCTTTACAATAAGAGATATTATCCTTAGTTACCTCAGTAATATATCTAAAATTAACTCCTCTTCTATTGGCTTTTAGTCTCTCATTTTTTATTGCGTCAACACCCATCATAACAGACGGTCCAGTAGGGTCTAGACAAGCGTCCACTGCGGTGTCCGCGTTAGATACAAAGTCTAAAATTGCTTTGGTTGCCTCTTTTATACCATAAACTAATTTAGTCTTTTCATTGTTATTATTATTATTGCTGCTAATACCATTATTATCTACTATATTTGAATCTCGATGGAAATTATTAACAGTATCGAGTTCTGCTGAATCTTTAATGTAGTCTTTGTGGGGAATTATTAATCAACTATCCCACCATTTCCATGATATACAATCTACTGGATAAGAGCATTATTGATTTTGTATACACGGTCATCGTACTTAAACGCTAGCAAATACTTGGCAGATAAAGTCAGTCTTCATAGCATTAGTGACACAAATATTTAATATTCTGTGTAATTAAAGGCATATATCTTGAATATTGAGCCTAATTCGAATTTATTTAGTATTATGGATAAATTCAGAAGTGAAACGGTAATCTTTTCTAAACTATTACTACTTTAGTAACTTTAGTATGTTTTATCTGAGATCGGTAAAATTAGAACCTCAATTAGATCATATGTCTATATTCTTTGTGAGAAAATTAGGATTAATAATAGCATTGGCAGTCGCAGCGTCAATTGTGGGTACATGTGTCCTTTTCAGCTGTAAAAAGAAACGTGGTAATGCCTTAGCCGATACTGATCTGGATCTGTCTATGTCTGATTAGTATTAGCATCTACTGCTGATGCAATATCTTCAGTTAGACTCAGCCAGTAAGTATCATGTCGTCTTAGTTTTTGCAATATTGTTATAAACTGCTGGCTGGATATACCGTGGACAATAGCCTGTTTTCATAAGTAAAGATAAATCATTAATTTAAAGTCTGTTAGAATAGGTAATGCCAGCTGATGGATGTAAACATTACGCCAATAATAAAATAATGAAGTCTGATTACAGTCGGAATTGTCCGTCGGCCAGAACTATATTGGTAATGGTCGGGATCATTTATGAGTATGTCGATTACGCAACATCATTTATGAAAAATTGGTAGTCGCAGACCATTCGATGAAATGAAATGAAATGAAATGAAATGAAATGAAATGAAATATGTCGGCTGATATGTCTTCTTGCGAGCAGGAATAGTTCAGTCGCAATGGTGATATATATTGTCCGGCCGAGCAGCCTGAATTAGGCAGAATGTATATAGAGAATTGCTGTTCGAAGCTTCATGCGATCGACTGAATACAGTGATATGTCATAGATTGGCAATCACTATCCTCTAGGACGCAGGATTCGATTTGCGATCGTTTGGATTGTTTTAACTGATATAATTAAGAATATGATGCACAAATCTGCCTGCTGTAGGTTTAACAGTCAATTAACTTGAGACAAGCATTAGATCAATTGAAACTAAGGGTATGTAGTGGATATGAAGTGGATATTAAGTCATTATATAGTTTTAAGTACTGTAGTGTAATACTTATCCTCATAAACAAATCGGACAATCACGTATATTTCTCTAACCTGTATGAAAATGCATATTCAATATCTACTTTATCATTAAGATAACCTCATTAGTATGGATACAAGGGGGCGAGTCATTATTGTAGGTACAGTAAATGAGCTTGAGTCACTTGGTATTAGCGTAAAGAAAATGAACGATCTAAATGACGATTATGAGCTGGAGAACCTGATCGAGAATATAAAACAAACATGGATTCAAGACTATAAAAGCTGTTACGACAATAAGGAAGATAGTTTCAAAAATGAAACCGCGTTATTTAATCCCGTGTCATAGAAGAGTCCTAAACTGACATCATTATAGTTGAATCTAGAATATTTTATTGATATTAACAACACAGCATACGAACTAACGTGTCTATATTTCATACATTTATTCTTTATAAAATAGCGAGTGATTATAGGTCTTACGTCTAATGGGTTTATTCTTAACGCATTATACATACAATTCTTTTAAACAAAATCGGCCATATCATGATGAATATGAAATGTGATAAATGTGGAAATGATTCAAAATACCTTATAAGAGTTCTTTCCGATCAAGATACAGTCGATACTGGTACTAGCGCAAGAGGTACCGCACAATCAGCACATCCTCCGATAGAAACCGAATGGTGTCTTGCGTGTGTCAATCATCAGCAATAACGAATTGAAATCTGCATAAGGTGACCTGAGTAAAAATCGAAATTATATCATAAATTCAACAGCATTGGGATCTAATAAATTTATTAAATTAAAAAAATATCGGAAGTTTTTATGGAATGCGTTATGAAAGGCTGTTCTTTTATGTCTTGGTTTATATCCTATGAAACAGTAAACATATAGCTCAAGTCTTGTTGTGTCCATGTGATATTAGAATGATTCCTGAAATAACCCTCCTCTGCATTAACATTTTTGATTGTTATATCTGATGTACTGCTAATATGTACGATGATAACATACAAATCATGACTGTATTTAATAATATTAGATAAAATTAGAATTATTATGATATGTTACGTTTTGATTTTCAATAACATATTGTCATATAAAATAATGTTATCGTTATTATAATTTTTCCAGTCAGATACACACTATCGATCTTTGTAGTATTAGGTATAGGTTTTTTGATACCGGACTTATGTATTAGGACCCCATAATGCTTTTTTACCTCTATTAAGACTTTCTATCATGAGTCGTTCCGCAAAAGAATGGTCTAGTCCACAGAATGCCCTGGCGTATCTAAATGTAGCCGATAATCTTCCACATAGGTCAGAGGGGGAATCCGTCTTGATAGATCATTTGCCTGAAAGTACTAAACGAATTTTGGATTTAGGTACTGGAGATGGAAGATTAATCAGGCTGATAAAGGCGAATCGATCAGATATAGAGGAAGCAGTAGCTCTAGACGTATCTCCAACAATGCTTAAATCTGCAAGAGAACATTTTGCCAAAGATTCTAGTGTCAAGATTACAGAACACGATCTAAGTCAACCTCTACCTGATTTAGGTTATTTTGATGCTGTTGTATCAAGCTTTGCCATACACCATCTTAAACATGAACGCAAGCGCGAACTCTACGAAGAAATTTATGATATCATTAATCCAACAGGAGTGTTTTGTAATTTAGAACATGTTGCATCGCCCTCTGTTGAACTGCATGTTCGCTTTCTCAAGGCGATCGGGTACAGTCCAGAAAAGGAAGATAGAGCTAATAGACTATTACCAATGGAGATACAGTTAGGTTGGTTGAAAGACATTGGATTTGTGGAAGTAGATTGTTATTGGAAGTGGCTTGAAATGGCTTTGCTAATAGGATACAAAGCATGAAGGGCAAGTTTTACTTGGATTGTTTTTCTCTTTCTGTCTATGGATAACAGGACTAGAAAAAAGCGGCGGTTGGATTTCATAATTCTAATTATGTTCTTGGATTCTTGTATTGCTTAATGACTGCAGTTTTTCATAACTTACCAAACCATCATGATACCCGCTTAGTAATTGTTCTGTTATATCGCGCAAAAGGGCAAATGAAGTGAAACTTTCAGATAATCTGCTTTCAAAAGAGTTATTCAGCTAGTAAATTGAATCTATTGTGGAGGTCTACCAGTACTTTAGTAGAAAGTACTGTATTTTGCCGGCAATCTAGGAGGTGATTATTATCTTTATATTAATTGTCTAATGTAGCAGTCATAGTATGTCTACCAAAATCAAAGCCACAAGTTTTTACAGAATTCTATTTGATCCTCGTTTTGTAGGTAGACCGTTAAGATACTTTACTGATAGTGTTAAAGTGTTTCAGTACCTCATCTGATACTTATTATCGGTATTACTCTAGCATAAACGATTTCACCATTGGCTTCTTATGGATGAATTAATTGATAATTAGATTTCCATCATCATATGCTGTTTAGGTAGACTGACACGATTTGATGAATGGTAGACCAGAATAGATGAGACTTGAGATTGTGATCGGCAAAACTGTTCACATCTCACATTATGTTTTAACTATGGCCGCTATTGCAAATGTATTTAGTTTAGATATTGTTGAGACACAATCAATGGTCTGCTGGTAGACCAATATTTTGATACTGCTTTCGTACGAGTTTGGTAATTGATTTTAGTACCTCAGCTAATGGTTTAATTAGATTACTGACTAATCAAATCAGAAAGTCTATACATTCGCACACCCCTTTAGATAAATGAGTATATCCAATTCCCTCACATCTTTTTCTTTTTATATTGACAATATGCTTTTGCTTTCATCAAAATGATAGGACTTCAAAGCCTATTTTATATTTCGAAGATTCTTGAAATAAATTTGATCATCGTAAGAGCAAGAATATCATCACAAAGGCTTGGTCATACTCACTCACTGCTTACAATACAGAAATCAGGTTACCCCTGGAGGGAGCGGTGTACACAGTACTTAATCCAACAGAGCCTGAATGACCTATACAGAAGCTTTTTTTAGATTTTACTTTGTAACTTTATAAGAATAATTATGGTAAAAACATATGATCTAATTTAGACAATGTCCAACCATGGTTATCATTTTGTATATGCAGCTGATGTTAAAGACATAGAAGCCGAAGGTAAGTGTCTCTCATTATCAATCAAGAAACATCCCATTGCACTTTTTTCGTACAATTCCGAGGTTTATGCTCTAGACAATAGATGCCCTCATATGGGCTTTCCTCTTAGTCAAGGCACTCTTAAGGACGGTATTCTCACGTGTCACTGGCATCATGCACGATTTGATCTTCATAATGGAGGAACATTTGATCAGTGGGCTGGTGATGTAGAATCGTACCCAATACAAATTCGAAATAATAGCGAGATCTGGATAGGTATACTAGGCCCAATCGAAGATAAATCGTCTACCAGAACAGCTGCTATGTCTACCACAACCTCCAATAATGAAATAATGCTAGATATGGGTCTAAAAAGAAATATTTCATTAATAATAGCAAAGGCAATAATTGGATTATCCTTGCCTCTATCATACCGGAATTTCTCTAAATCTTCAATAAGAGATAATAAAGCCGTCTATGATGGTTTCAACTACTCCTTTAGAAAAGGCCTTGAATTCGGAACAAAGTACAAACAGTCTGGATGGGGAGTTGGATTAACAATCCATACTTGTATGATAAATATTGCTAAACTATATCTACACAAAAATGATAAACTGCATGCTCTCTTTCATGGTCTTTCTGCAGTGTCTCAGGATTGTGCTTCTATGTCGCCTAGATTCACAGTTGCTCCTTTACCCAAACCTTGGCCTGACCTATCGACTCTTAAGAGATGGTTTCGTCAGTTTATAGAATCAAGAAATGCAACAGCTGCAGAACGATGTCTAGTAACAGCCATACATGCAGAAGCAAATGCAGTGCAACTGGCTGATATACTTTTTGCAGCAGCTACAGATCACAGATTTATAGGCGGTGGACATACTTTGGATTTTACTAACAAAGCATTAGAAGCGCTAGATATCATTGGTTGGAATGATAAAGAATTAGTTGTCTCAGTATTAAGTAGCCTTGTCTCAGGATATGCCGATGCAGAGCGGATGGAAGAGTCTAGCTTATGGCGTTATCCTATAGATTTAGTTGCTATACTTGAGAACTCATTCAAAGAACTTCCAAATATCCTAGAAGAAGGGAGAGCAATAAGAGATAGGATAGAACATACAAACAAGGGGAGAGAAAATAGAATTGAAATTGACCTAATTGATACCCTCCTAGGAGATGATCCTAAGTTAATAGTTAATGTTCTACTTGATGCATTGAGACACGGAGTGTCCGGAGAGGAGCTGGCAGAGATAGTGGCATATGCAGCTGCTCTGAGAATAGATCACTTTAACACACGCAATGAATTCACAGATTGGGATGCTGCTCTTCATACCTTTACGTTTGCCAATGCTGCACATCAATGTATGAGACGTGTTTCTGCATCTGCATCTGCATCTAAGAGTAGTAAAATTCAATCTCAATATCCTGTTAATATTCAACTACATGAACTAACACGAGGCGTGTTTGATGCCGCAATGCGGATATACCTAAATAGATTTCTCAACATACCGCCAGCTCCCATACCTAAACTGAATAATACTTCTAGTACTCTCAATAATAAGGAGAAACAAACTGCAGTTGAAGAAAAGCTATCAACGCTACTAGATAAACAACAGCAAGTAGATGCAGTAGCACAGTTAGTTGCCGACCATTACGGTCATAACTCTACAGGTAACAGCAATTTTTTTATGAATTTGATTGGAACATTATTGTTACGAGAGGATCGTAACTTTCATTTGATTCAAATGACTGAGGCTGCACTTAAACAATGCTCTACCATAAGTGGATCATTATCTTCTTCTAAAAACAAACACAAAATAAAGGAGTATCACTTTATATTGGCGGCAGTCCGCTATTTAGCTGCACATTCTCCGACCATGCGCTCGCAAACACATACATATCAAACTGCTGTTCAACTATCTCTAGGCCAGAACCTGTTTGAATAAAATTTGCCAAAGCTCAAGCATCAGGTGTAAATGAGACATGAATATACATTACTGTACGAGTATGTCTTGATGGATATGAAGCTAAAACTAGATTTGTCCTTTGTGGCCTATCTAGTTAACACCAATTTGCTTTGTTAGACCACTGTATTTTTTAGTTTCATTAATTAAATAAGTTATATTCGGTACTATGCAGAAGGTATAGAAGTGACTGTAGGGATGGGCCGATGTTACATATGCTGTATTTCATCCTTAGTTAACAATAGCCCTCTTACCAGCACCCTCGAAGGTCAACTACTTTATTTTGATTGCATAACAATAATAATAATTATGAATCCATGAATAGAGAAGATTTACTATGAAAATTGGAATAATAGGATCTGGGGATGTTGGAAGGAGATTAGCTGATGGCTTTATTGAATTGGGACACACAGTTAAAATTGGATCGCGAGATCCAAATCAAAAGAAAGTAATCGAGTGGGCAGACAAACATGATATGGAAAGAGCATCATCTGGAACATTTGCTGAAACAGCGTCATTCGGCGAGCTGAATGTACTCGCAACTTCGTGGGATGGAACAGCTGAAGCGATAAAGATGGCTAATCCTAAGAATTTTGCCGGCAAAATTGTGATCGATGTCACCAACCCCTTGGACTTTTCAAAAGGAATGCCACCGAGGCTAGCAATAGGTCATACAGACTCTGCTGGCGAGACGGTTCAACGCATGTTATCAGAGTCAAAAGTTGTAAAGGCATTCAATATTGTTGGAAACCCGCACTTTATACATCCAGATTTTCCTGGTGGCCCGCCTACCATGTTTATTTGCGGAAATGATGACCAGGCTAAAAAAACGGTCACAGATAATATCCTCATACAATTTGGTTGGGAAACAATAGATATAGGGGGAATCGAGGAAGCTAGGCTTCTAGAACCACTTGCGTCCCTGTGGATAACGCATTACTTTAGAACTGGTAACGGGAACCATGTCTTTAAGCTATTACAAAAATAAGTGTGTTATGAAATGCTACTTGTTATATCAGTATAATGATGAAACTTCTGATATAGTTGGCTTTCAGTAAGTTCTACATATCTCAAAGTGGGCAGGTTAAACCTCAACTCCTTTTTCTTTTCCACATTCTATTTGCAGAATTTCCTTGACTTCTTTAGAGTTATGAATAATCAAATGACTGACATATAAGCAAATGATAGTAAAGACTAAAAATTGTTATCAAGTCATTTGGATTAAGTGCTATTACGACGCTATTGGATTCTCTAAGATAGGAATATTCGTTACCCCAATCATACAAACAGGCGTGGCAGGATCGAGTATGACTACATCTATGGAAAAAATAACAATACAACCGATACTAATACACTTAACTTAGTTACCTTCTTATAGATATTTTTTAATTTTAACTAAATGCAGTGAAGTCAATATTAAACCGCTATAGAACAGACTTATTATTGCTCTGAAATGCTAGTGATTAGCTACATGATTATCCATTATGCATTCATAGAGGATGACAATCGCTCTTATAGATGTTCAAAGTACAGTTGCAGCCTTGGTGTACAGCTGCTGTACATTATCTAATTACAAAAAAGCAAGGTTAGATAACCACTCTCTTGCTGTATTGATCTCATTCATTCTTAATTCATGGCCACTATTTTGCCAGTGCAAAGACACTTTTGCACCAGCTTTTTTAAATAGACCTATAAGGCGCTCAGTCTCTTGTTTTGGAATAATTGGATCGTGTAATCCAGAGGACATAAAAATATGCTTGTTGGTAAGATCCGGCAGTACCTGTGGTAAAAGTGGAACCATGGCACGAAATAGGATAGCAGCAGAAAGGACTTCTGGGCGAAGTAGTAGCATACTAGATGCTATGTTGGCGCCATTAGAATAACCTACAGCAATCAAGTGATCCATATCAAAACCATATGTATTAGAAGCATTTTTTACAAAGTTTGCTAATTCATTGGTACGAAATTTTAAATCCTCTACATCGAAAACGCCTTCGGTTAGTCTACGAAAGAAGCGAGGCGCAACACCATTTTCTAACACCTTCCCCCTAGGACTCAATATTGCTGCTGACTGGTCTAACTCGTATGCAAGGGAAATTAAATCCTCTTCGTTTCCCCCAGTACCATGGAGTAAAAGAAAAGTGGTTGAAGATATTTTTTCCCTCGCTTTTTGTCCATCCCGTGTTCCCTTCAGGTCATTAGAATTTGTAGGATATATAAAACGATGAATGAATCCTAGCTGAGGATTATTACTGTCGCTCATTTTGGTTTCTCCTTAGATAAATTTACTCTGGGCAGGATATTCTCCAGATCTTTACGTACAGATTCTAGCCATTTAGGTAGCATCAAGTGTGTTCCAAGTTCGTCTACTTTTTCATCTATTGTAAATCCAGGAGGATTTGTAGCTATTTCAAAAAGTATACCGCCAGGCTCACGAAAATACACTGAGTGGAAATAAATACGATCGATTATAGGTGTTGCATTCAATCCAGCTCTGATTATTTTACTGCGTAATAGCTGTTGTTGTTCATCTGTAGGCGTACGCCATGCTATATGATGTACTGTTCCTATACCCATAAACCCGGGCTGTGAATATGGTAGGCAAAGTACATCAACTATGTTGGATCCTTGGTAGACCACGCCATAATCACCACCATCTTTATTTTCTATTGCTTGGTAACGAAAGCGATTTCCATCTTGACCGATGAGCCGAAAGCCCAAATCATCTGTCAAAACACCGGCTGTGCGTTCATATCCTTCTTCAGACAATGTTACAGAATAAAAACCTCTAATAGCATATTCAATAGGAATAGGACCTTCCTTCCATACGCTAAGAGTTGCATGCTCTGCTGAATTATGGGATACAAGCTCCAATTCTAGTCCGTCCGGATCAGACAAGGTTAGTACTTCTTCACTTTCGCCAAAACGTTTTATTGGACCATGAAATTCAATTTTTTGGTTCTTTAATCGATCTATCCAATATTTCATTGAATTTATAGGAATCAAGAATGATATAGTGATCACTTGTCCGGTTCCCCTGCGTCCTTTGGGTGCGTCTGCCCATGGAAAAAAAGTAAGGATTGTACCGGGGCGCCCTATCTCATCACCAAAATAGAGATGGTATGTTGTTGGATCGTCAAAGTTTACTGTTAACTTGACTAATCTAAGGCCTAATATTTGAGTATAAAAATCGATATTCTTTTGAGGATTGCTAGCTATGGCAGTAACATGATGGATGCCTAGAACACCTTTTTGATTTTCAGTCTTACTTCTATTATTACTGTTATGTAGATCTTGTGATTTCTGGCTCATTTTTTACTCCTGCATATCCTCTTTGATTGGAACGCCCTTCTCGTGCTGTGAACAAGTAATAATCTTTGCATAATACAAACTCATCAGCATTTCTATTATACATATCGCAGCAACCTGCCAATACAAGTCCGCTGGGATTTCATGTCTGCCCCTCCAGATAATATCGTGGGCCAAGCGCTTGCCATTCTGGTCTATAATCCCTTATGGCGATGGTAATACAATCGTGCCTACTGTACGAGTTTTCAATCTCATTTGCGATGTTTTGATTATTTGAGGCAACTTTCGCTAAACCAATACACATATTTGAAAACGTATAGAGGAACATGGAAATCAAAATCAAAAACACCTTTACCTAATTTAAAAGTGAAACAGAAAGAGTAATTTAATTAGATAGACTAGTACTATTTTACTGCAAATGAACGACAATTAAAAAGTTGACATCGACGTGCAGTAAATGATTTTGTACAGCAATCTCCGTATACTTTTGCTGTTATTATCTAATCATTTCCAAGTCTCGTCTTAATTTGACAATACCATTTTTAGCGTATTGGAAGTTTGTTCGATTGCTCCCCTCGGCGCCGGATCGTTCAGTAATCGCATTCAACATTCCAAAGTCGTGGATGGTACCATGATATCGGACTGCAGTAACGCGTACGCCAGCCTCCAATAGCTTACGGAAAATTTTGAAAAGCTGATAATTCAATATTTCTATAAAGATTAAACCTGTAGCTTACATCATGCACACACAAAATTTTTATGTTTTTAATATTATTTGGTTACTAATTATATAATAATTTTGTAATATTTACAAAACGAACATGTTATTGAAGATTTCATCTAACAATATATATTTTTATAATACCAATTCCTATTATTTATTGTAAAGCAAATGAAAATTCGTCAACTTGTACACCAAATGATAGGGCGTATAGGAATGAGACATTATTTTTCAGATGAATATGAAAATGGATGTAATGATAACAGCCCGAATACGAAACGAAGTGTACCACAAGATTATCCAAAAATACCTTCTGATTTTCAATGCTTTGTATGCGGGGTACGATTTGATACAAACATGGATAGATTACACCATTTAGAAAAGGAGGCACACTCAGGTTTATATGTTACTGGAATGCCAAACGATTCAGAAGTATAATTGATAAATTCATACTAGAGTAGTAATATTGCGTTTTGGTAGAACTATTGCAATATATTGAGACAATATACAAAAATCTTTGATGGGCTAGGAAGAAATCCTAACACTGGTTAATGGGCATCATTCTGTGATAATGAACACAATCAAGAAATAAGGCAGTTCAGTAGGGATGAGCCATAGTATTATTAGATCATAGAAAAATAGATTCAAATATTGTATCTGAGCAGAAGAAACTTAAGGATTATCGTGAACAGAGCAGACGTAGATCTAGAATTTAGGCTCGCTATAGAATTAATTAATAATTATTCGGACCCATATCCAAAGGAAATTTTATGCTGCATAAATAAATAAATAAAGAACATAGCTGGTCAGGCTAGTTATCCAACCTCAGTGCATCGGGATGCCAAGTTCTTATTTTTGGATGAATTCAAAAGCTGCATATACTCTTCTAAAGTATTATGCCTAGAGAAGAGATTTATCACCATTCCATCTTCAGAATAATTTGAAGCTTGAATTTCAGAAGATAGATTATCTCTATTTATACTATAACATGCTTTCGTCACTGGTATAGGCATGGATTATAACATATGGCAACATCCTATATAACAACTTGCAAATTTCCTGGAGGTTATTTTAGTCATGTTTAATTGAGCAACTCTGATAGACTATTCACTTTATCAATTACTGCTTCCGTTTATACGTGATGGTAGGTAGTTCTCTTCCTGCAAATATCACGGTCTTTTCCATAATGTCTCATAATTCTATGTTTATTCTGAGTGATCTTCGGGATCTTGAAAATACAACTACTTTTTTTTGGAAGTTCTTTGTTCACCAATAAATGGTAGAAAATTGACTAACATTGAACATCATTCTAAACACAATTCAATTGATCCCCTGGTTATATTAAATATGACAATATTTACATATTTATCTATTTCAAGAATTTTTTTTAAGCGACATAACTTCTAGATGTCTAATTACAACATCTAACTCAGCAATAATACTATCTGTTAAAATGTCTTCTATCATTACTTGTATGCGACTATGTTACTATATTAAGTAATATATGCGCGGCTCTTATCAGCCTAGCATGATATAACAATACTATTAGTTGCTTCAATATCGGCTTTGGATATTTATCTTAATGATGCTACTGCATTGAATAACAAAAATTATATTCTGATGTGTTGGACAAAAATAAATATGAGGTGATAGTTCTGTTGTTTTAATATAATAAATGTCATTTCCATTAAAATAGTTCTCACAATAAGAATCGCAGTACCGGCAAGTACCAGATTATATCCTCGTTGTGTGTAATCTAGCTCATCATCCTATAACCCTTAATATTAAACTTATCAACAAGTTTACATAAATTATAAGGCTATAGTGAGAAACTAGTAAAATCCTGAATGCAAAAGGTAGGCCCAATATAAAGATAGAGCAAAATAATTAATTGATATGTTCTAAGCCGTAAAATAACTTTAATTATTCCCAGGTATCACTATTATCTAACACTATGAGGCTTAGTGACATTAAAGAAATATCTTCTGATAGCGTGAGACTTATCACTGAGTTTGGATCACCGGGGATGATAAAATCCCTGCATAAGATCAAAGAAATTGCGTCAATAGTACAAGAAATTACCGATTTTATAGAAGAGCCTCAAATGGCTAACAATATCGAATTGATGCGTACTGTATTTGAAAGAGTGCAAAATGCTGGAGATAGGATCAGAGCTGTCTCCATACAGGTCAACGAAACTAATATTATTAATAATACAACGAATTTGGCAGTCTATGTTAAAAATAAAAAGGATACTGAGTCGGATCAAAATTTAAAAGAGCTGATTATTGCCTTTAAGGACCTGACTAGATCATTTCAGAGTTTATCAGATGAATTAAAAGGACATCATCGTGCGTCATTGGAATAATGTATTCCTCAAGTGATTCCTGGTCTAATGTAATGCCTGGCGAGAACTTGGCTAGGTGATATTCTTATGAGTGAATTCTACCTATCTGATTATGACGACTAATAATTAGGTGACATAACTGAGCGATAATAGCTTACATACATAGTGTATTACATCCCACTGAACCCTAGATTCCTGCAAATGTATAAAATGAGTCCACACCATTTCCATAGAAATTTAGTAAACGTAGCTCCTAAATAGTTTGTTTGTGATTATTTATTGGCAATCTATGGCTCAGCAACAACTATTAAAGCAAGAATCATCTGTTTCTCAAATATTACGGACATATAAAAAGCAGTTGATACAGAATATCGAGCAACATACCCATGAACCCGATATTAGTACAATCAGTCAACAGCCGAACCAAGGATCATCTGTTTCTCAAATATTACGGTCGTATGGAAAACAGTTTACACAGATCAGAAGGCAATATACAGATGGACTTGGTGGAAGATGTGCTATGGGTGTTATCATGTCTTATTATGGTTGGGATGGCAAATGTATCACTAACGCAGAAAGAAAATTATATGCTGCATTGGTCGCATTGAGACAGGCCGGTCTTAGTAAAGAATTACTAATAGAGTTGAATGATTCTGGTGCGACATTCGACGAGATAGCTGATTATCTGGACAGAAATCCAGGGTTGGCAAATAGCAATAGGTAGTCGTCGAACTTTTGGACTTGATAAAATCTCACTCTTATCGCTAGTGATTATTACACTTAAGGTTGACATCGTTAGTATCACATCTCATTAACTTACTGCTGTCTTATTCTTATTATATGGCAATACAATTGATCGTAGAGGTCTAAACAATGTTCACAGTAATACTTATTTGTTGTAAGTTAATGGCATAACAGGCTTCCCATTCAGGATAAGGCTGGTGCCACAAAGATTTGATAATCAGGGTTTTGAATCCGGCAGTCATTCTTTTCCCGACAGGATTCTAATCATCTTAATGTTAGACGTACACGTCTTTACTTCTCATTCTTTGTCTTGACAGTGTACTGATATTATTCATAACAAATATGTACGACGACCAGTCTCGATCGTATAGTGTTATTACCATTCTGGGGCCACCGTTATCTGATTGGTTTACGTAAAGAATGGAATTAAACGAACCAGCCATAGCAGTCAGTGTGGGTAGGACTCCATATCTAAATGGGTACATAGACTCGTAATAATCCTTAACTAACACAAAAGTGGGTTGTTACCACTGACAGGAAGCTGTATAAAAGCAAAGGTTCAACTCAAAATTGATATGAGGCAGAAGGAAATCAACCTCACAAACAGAGTAATCCAATATTGAGTTCAGCTGCATGAAGATAGTACAATAAAGAACTCGTCTAATTTGGACTGCGTTACTATCAAATGGCAGCTGCTTACCCTATTTGTTGTTGGGTCACGTTATGGGTTGATGTCCGACGCGACAAAGATTCGCTTGTCGGTATGACCAACAAGCGTCAAGAAGATTATTGTCTTCTAAAGGGTTTAGGCAATCGATTCTACGTGAGACATTGCTTCAGATTGATTATCGAAACAGTAACGAAAAGATAATCATAGTTACTTGTACCTCTTGTTTAAAGGACAGATAGTACTATTTATTCATTTAATTTCCACTTAATCCAAATTAATTAATATTACCATTCTATAGACTTTTAAGGGTATATTATCAGAGATTACAGATGATCGAAAGCGCCAATTTGGATCTCAAATGATAGTGTTAGATGATATCTAATATGTATTTTAAAGGATTAATAACTCTACGTACAGGACGTAATGTAGGAAAATTCATCGTACAATATAAATTTGCTAAAATTCAAAATTGGAAATAAGCTAGACTCATTGGTAGAAGAAAACAGGCTCCGAGAGGCTTAGTCTGAATGTGACTACGTTAGTATTTTGGAGTAAATTAAGGAGTTCCGATAACCTTAATATCATTTTTAACCATTATAGTTATGATAGTAAATAACTATGGTTAATTCTACTTCAGATCGCGTGAAGCTAACAGTACAACTTATCGAAATTGCCGAGAAAGTTACAAAGTACTTGCCAATTATAGTATTTTCGTATGCAGGTGTGACACTCGTTTTTGCGATTATATACTTACTCGAGCATAATGTAGTAGCGGCAACGATTCTTTGGATACTCACAGGGTTTGGTATATATCTTGCAATAAAAATCTCTTTAGTGAGAGTAAGGTGGAAACGTAGCGGGCAATCAAACCAGAGTGCACAACCAATGTGAGGTGTTGATCGGATAATAGCGAATATGATATGCAAATACATCTATAGTTTTGTTATAATTATGTATTAAATTTTTAATTTTTGACTAATATCTAAATCGACAAGTTGAGAATGCATTAAATACTAAAAATATAAATCGCTTAACAACAATAAGATAATCAACTGAGCTCATAAAGATACTGAGAGTACTGCCGCGATCCGTTACAAATTATCCCCACTATCAAGAGGACATTTACCCACGATAGGCCAGAGATCCGAGTTTGTAGTTCTTCTCATATAATCAAGTTTTTCTACTGCAATAGCCATATAGTGGCAGATTATATAATGAGACAGATGCAATAGTGTACACAAATCTTCCATCCTCCAATTCTTAGTACAGGTTCATTATGTCTAAGTTTTAGAATAGTCTTTGTGCCGACAATCTGAACGACGAGTCAATTTGTGACAGGTCCAACTCTGACGAATATGATTCAGTACGATTAGACAGTTGCTTTGCTGCCTTTACAGCGTTCATCTACACCGAACAGATCGTGTGGCGGGATGCTGCCAAAGGCAAGCCATTCGCCCAACCTGACTACTTACGCGATGTCACTGGACTTCCTTGTGATCCCCGCCTACAGTGGCCCCCATATATGACATGTTTTACAATGATCACAATATGGCTCTACAGATAGCACCTAGACTTCACAACTTCGAATTCGACATCCACAATAACAACGCTAGCTGGAGGTGATGCTGGCTAAGTTGCCACCGATCCAAGTATTCAGTTCACATTCAATCAGTATGGATTGAACCTTACTAACAATACAATCGTATATCTCTGGCGTCTGCAGCCAGACATCAAATATATCATCATGTACTGAATAGATTGCAAACAATGTTAAAATTTAGAAATGTTCATGTTTACTGCAATGAGGCAGACACATTAGACCTTAACTTTATAGTGAGAAGACTACAAAAATATTTCACTGGCATTAAGATAGACATAAGGCCTCATTTTTTGATTAATATAGATAATGTACTTGCAGAGCAGTTAGTGTCCATCATTATATCTGATGTCAAGAAACCTTTCAACGAACAACCTAGAGTAAAAGTTCAAGGAGAACTAGATCAAAATGTTGATTATGAGAAGAATTTTCCAATGTATCTAATTCCTAATGGTATTAGTGGTAGTAATAGCAGTACCAAAAAACAGTATAAAGAATTGATATTATACGATGGGTTTAGGATGCAAAGATTATTTGAAACAATGATCAATGAAGATGAGTCGAATACTGATCATGTGCATATAGTATTTGAAGATAGATTAGTATGTACTTTTAGCGAAGAAGACTGGCGCTATCATGCAAGAACCATTCTAGGAGGCAGTCCTTCAATTATTTCTACAACCGGTATTATTGAAGCACCTGCCAAACCAAGGGAATGGTACATAAAGCAACTGCAGGTAGCGGCTAACGACATAGGTGGTGATGGTGACGAAAATAATTCCAACTCATCATCTAGTGAGAAAGAAAAATATCTTGATTATGGCGATTATAGAATAAACTTTGCAGCGGTTGGATATGCTCTTCAGGCATTATTTTTCTTTATAACTGAAGGAAATCCTTTCTGTAATGATATTAATTGCAGACTTTATAATGCACACTGGCAAGAAGAACTGATATATTCACAAATACAAAGTAAGAGGCTATGTAATGAGCATGCTAAAATGTTACATAAATTCAATGCCATTTGCTGTTGAATAATAGACAACTTGGACTGATTTTTAATATAATTGAGTCCAGGATCATAGACATGGTCTTATCTGGAGTAACAAATAGTTATAAGCAACCTTTTCATCTTAAGGCAATAAACAAAGATAATATAAAAAGACTAGAAAAGCTAAATGAGAAATACCATTGAACCCCCCTTAATTAAATAAATCGCAATTAACTAGCTGGATCTGGATAACCTCATAACACATTAACCTTATAATATCTAAATGAGTGTTTAATACTGAGAAAATTATAACAATTTGAGATCTTTTATAATTGGATCTATCCGTTCTGATGAAATTGGCCCTATACCAATACAGGTAACAGTATCTGGCTCTAACTGAGTTCGTCCGGCATCATGAATCTTTACTACAGGCAAATTTGCATTAATTATATTTATAAAATAATCATTCAATTCGGTATAACTATTTACTTTTAATATGACCTTAATCTGTCCATCATCACGTTTCCACGCTGTGACTCCCTGCATATCAAATATGCCGGTCCTTTCCATTGCCATAATTGCAGCATGCGCAACTTGGGCTGCAATCTTACCGCAGCTCATTCCCAAATCTTTGCGAACAATAATAACTTGTTTACGCATATTATTAATCGTGTTCTATTACTGTTGAGTATTAAATATAACTTTCCCACAAGGCAAGTCTATCGAGTGGTCATTAGTCATAATTATTGTTTGGATCAAATATTCTGTGAATTCAGCCACTTCTAAGGCATATTTTGTTTGACAAGATCAGGCCATTTAACGATTGTGACTGAAATGTGTTTCCATAGGTCAAAAGATACTTAGAGACATGCAAATAAATAATTATCAAGTTTCAATTATTTTTGTATTCTGAACTTAAGGAAATACTCCAAGAAAGGTCTTTACGAATCGCCTTTTTGCGATTACGAGTGCGTTTTTTCCAGTCTGTGTTAGAGTATAGACTATGATCTTACCATCACTTTTATCCTCAACAATAAATCCCATTTCTCGAAGATTTTTCAATGCAGGATAGATTGTGCCTGGACTTGGTTTTTCTCCTTTTCTTTTTGCAATCTCTTCAGCAATCTCTTGTCCATGCATCGGTTTTTTTGATAACAGGAAAAGAATTAGAAATCCCAACATCCCTCGCATGTCACAGCAATGGCCGCTATTATCTTTTCTTGACACGCCTTGTATAATGTATTGGGTATCCGATATATATAAATATGCCCTTAACAATATATCGTATATCCGATATGCATAAAGACAAGAGAGGGGGTGGAACATAATTGACATATGGCTGTTGTGGATCAAGTTCTCGTAATGTAAGAAGTTTTCTTACGAAGGAAGAACGTGTAGCATTACTAAAAGAATACAAAAATGATCTGGAGAAGGAAACTCAAGGAGTAACAGAGAGAATCAAAGAATTAGAAGCGAATTAACTTACATAAATTCGCCATTTTTCTACTATCATTTTGCCGTACGATTCTTGATCTATTAATTTCTTCTGGAGTCTATATTAGAGTCATTGTTTATTTTTATTTTAAAAGTATATCAATGATTATAATTTATCATTCATTATAACTTAACAATAATAGAAGAGAATTGAAGGTTGAGGATTATAGTTAGCGAAGCAACAGTAATTAAAATGGTAAGTAATTGTATACAATGATTTAATGTATAAATGGCCAAAGAAATTTTCAAAAACTCCAAAGGAATTTGAAATAGACGTCATGATTGCAATTGGATATCAGGATGGTCCTAGGACACTTCCTGAAAGACTGAGGGGAGATTTAGTAGTACACGTGAAAGAAAGACATTGAAGGAAATTGTCCTAGATGAATTAAAAATTAATTGTAGTTGAGAATAATCGATAGACATTTGATTTTGTTATATATTTAGCCTACATTCTCTACCTTTTCTCAAAATTTAGAATACGAATAATAGAAATTAGTAGATTAGTAGACTTCAATCTCTAACGTTTTTACAAAATTCCTGATCACTTATGTGTAATTAGTTGCTTTTATTGTCATCATACAATTAAGTTTCAGGAAAGGATAAAAATATAATTAGTCTGCATCCCACTGTTCATGTGCAAGAACTTTATGAATTGGACCATCTACTTTATGAACTAGAAGATCATGGCGGATACTTCAGGGACTTTATAAGTACTGCTGGAATAGAAGCTGGTATCATACTGCTGCATCCTAATGAGGATGATACACAAAAACCGCATTCGGTCGATGAAGTATATTATGTTATCAAAGGAAGTGGGTATATTGAAATAAACGGCAAGGATCATCCGGTTAAACAAGGAATCTTCATTTTTGTACCGGCGGCTACCAAGCATAGATTCCATCACAACAGTCAAGATCTTATTATCTTCTACGTATTAGGAAAATGATAACCTTTATTCCGAGTCTCATAATATGGTCTTGTTCTAGTCTTATTAAATGCCTTCTGCTGAGATAATGAATGAGACTATGGCATCTATGCGAGGGGATCAATGACTGGCACATTTATATTGGATTCTTACAACATGATTTATCGCCACCAATCATGAGATACATTACTTGTATTGATTATTTTATAACATCAAAAATTCTAATTTTTTGCATTCTAGGTTCTGTTCTTTCTTATCGCAATTGCGTTAAATGTATAAGACTAGCTATTGATCAGTACAACAAGAGTGTTACTTCTGAAGAATATCTGTCATTACAGTACTATAGTAATTTTTCCAGATAGCAGAGTCAAAGTACCGAACACAGTGTCTTCTAGATAGTATAGCATCTCATCTAAAGATGCCAATGTTCTTTTTGAAGTATCTTCTCATAATGCACAAGAAGCCCCAATCTATAATAGTCTAGAACTTGATATAGATTTAGTTCTAATAATGACTTGCCACCAGCTATAAATGGTGGATCGTGAACGACAAAACATTATGTTTGTGTAAATCTTACGTAATTTAAAGTTATATCATACCTATTAACATATAGGTTGGGATAAATCATAATGTTTACAATATACTCTAGTCGACATAAAATGATTAGATATTTTTATAACATGAAAATTCTAATGGAGGCACAGAAATCCACCAAGTAGCAATAATTATAATACCAATGAGATCATTTGAGAATACGACAATAAAGTTTAAACGATTATTTAGTATATTTTTTAGCGCATTTATAATTTTTTTGGTTGTCATTTTTATTGCCATAGTAGCAGATAGAAAGTTAAGTATAGGAATAGCCATTATTCTAATTATAATACCGATTGCTATTCGATATCTCGTATATATATTAGCCAGAATTTAGAAGTACAGAAGTTGAGAATTAGAAGCAAACTCTAGAACTGATATCTAACTCAATTGTGGACATTCCTTTTCTAATTATATTATTGATGGAAGTTGAATCAACTCTGAAGTACAAGTTTTACCACATGTGTTACAGAAATGAATATCGCACATTAAACATCTAACTAAAATTTGGGAATTATAAATTCTAGTAAATACGAAATCATGCTTATAAAAGAAATGATTTGCCATAAAATTTCTGTCGTCATGTAATATATAAAATGCCATGCTTGGCTATTGGTTCTAGGTTCTATCCACTTTGTTGATTAATCAATTGTTGAAAATTATGTTACCTAAAAATATAATCACTACATAAAAAAAATTGTGTTGCGGCGCTATAGCTATGGGTTTGGTTTAGGTAACGGTGGATTTACCGAATTTGAAGGATTTGTAGTATTTGCCGATGGTGATGGTGATGGTGTAGCTGGAATGCCACATAACTTTGATTCTGTTGAATTGACAAATTTTAAGCGTGGATTATTAGGGTTGCAAAAACTCTTCTTCTCTTCTGCGCTCATTTGTTGGGCTTGGCTTATACTAACTGTCTCAATTTGTGCAATAATTACCGTTATCGTAAGAGCCACAACAACCTTTATCACCGTGGATCGGGTTATCATTTTATTCATTAAGCTATACATTGAGAATATCAAATATTTAAATATCTCTTGTCCAAATTACTATGATCACATATATCTATGGTTATTTATTAGAATTTTCTCTTTATTTTCTTGTCCATTAATTGTGAATAACCCACACATTACCAGCCATTTTATGTCTTAAGAATTTAATATTGAAAAATATAGGTTCGAGGTGGTTGACTAGGCAACACTTTCAACCTTTGTATCTTCAGAAGTTAAAGATAATGTGGATACGACTTGGAAATAAGTTTTGGATACAATTAACACAGTACTCAAGGAGAGTCTAAACGAAAATTGCAGTTACAATCGTTATTTCAAATTCTAATAATCACGGAAATGTCTTTAAAGTACTTCTAAATGAAACTACACCTAATTAATTAACTAAGCTTCAAAGATCCAAAAATGGAATTTCATATGCCTGAGGTCTCGGCTTTCTCTATTTGTATAGTAACAGCATCTCCTACTCTTAGACCGGTGTCTTCGTACTCTCTCATACTCAGCTTGAACGTAGGTGATTCAGAAAGTCCCATGCCTCCCAATCCGCCTCCACCTAGTATATTTGACATCGCTTTGGGTAAATTTTTCATTAAATCTTCTGGCGAGGTGAAAGCAAATGCTTTGGCACCGAATGGACTTTGAGGTTGTTTTTGTAACCTATCTTCACTAGAAGAGTTTGGATCAGTAAAACCAACATAAACGTAAGGGCTTCCATCTTGCGAGGCTTCAATCCTCGATACAATAAATTTTTTTTTCATTTTTCTGTAACAATTATCACAAATGACAATCGTAACTTATATATGTTGATGGGATAAATAAATTTCGATGTTTTAGGTTTAGACATGTCTATACTAAAGATGATCGAACAAAATACATAATTATTAAGATCCGAAAGTGCATGGGTCTCTTTTCTTTCTTTTTCACCAAAACTTGAACACGACGTAGAATACTACATATATTCTTGCACTAGTTGCACAATGTTATCATCACATAGTTTAATATTCATAGTACCCTTAAATCTGTTATAAAAAATAAGACATATACCTAATTTTTGGTTAGGTCTATCGAGATTTGGAATAGACAAAAAGCCAGTCAATATAAGACGACTCTTCGTATGTTTATTTTTTAATTTTATTTCCATCAGTTTCCTTCAATTTTTTCCCAAGATTTGCATTGAAACCTCAGATTATATGAATTTTATAAATCTACCAGGCGTAACAGCATTAATTTTTCATCTTAGGCGAAGCAGCGAAATCATCTAAGATGAAAAAGTATTCATTTGGTCCATGGGGAATACGCAAGGAAATAAAATGCAGGATGGATTGAAAGGCCCATTATCTTTTCTGGGCGAATCTTGATTATAATTCGCTTATGATTTGGCTTTCGATAGTAATATTTTCCGATTCCAAGATATCTTTTGGCAAGCCTTTTAAGATGCTCATCTGCACCGTCAGTTGTTTGCCCGATTACTCTTCCTTTTATTGACACCATGTTAAATGGATTGTTCTGTTCAACAACAGATAGGGCTATTCTTTTATCATCTGTTATATGTTTATTTTTTGCCGAAGTTTCAAAGGTATTTATTAAGATCAAATCGTCGACCATCTCTGCCCAAACTGGAGTGATGTGTGGAGAGCCATCTTTTGATAAAGTAGACAAGAACGCCAAATTTCTGCCTTTAAAAAATTGGTATACTTCTTCGTTAGTAAGTTGTGTTACACCTGCTGCTAATTCATTTGGTGTAGACGTTGTTACATAACTTTCAGTTTCTATGGGTGGTACATCAACAACCTCTACTGAAGTTATTATTCTTCCGCTATTATCATTATCTTTTTGCATATTACAAGAAGATTAGATAACTATGTATGTATTAATCATTATGCTATATGATATTTTAATCTTATAATAAAATCCTAATCGGGGCGCAAAATTTGTTCTTTATGTTCCATACACGTAGATACCTTTATTGCATATTCAGTAAATATCTTCGAAAGCCATCAGATGATAAAATGCAGAAAGATACGGTACGGTGAAAGCATAAGAAGAGCTGAATCCTCTCTCAAGTGCATATCACATGTATTAAAACTAAAAGTCTTTGATTAGTCCAGGTGTTCCTCATTTTTCACCATACTTCTTATCCATAAAATAAGAATAAGAGACTTAGGCAATTATGGCGGTATATGCGACGCTATTGGAGCCTGAGGTTGTTACTAATTTTCCAACATTATATAACATGATAATATTTGGGGAGTTAATTGTTACCGTATTTCCATTAACTATATCTCTTCCTTGTATGATATTACCTAGGCTAGTAGTGTATAGTGTATCATGTATGGTCAGATCCCTAGCTTTAACTAACGGTAATGGTACTGCTTTGGATAATACCCCTGTTGTGCTTATTTCTCCAACTACAATCTGAATGTTGTTCCCCTTAGGTAGATTAGCAGATATGTGTCCGCCAACTATCCTAAATGGAGAAAAGTCTCCAACGACAATTATGTTATTTGTCCCGATTACTTGAGCCTGATCTAGTTTCATGTTATCTGACTGAATTATAGGACCTTTATTAGCAATAGCCGATTGAATTTGAGAAAGAGTCTGAGTGAGATGTTGCTGATATATGTATTTATTAACTACACTATTATTGCAGGTGACTGCTGCTGAGGATGCAGAGCTAGAATTGTTTGTCGCATCACTAAGTGCTACCGCATTACAATTGCCACTTACGTTCAGCCCGGGTGGCACAGTTCCACTGGGTCCAGTTGTACCATTATTAGCAGGCGGCACTGTCACACCATTAGTAGGCGGCACTGTCACACCATTAGTAGGCGGCACTGTCACACCAGGTACAGTTGTACCATTATTAGCAGGTCCCTCGACTTGAACTGATTCGCATAATCCGGTGTCTGGATTGCGAATTTGTTCTGATACTGGACATGGTTTGTTGACATCAGGTGATTGACCGGTTGTGTCTGTGTTTGGGTTTGGGTTTAAATTGTTTGTAGTTTGTGCCGGACAATCACCATTAGCATCAGGCGTTGATCGATCAGGACAGGTTTCTTGGTTTGTTGGAGCCTGGGCAGGTGGAGTATTACCGGCATCACTACTACTGCTACCTCCCCCATTACTATTGCCGCTACCTTCCTTCGTAGTTGTTGTTCCTCCGCCTCCACCATTATCGCTGCTGCTTCCTCCACCATTATCGCTATTAGAACCCTTATCGCCGCCTTTGTCTTTTTTTGCAAAAACCATGCTAATATTATCCGTAAAGGGAACTGTGGTAATTGATGATACTAATGTCAAAATAACAAATATCAGAAATATTGTAGAACCACATATTTTCAAGGATTTTTGTATCAAAATTGCATCGTCGCTCCTAACTCATAAGAACTTGCCATTACCGGTTTTTATTTAGACGGGATGTAATAATTAAGGTTTTATAGTGACAGTCTTGTGTCCCGAAGAGATATGTACACCCGCGTTAGATAGTGTCCTACAATGTGACACTTCGACGAATTAGGGATTGATACGCATTACGACGATTCAGTTTGCCGGCATTTGACACTTGGGCGTTACATATATGTACTAGGTTCCGGCAGAACTCCCGTATTCGTAGGGATTCATGAATTATGCAATTCATCTTTGAGACAAACTGCACAACTTAATATTAGTGAACAGTATTCTCGTGTAAATACTGAAGCAGTCGTCTTTAGTATGTCTATAGATATTGCATACTTATCGCTCTGAGGAGAGTTACAACCATTGTTGGAGCCCTTAACTTAGGTAGAAAGCATATCGAGGTTGACTATTCGTCTTAATATGATGTTTGAATATCCTCGCCGGCAAACACATCAGGAAACACTAATCCAAACCCGAGAACTACAATAGAGTGTTATTTGAGAGAAGATTGACTATACTTTAGACATTGCTTCATATTAGGTCATGCACAGGTGTAAATTCTGAAATTTGGCAATAAGCAACCAGTCATTGCTGATTCCCAGATATATCTAATACCAAGAAAAGAATGACAAGTTGATCCGCCAAGAACAAAGACAAGGCCAGACCAAAGGTATGTAGTTTCTATGGCAGAATGTTTGTAGATAGTTGAACGGATTTAACGTCGAAATTATTAATACTGCCTGCCGCGTCTTGCACAACAGGATCTGTTAGAGCTTTCGTTATAGTAAAGAATTAGTTATTGTCGTTGTTACAATCGAATGTTGCATCATCTGCGTCACTACCTCCTTGATTATGAGTTGCTGCACAGAATCCCTTTATATAGATCTTGTTAAACTCTGGTGAATGATCGTCAAATCCTTTGCCGGACTGTGTTATATACAAATGGCAATCTGAACCATCACACGTGGCATCATGTGCTCCGCGTTCCAGTCTCATGATGTTTCTTTGCTTGAACGTGTACTGTACTTATGTCATTACGGCAACAACTGCAATTATTGCAATTGCCATACCTAGCTTATTGGTCCTATCCAACTTATCACAATTGCAGTAGACTCATATTATTGAATATTCTGACCATTCATAATAGAAAAAAGATTCTAGCATAGGTAAAATAGGAACAAGATTACTGTTTCATTTATTAGTTGGATTAGTTCTCGTAAACTAAACTGTGGAATATGGTTCTATAATGTCCCACAATGTGGTCAGTAATTAAACAAATTCATTTATTACTCAGATCCCTATCTCTATATGCATAATTATGTAACAGAAAATTATTCAGCACCTCGTCTTAGTGGGCTTAAGTGTCGCCATAGTATTACAGAAAAGACAATGCACAGTTCGTTCCCAAGAATCAATAACTGACAAGTTACTGTACTATAATACATCATTACTCAGCTATATATAGCGCCAAGAGAATATTGCGAAACAATTTAGTTTTGTTCGCCGGTTTTTTTATGACTGCATGTAAGATCTTCGCCGGTAGACCGGATAACTACATGATAGCACAAAAGGCCGGCGAGCATATGCTATACAAGATGGACACAAAAAAATGCTGATTATATTAATAGAATAGGTAAGCTTCTGTCTAAGACATGACAAGAGGAAAACTCCGGCGAGCAGTATAAAATAGAAAAACTAAAGGAAAGGTGGATAATACATGAAGTTATTGCCCGGCGTCATCAGGATCAACAATATAAGACTATCTCTGTACCGGTTTTAAGAATGATGCATATGCCAAATCTAGCTTCTTCTCATACCAATTAAAGTATTGATTAGGGTAAAGGAAAATCTTAATTGTATAAATTTACAACATACAGCAGATTCCCTACTGAATAACTTCTATTGTATTATTCCTAATTCATTATTAAGTAGTAGTAGGAGTAGGTTGCAATAATAATGTGCCTTCAGAATCTTGTATCTACTTTCAGAGCATTTGCTAGGAAGAATACAAGGGTAAATCCAACGGATCATCATAAGGTTATAACTCCGTTCCTCGTCATGGTAATAATCTTATTATCTCTTGTCACATATAGTCAGAGCGCTTCGTCTTCTGTAACGTATGGCAATAAATCCACTGACACGAGGATGAATGATAGCCCTTTCAGACTCCCCTTTGGTACAGGATTTACTTCTATTACGACTGCAGCTGCTGATACCTGTCAAAAGATTCCAATAACCAATGCTACAAAAACGAATTTAATAGATTTAACTAAGCCTGCCGCACCAACAAGTATTCCTGTGTTTACATGTACTCCAAATCCTCAATCTCATCCAAATCTGACAGCTGGATCAGTAGCAACAAACCAGATAAAGGCGAGAATGGCCTTCGCGGAAATGATATCGTATAAGTCATTTGATGTATACTATGCAGCAACGGAAGAAACTATTGAAGACATGACCAATCCATACACTCCTAAGACTGATCCGGCTGGATGGACTAATAATGGTGATTATGAGATATCAGATGCATGTGATGAACATATCTTCATGAATAATGGAAAGCCAAAAACATATCCTAATGGAGCATTTGGATCGCCTTACTACTCGAATTCAGATAAAGAATGTATAATACCTGGACTAGGTAAAGGCGGATATTCAGGAAAGGGAGATTATCACAATGCTAATAAAATACCTGTTATTCCATCTGCAGATATCTTTATAATATTTTGGGGAGTACCCGGAAGCTGGAACGCAAATGCAACAGGTTCTAATACTCTAACTCATATCAGCACAACAATTAACAATCTATTTACTGGGACTGACTATATTAGTGGATTAAAACAATATGGTGTGACTGGTCCAGTGAAGGTAATCGGTAACTATGTAGATACCTCCACACCCATGCCGCATAAGTACAATTGGATAAAGCAGACAACAAAAGTAATACAAAACGCAATTAATACCAGAAATGCACCTACGAAATCAGATCATACGATAATTTATTTAGTAGTAACTGATGCAATAAAAGGAAACAAAAGCAACATGGCCCCAGATTCAGGTGGTCATTCAGAAATAACTATAACAATCCCTGCTTGATTTGATTAGTTCCTAGCTTGTTCTTTAGACTTATGTATAATGATAGCAATATTCGTTCCACCTGTAGACGATTAGATGTGGTTGCTCATACGTTGGTCTCTGTAAATCGATAAGGAGGTTAACGAGTTTATTCCTTCATGGGACAAAATATCTAAGATGGTTATGTGATATGGTTAGTTCTGACAAATCCAACTTTTTTCCTGAATGTGTATCTATTATGAATGCAATAAAGGATTACTTATGCCTCTAAATCCAAAACATTTGTAACTATGAGATAGAGCAATTTTTAATGATAAAAGTATAGAAAATTATATAAAAGACGAGGCCTAAAGCTAAGAGACATGAAATAAATGTTGTTTACACACACCAAAAACTATTGTTTTTATCCAATTTTAAATAATGGAATTAGTTCATTTTGTCATTCTTATAATAACAATGCTGGTCGTCCTCAGCAGCAATATCTTTCCGGGTCTTCATTTCTTACCGATCCTCACTACCTACAAGATCAGGAATCGCGTTTAGATACCATCAAAGAAACTGAAACAAAAGAACAACCACAACCACCATTTATCAAAAGGATACTTCTAGTAGATGATGATCCTGATATTACATTAACTTTCAAAGCTGGTTTAGATGGTTATAATTACGGTGATGGTGACAAGAAGAAAAGATTTGAAGTATACACATATAACGATCCTTTATTATTATTGGAAGAATTCAAACCAAATTTTTATGATCTTCTTCTAACTGATATTTATATGCCGAATATGAATGGCTTTCAGCTATATGAAAAGATATTAGGCTTAGATATTAATTTTAGGGTATGTTTTATGTCTGCATTAGAAGTAAATGCGGAAGCTCTAAGAGAGATATACCCTAAAGTAAGTTTTGGATGTTTTATCGAAAAGCCAATTACAATAGAATATTTAGTTAAAAGATTATCAGCAGAATTAGATTAATAGTAGTAGTAATACCAACAACATCAATAAGACTCATAATCATGTGTTTGTTAAAGTATATGCAGCGGTATGTATCATAGTTTGATTCATTTACATTTAGTTTCTGTGAAGCAGATACGATACTAATATGCTTATAGAAGAAAAGGCTAAACAACGTATGATAATTACAAGATAGGAACTCTTGAAATTCTGATCCCATTATGCTGCACTACTATGCCTGTTAGAAATCTGAAATTCCGGAGAGGTTTCAGTAGTAAGACATTAGTGAAAAGACTAAAGAAACTTGATGGGTGTGGAATACTAGAAAGACAAGCATACAACGAGAGCCCGCCGAGAGTAGAATATAGATTAACAAATAAAGGACAAGAATTGGTTGAATCTGTCATTTACCTATTAAACTGGATGAAAAATGGTCTAAAGACTAGAGGCTAATAAATAGCTCGATTAATCGTCAAATTCGTTAATTCCCTGTTTGCTCGCCTCTATGTTTCCAATAATTGGTAAGCAGTGATTCAGAATGGTGATTTCTCCGATGAAGTTGAACTCTTCACAGCTCGCCGGATTTTGGCCGATTTATGATAGTACTACCAATAACTTATTGAATCGAAATCTATCTCAAGACCATCTAGGCCGGCGAATAAATCCAGAAATACTATTATCTGGTATATTGATACCGATCACCATATTCGCTAATATACTGATGATAAGATCGCTGGGTTCTGCCGGTGAGCAAATATCTCCTATCTATATACAAATAACGAACCTGTCTTAGCGTATCGATAGGCTACCTTCGTTCATGGGAATTGCCTACAAGTCAATAATTATTGCTATACTTATCTAGACAGGCAAATAATAACCCTGTCTGTGATGTTGGAATAGACCTGATATAACTAACCTGATTCATCCGTCTGCCTGCCAAATATAGCAGGTCTGGATAGACCTTATACTTCACACAGTTAGACCATAGAGAATATCCATAGACAATCGGCCGGCCGTTATAGAATTCAGCAATCTTAGGGGATGTGCTTCCTACCTATGACATACACTGAACTCATTTAACGTCCGTCTGCATAACTGAATAGTAGCATGCATTTATCAATATTATACGTTATAGAATATAATTATTTAAGTTAATAAGATATTGTCATTGTCTATAATTTATCTCTATTTATATTATGGAAATGCAGCTACGTTCAATCTCCACAATATTGTTGATAGGAAACTCCGACGCTTTCGCATTAATGACTTTTCCAATCTCTTACAATCAATATAAAACTATTTATGATAGTCATTGTAGCCAGCAGGCTCAACCACATGAAGGTTCTCTATAAGAGATCGATTCAGATCCGACAACCATGCAAGACAAGATCAGTATATGTGTGACATGATGAGTATAATATCTGATCGATATTACTTAAAAAGCAAGATTGCCGTATGCCTACGGTTTTACCTCATACAGTCAATGTAGAGATCCAAATCTGAAATCCTTCAATATCTGGATTCTCTGTTGTGACAGAAGTCCATTTGTGAATACTAAAGCACTACATGTGTTGCATCATAACATAATACGTCTAGTCTTGGTAGGCTTCAGCACAGCCATAGAATTACAGAACAAGCAATATACATATCGTTTCCATGATCGATAACTGACAATTTACTAGTATATAGTATATCGTAGCAGAGCTATATATAGCACCAAAAAGAATTTCGTCAGACAGTTTGGTGTGTTCGCCAGTTTTATGACGGCATAAGATGTTCGCCAGTTTTATGACGGCATAAGATGTTCGCCAGTTTTTTGTCATCCAATGACAAAATCAAATCCGACGCCGGTCGCAGGATAGATGCTAGGAAGAGGAAAATGAAACAAAGATGTAAATATGTCCGTAGAATGTGCCGAAGGATGGATGACGGACAAAATTCGGCAATCAACAGCGTTAGAAATAGAATCTAGACAAAGTAAGAAAGATAAAACATATAGATATCATCGGCCTCATATTCAAAGTCTTGTCCAATATTATGCATCTTTGCATTTGGCCGCCTAAAATAATCAGTTTATGTAAGAAACAAATACGAATTGATTATCATGACAGTAACGAAAAGATAATTTTTATTATTTGTTGTAGTGTAGATTGATGACATTCAGATTTATGTAAATTTATTCATATCCAAACCTTAACCAGTAATGACTATTGTTTTATTTGTATTTCCTCTTCATTTTGAAGCTCTTCAAGAATTCGATCTCCATAGTGTTTTAAATTGGCATTAAATGCAGCTAATATTTCCAATGCGGTACGTTCACATACAAACCACAATAGGTAGTCATCGGTCCGAATACGTCTATTAATAATGATATTTTGCCAGTCATATAATCTTTTTAGAGAATCAGTCTTAAAGAATCGTTCCAAGTGGAGTCTTTCTATTATACTTATTATAATCTTAGGGCCAGGAATATCTTTTTTTAGAAAAATGATTTTGTTATTGCTATATTTGATACTTTTCTTTGTATTGAATATCTCGCTTGTTATGAAAACTTCTAATGCTGATATGAGAAGCGGAAAACCAATAAGTCTTCCCATATTTCCATGTAAAAGCAATACCTTTATCGCAGCAGCTAACAGTTGACGATAATCTGTGTCCGATTGGTATTGATTGAGTTCTTCTTCTTTATTATTAGGATTGACTTCATTACATACTTGTACAAATAGATCATAGTATTGCTTGATTATATTATGGATACTTGCCAGATATCCGTGTAAATCTTGATAAGCACTAACAAAATGATTAAATTCTATCCCTTTTTCATGCGTAGCAGTAGCATTCACATAATTGGCATAGTAAGTCTTCAATTCCCTTGACATTTCTATTATACCTTGAGCAAGCGACCGTAGAGCGGACAGGCTCATGGTCCAGTGAGCATAATAAAACAATATGGGCTCCTGTAAGTGATCGTTTTCTAAGTAAAATGCTGCTTTGATTATGGAGGCTGGTTTTAAAAATTGATTGAATGGAATTGATTTATTTTGACTACTTGAAAGGCTCTTTATATTTCTTAAATCTTCTTCAATTATAATATTTATCTCACTTTTTGCCTCTTCAAATTCTTCGGTGATTTGAGTATATCTAACTTCGTCTGGCAAAATGTTTTCGAATTTGGTGTATCTTGGTATTACGTTTTGGATTCTTGAGTTCAATAGGTCATATCTACTCTTGAAAAGTAGTAATTAATACTTCTTTTCTTCTCATTTCTTTCTTTGTCATTATTTTTATTTTGGATTATATGATTCATGTACATAGAATCGTACGATATCCTCTATAATAGACTTGTTTGCAAACAGACATTTGCGTACAAATAATTGCTGATAAGTGCTGGCAGTCTGCATAGATCAATAAGAGATGATGTATTGATAGGAAAGGTGAGTAGCTGCAATTCCATCACATACTATATTTGAATCACTTCTGTGGGGTTTTATTGCTAGTGTTCCGCTTGTTATCGGATCTATAGTTGTTTACATAATAGTTATAACCTCTAGCTTGTGAAACCATCAAAAAATGAGATAAGATCATCCCTTGTTATTGTTCAAGTAGATTATTATTACAGAAAATTTAAAATTGGTCAACTCTTTAATGATATTTTGTCTTTAATTATTAGATAGATTCACCTCTGTTTTCACTGAGATAATGTAATTTGCAATTGTCCAAGTATTTTCTTGTTAATATCTTATAAAGTAAGTTTTGAAATGCGGTATAAGATCTGATGTGACGTCTTCAACTTTTCTTTTAAATATTATATCATCACATATACTGTCAACACTATATGAAGTTAAATCGAACACCGAATTATTAATTGTTCCTCTCTTCAAGATACATTTGTAATAACTAATTCGGACATATAGACATATTCTATACAGGATTATAGTGATGTGAGATATCATTGTCGCATATAGTGACTGGGTATATGATATTGCAATTTCATACAACCTACCTAAAATAAAAGGCACAACGAAATTTCGGATCATTTATTTTCAAACTATATGTAATACCAAAATATTAAGAGATTAAAATCCAGCAGACAGGCTTATGAAAAATATATGCATCGTATATCATTCAGACTCTCGGTAACATGCTTATGTTTTTGATTCCAGTGTTCAAGAAATCTAGTAATTAATGGTTGAAAATCATCTGTTTTGTATGTCTTTTTCTCTCTGGATAATTTGCCCATATACTTTCCATATTTTATGCAAGTCCAGCACCCTATGAATGGAATAAGTGGTGCGAAATAATAGCCTGCATGTCTTCCAGTAAATCCCCATGCTTCTCCCACCAAGCAGTATTTAGAATCATAGGAGAGAATTCGTCTGTCCTTGATAGTTAACCCAACTTTAAGCTTAGCAGCCCAGGTAGGGCAAACCTCATCCAAGGTAAGTGTGGAAGAGGACTGCTGCATAATTGCTCTAGGCTTTCGATAGCGCATTCCGTATTTTTTTGATATTATCATAAGTTCACGTCTCAAATTAGATTTGTTCATAAGTATAGACTATTCAATTGACTTTATTATTGTTTCATGAAATTCCAATCATCGATAAAAAAATTGCTTATTTAGACCGCACTAAAGCACAATTGACCACATAAACCAATTTAACCTAGTTGATGTCAAAGTATTTGCGTAAGTTCTAGCTTAATTCAATAACGAATCACATCTGCAAATCTGTATTGTGAAGCCAGGTCGATAACTTTAATTATCTAATAGCCCTTCTTTGATCAACAATAATCCACCACTTTCTTGATCGTATGTTTTAGGAATATCAAACAAGATCACGAAAAATTCACTAGACAATATATCCGACTTTAATAATATGAATCAAAAAAGTGTAGCCAGTTCTTCTTACATCAGCTTGGGTTAATATATTGTGTCTTCCACTACCAGTGATTTGCCATGTGCTTATATTACTAAAAGTTTATTTATTTATTAAACAGAATGTACGAAACTAGTCGCCTTCTCGTGCAGAATTTTTGCAAATTGGTGTATATCAATATCTTTGAAAGGACTGATTTTTTTTAAGGGAAACAGGTCCTGTCCTTCATCCAATATTCCTCTTCCACGGAGGTCTTCAATAATTTTTTCTCTCAACTTTGGAGGACAGATCTTGCTATTATATACACAACTAAGTGATCCATTAAACATCTCTTTAAGATGATCGTCACCTTTTTCTTCATGAAAATGGGGATTCCTTGTTTCGACCTGCATTATTTCTACACCTTTGTCCATAGCATCATAGTTTTCCGTAGGCAATATACCTCCAAATTCCTCTAATATATTTACAATTTCATATGGTTCTACTGAAAAACCTGAAGAGTATGTTAAAAGTTCGGCTAATTTAATTGACATACAGTGTTCACCTGAATTTCCGGTACGCATAACTTCAGTCTCAAATCCAGTATAGTAAGATACCAATGAATTTAGGTACTGGTTTGTTATTTCTGACACTCTTCCCCATTTCGAAAAATACAATCCACTCTCGGAAACCTTAGGCTTATAGATCCATGATATCCGAACCATTGTGTACGGTGAGTTGGACATCGCAATACCTGACGTAAATATTTTTACATATTCGTTCACAGCTCCTGGTACATAATTATCTGCGTCGATAAAACCGACATAATCCTTTCCTGCCATCTTGGCCAGAAGCATCCCAGTTATCATTCCTTCTGCTTTACCATTTCTAACAATATCATCTGGACCAAATATTGTGGTATGGCCAACTTGTTTCAGAGCTTCAGATAGACCTAAATCTTTTTGATGTAATATTATAGCATTTTTTCCTACAAATCTATTAAACTGTTCTAGGGCTTCTTTTTCTAGTTTGTATCTATCTACGGGCTGTCTAGGACTATTAGATACAATGATAGTCAGACAATCATGAGGAATTCCGCTTAATACCCCTTCCAAGAGCTTTAGACGCTCACCTTTGATCGGTATAACTATTGCCATCTTTTTTTCGATTTCCGAGATTTCCTCGTTTCCAATGCTTTGAACTGTTTCAGAAGTTGTCCTACCATTATTGAATCCAGAATCTAACTCATATACACGTTGAACTCCGTGGAGGCTTATAGCTCCAAATCTCTCCGTATATCTTGGAAGGTCCAGTTTCATACCTTTAGAAGTGTTATAACTGCTTATAACTATTAGGCGACAAAATATGAATTCGCATATAACAATCTCACCATCAAATAGCAACATAGTGTAAATATACGATCAGAAATTTTGGTTTTCTAAATATATAAAAAAATGAAGCGATTAAGTTACTGTCTGTACGTCTGTCTGCTTATTCCTTGTCTATGAATTCATCTGGG
>Ga0070716_100000076_pt1 | contig 38018 bp, 40 predicted proteins | sample LARL112metaG_FD_71395 | JGI IMG/M metagenome (GOLD analysis project Ga0070716, IMG submission 71395) | Corn, switchgrass and miscanthus rhizosphere microbial communities from Kellogg Biological Station, Michigan, USA - LAR L11-2 metaG | ecosystem: Host-associated > Plants > Roots > Rhizosphere... | reverse complement strand
CTTCTCACACTACGCGGAAGACTATAGCTCTAGGTGAGTTACGAAAGAGTTGTGTATGTAGCATGGGCACCGATTTGCGTTACATCGGATTACACTATGCCTTATTTGAGCGGATTTAGCCGCTTTTGTGTAATTCTGTAGTGTAACGACTTAGAGTCGGACGCCGGGGGTGGTTGCCCATAGGCAGAGGACGGCGATACCGGCCATGACCCAGATACCAATCGCCATTGCCTTGCCGGTCTCCCAGAGGGGCGTGGAGCTCGTGGCGCGTTGCTGGACCAGGCGAACATGCTTGAAGAACATGGAGACCGTGAAGGCGGCTCCCAGGGTCAGGAAGGCGGCGACCCAATGGGTTTGCTCGTGGCGGCTTTCGGTGCCCAGCATGGCAATCCAGATGACCAGGAACAGGTAAAGCCAGAACGAGATGAAGGCGCGCGAGGTAGCCTTGGCCACGGGCGAATTGGAATCCATCGGGTTGTCCCTCCTACTGCAAGCCAAGATACCTATCCCTTGCGGGAATCGGCAATCGTGTGTATATTGTGTGGCATGGCGAGACCTAAACGCGAGGGATATACCCGGCGCAATATCATGTCGAACGATGCTCAGTGGGCGGAAATCAACGGAACAAAGCAGAAGCCCGGGATGCTGCCGTATGAAGGCATCAAGGACTACTCGGCATTCCTCGAAGCGGGCGCGGCCCGGCTGATAGAGGAAATCAAGGCGAAGAGGAAGGCGGGGAAGAAGTGACCATCGAGTTCTTTCGCGTTCCTGCACCGCATGATAGCGGCTTGCGTTTTAAAATGCAGGTCCACTTCTTTCGTCCCTCGACCGGTGAGCGGCGAGTATATGAAACCGATGGGATGTGGCGTGAAGAGGAAAACCAATTCAATCCCTTTATTTGGGAGGAAGGCAATTTCTCCTGCGATTGCAACCGCTCGATATTCATGTACGACAGTGACGAGACAAAAGAGCTGCCTTGCAGCGGACATGAAATCATTATCGAGAAGATAGTGGCTAAGGATGAGCCGGAAATCGTCCTCTATTCCGAACCGATTCCCTAAATAACTCCAATTTTGAAAAACTTTTCTTTCTTCCCCCTATTGACGCGCGCCGTAACGTGTGTATATTATACACATCATATAACCAACGGAGGATGAGATGACTGAATTAGAAACCAAGTTGACCGAAGCCCTCACCAACCTGCGCTTCGAATCCCTGCATTACGTAAGCACGGGCCTCGGAGCCGAGTTCCTGCGCATTGCGATTGCCAACGCGGATAAGGTGCTCACGCCCGCCTTCGTGCTGGCCAATGGGGATGACCACCAGGAGGAATCGAATAAGGCATTCGCCGAAGCCATCAAGTCGGGCCGGTTGATTGTCCTCGAGGGCTGGCCCAACTCCGTCGTGGACTGCATGTTCATGGGCTACGATACCAACGCCCGCGCCATGTTCAAGAACATCAACACCAGGGAGTATGTGAAATGAATATCGTACCAACACCCGAGCTGCAAATAAATCGAGACCTCTATCCGGATGGGCATATTCCTCCCAATCGCGTCCTGGAGCAACGTATCGTCATCAACTTGCTCGCCCACCTGGAGGCCGTAGGTTTCCCCGTTACCTCCATATGGGATGAGGATAATGGCCGTCATGAACCCATGAAGAGCGCCATCGAGGCCATGGAGCTGATTTTCAACCTCGATGAATCCAAGGTCTTTTTCACAAGCGCGGCCGGGAAGCGGCATTGGGTATTCCTTGTTTGCGGCAATGGCATCGACATCATCAGTGACTACGGATACCCAATCGTCTCGGATGGATTTGAGGAAGCAATGGCAGACTTTGACCCGGAGCAATTCGAGTGAAAACCGCGGATATACAAAAAATGGTGGCCTCGTACCTTGACGCGCGACACGGGGATGCACCCCTTACCCCGTATCAAGCGGCCGGATTCTTAATCACTCAATTTGGAGTAGTAGAAGCCATCAAAAGCATTGAATCTAAAGGACTCCAAACAACATCAAACTACTGGTATGAAGTATTAAATCACTTAAAAGAGGCAGCGTGAGCGGGGACACAATCCGTCCCCGGTAGCCGGCTATCCTTGATACCGGCACGTGCTCACTCAGGAGGTTAAGCAAATGCAACAACAATGGGAAAAGTATTTACAGGCTGAAATGGACTTTGTGGAGCCGATGAAATCATCGGTGGACCACATCTGCCATATCTACCTGGAGGAAAGGCTGAAGAACGAGGGGACCATCGCGTCCGCCAAGACCGTTATCGGCCATATCCGGAGGCACCTGGGCAATGCGACCCTTGAAATCCTCCACGAGAAGCCGCACGTGCTGGTGCAGTTCTTCCGTGACTTTCCCGAGCCCAAATGGTCCCCGAAGTACGTGTACAACTATCGGCTGACCCTGCGGGCTGCGATTTCCTATTACTGCAAGAGCCGGAACCTCAATATCGGCAATCCCATGAACGTGGTGTTCCTGGACCCGCAGACGGCTATCCGTGAAGAGGTCCCGACACCTGAAGAATACCGTATCCTATGCGATACGGCCGATAAGATAGCGCCCACCTACGTGCGGCGCATGCTGGTGGCGGCCTGGGAGACGGGCCTGCGCAAGGGAGAGATACTCGCGTGGAATTGGTCCACCATGGATATGTCCTTCACCCAAGGCCTTCCGGCCTACACGGTATGGATAACGAAGCAGAAGCGCAAGGCAGCCCGCCAGATACCCATGACGCGGGAATTGTGGGACATGCTCTACGAGATGTGGTGCGAGAAGGGAAGGCCCCTGAAGGGCGCCGTATGGCCCGTGCTGACGCCTCCGAACCGCATCATGCGCAAGGTGTTCAAGAAGGCAGGGCTTGGGAACTTGACCATCCATGACTTCCGGAAGGCCTACAAGACCATGCGGAAGGCCGAAGGATGGACTTCTGACGTAACAATGGCGGTACAGGGGCACGCGACGGACAGTATGGATAACTACTATACGATATTCCAACGTGTGCATTTGGAGCCGTACTTCAAAAAAAACTGGGACAAGCCTATTGACAATAATGGGAAACTGCATATACTTACTGGGACAGGAGGGTAAAATTTTGTTGCAAGGGCTAACCCTTGGGCTCATAACCCAAAGGTCTCAGGTTCAAATCCTGACCCCGCTACCAATCGCGAGGCCGCGTAGGATATATTCCTGCGCGGCCTTTTGCGTTTCTAGCCGCACCAAACTCCCCTCCCAACATCCCTGCAAGGCCCATCGGCACAACACGCGCTGCCGTTTCGCCCTCCTGCTTGATGCGCCGCGCGCGCGGTGGGCCTTGCACTCCTCTCGTATAGTCGGCGGACATTCAAAAAACACTTCCCCCCGCAAGGGCGAATTCCGGACGGTCGTAGTGGGTCTTGCTTTGCAGCAGGATTTCCGCGGCGGGTGTAGACCTGACTATTCCAATTTCTTCTTGTTGCCGGTGGCGCTCTGCGAAAGCGCGCAGGACTTGCATGCCCCGCTTGCGGGTAACCCATGCGTCAGCGTTTGCGAAGTGGGCTGGGGATCACTCGAACCCGGTAAAAATCCGGGACGGCAACTTCATCATGGGCGGAAGGCGGCGAGCCAGCTCCGGACCAACGGAATCGCTACGTGGCGCGGGAATCCTTTCGTGGGACAGAACGCCCTGGTCGTATGCGCCGCCGTGAGCAGGGCGAAGACCCGCCGACCGTCCACCACTAATCGTAGCTCGGATATCAATCCCATCTTGAGAAATGCTTTGCGGCACTGGTGCAAGGCAGCCCGAGCTACGTCCAAAATGAAAAAGGCCTCCACGCCAATGGAAGCCCTTTTCTCTTTCAACCAACCCCCCGTTCTAAAAGGAGAAGATTATGACACGTAATCTACGTTCACTGTATTCCCGCGTCAAGCGGAGTTTTCAGCCCCGTCACATTCCCGCTTCCCCCCGCGAAGAAACCGCCTCCCTGCGGAGGCGCAATGCGGCCCTCGTCCGCGAGAACATGGAGCTGGCGGGATACATCCGCTTCCTCACCGGCAAGTGCATCACGTTCGAGTGCGCGTCCCTGGTCCGCCAGGTCGAGAAGGGCGAGGTGATTTCATGAGGCGCATCACCGGCGAAGAAATCGTAGGCGCATTGCTCGATGTGAAGCAGGGCGCGGATGTATGGGGACGAGCCGATGCCATCCTCTACAGGGACCTGGCCAAGCTCGGCCTGGTCGAAATCACCGAAGCCATGAATGCGCCGAAGGACGGCGCCAAGAAGCAGCCCTACTTCGGCTGCATCATCACGCCCGCAGGCCGAGCCGCGCTCGATTCGTTCAAGGCTTGGATACGCGCCAAGGCAAAGGAAGTCCCGGTATGAGCCGCCTGGAACAACAATGGGGCGAAATCGCCAAGAGCCTGAACGTCCAGCTCCGCGAAACGGAGAACATGATAGGCCATCCTCAGACGATTAAGTATGTGCGCTTCGCGCTCATCATGAAGGCCTTCCGCGAAGCAAAGGCCGTGGACCTAAAAATCCTTGTCGAGGAATACAACGAATATCGAAAGAAGATGACCCATGCGTAGGCTGGCATGGGGCTCCGGATTCGCGACGGGCGCATTCATGCACCAACTCGTCACGGGCCACGATATTTCCGCGCTGTTCCTTTATTTCGGGGCCTGCCTCTTGGCCTGGATGGCCATCAATGCAAAAGAGGAGGAGCGCGATGGCTGAAACCGACCACGATTACTGGTTGGCCATGGGGCCACCCGATGACGAGGACGAGCCGGAGGAAGAGGACAATGCGTTTCTCTCCTTGCTCGAGACCTGCCCGCCGGAAGAGGAAGAAGATGACGAACACTATGAATTCATGGAGATAGAATGAACAACATCAAACTACGTCCGTCCCTGGCCCCGGTCGCGAAGCAATGCTCGTCGGCCATGTTCCAGGACCCGGAGCGGCCCGAGATTCGCACGTCCGCGCTCGAAGTCTTTTCCAACTCCGGAACCGCGCTCCACGCGGTGTTCAAGGACATCATCTATCCCGGCCTGGCCCTGACGGATGAAGCCTTGATGCCGTACCTCGACAAGTACAACGTCACCTTGCAGGGCTACTACGGCATAGGATGGCGGGCGAAGCAGATTCAGGAGAAGTGGCAGAAGGTCGCGCACTTCTACCAGGGCGCCCAGCTCGAGCAGACCATATCCTGCACGCTCAAGAACGGATACGTGCTCACCGGCACGCCCGACCTGTTCGCCGTCAATTCGGAGTTCGGGGTAATATTCGACCTCAAGACGGGCGAGAGGGATTACGACGCCTTCCCGCAAATCGAGATGTACGCGCTCATCCTGCACAAGAAGTACGGGGCCATGGGCGTCAAGGAATACTTCGGCGGGCTCTTCTACCCGATGCTGGAGAAGTACACGAACCAGAAAATCACGGTCGAGTACCTGGACCACCTGGAGGACTGGTGGTGCAATAAGATGCTGTTCGCAGGCATCAGCTATACCACGGGCCCGCTCTGCAACGTCTGCCCGCGCCTTCTGTCCTGCCAGGCGATGATTCGCTCGGTGGACCCGATGGCCGCGGAGCTGCGTCTGGACCGGGAAATCACGCCCCATGACATCAAGAAGTTCCGGCCCACCATCAAGATGATGGAGAAGATGGTCGAGAACTACAAGCTCGTGGAGAGGGCCCTACTCGACCGCTTCGGCGTCATCGACCTCGGCAACGGATACGAACTGTTCCTCAAGGAGGATTTCCGCGACCACCTGAACACCATCGAGTCCTGGCGTATCCTGACCGAGGAATACCAGATCCCCCCGGTCGAAATCCTCAAGGGCATGAAGCTCTCGAAGGAAGCCGTGAAAGAATCCGCCCGGTGCATATCGGTTCCGCGTGACCGTGAGCGCGGCCTGGGCGTCATGCAGAAGAAGCTATTCGCCGCCCTCGATGCCGGTGGCGCGATGGAGAAAGTACCCCGCAAGGAAGTTTCCATGCGGCCTCAACCCGAATCCCAACTCACCAAGGAGACCTAACGTGGCAACTGAATTGAGAGTCTATAAGCCGTCCGAATCCCTGATGGAACTCGCCGTCCAAATCAAGAACGTCGCGGGCTTCGACCCCGGCCTCCTGCCCATCTTCGAGCGGGCGACGAAAATCAACGCGGTTAGCCAGCTCTTGGCGCATCCGGACATGGCGGATATCCTCGACAAGCTCGAAGGCAGCTCCGCCGGCTTCTCCACCGACCTTTCCCAGAAGGGCGAGAAGTATGAGCCAAAGGTGCGAAACGCGTGCGTTACCCAGGCCTTGAGCCTGGGCGCCCAGCTCGTGAACAAGGAGTTCGGCATCATCAAGTCGAGCATGATGCTCCAGAAGAATTACTTCAACCGGATGCTCGACACCCTGGGCAAGGATGGCTCCTTCACGGCCTCCTGCAAGTACATGATGATGTGGTGGGATACGGAGAACGGCGAAATTTCCTTGAACGGGAACATGGCCGTCATCCCCATGACCGTTCGGTACAAGCTGATGAACAAGGAGACCGGGGAGGAACTCGCCGAAAAGGAATTCCCCAGGAAAATCCAAATCAAGACGTATCCCACGGACGGCCCGGATATGTGGATTGGCAAGGCCGAGCGCCGGATTTGGCAGAAGCTCCTGCGTTACCTCTCCGGCATCGACTTCGGCGAGGACGGCGGTGACGAGGGCGGCAGCTCCGGCCAGGGTACGGCCACGCCGCCTATCGGCACCATGTCCCTGTCCAAGGAAATAGCGCCCAAGGCCGAGAAGAAGGCCGAGCCCACCGCGCAGGACGCGCAGTTTAAGGAAATCGTGGGCGCGAAGGATGCACCTGCGGCTCCGAAAGAGGCCACAAGCAAAACTCAAACGAAGCCTTATGCGGAGATGAACGCGGAAGAGAAAAAGGCCGTGACGCAGCAGGCCCATGCCGAGAGCCTAGCCAAGACCACAGCGCCTGCGGCGGCTCCCGTGACCGCTCCGGCCGCTGGAATGAAGATTGGCAACGCGCAAACCAGCCTGCCCGTGCAGCCGCTTGTCGGCGTGCCTCCCGCCGGTGCCCCTGCCGCGCCCACTGGAAAGCCCGAACTGTTCTGAATCTCACAATCACTTGAAAGGATTGAAATATGGTACGTGAAATAAAGATAGAGGCCAAGGCCGAAAAGAAGGCCGAGGACTTCATCATGGAAGCCAACTTGGTCGCGAACAATCGAACGGCCTTCGTTGGCCCGATGGCCGAGCGCCTTTTCCAGGAGAAGTGGAAGGTTCTGCACAACGTCGTAGGGCTCACCGACGCATTTATAGACGAAGAGATGGATGAGTGCATCCACTACGCAGACATGTTCCGCAGAAAAATCAACGAGTACAAGACCACGCAGGCCGAAGAGGTACACAACGACCAATCCGAGAGAGCCGCCAAATCAGGTCTTGTCCTTCCTTCTTGGGGCGAGATTGCCCATCACTTTCCCGGTGGAGTGATGAACTGATGGGCTCCGTGAATAAGGTCATCCTCCTGGGATACGTCGGCAAAGACCCGGAAGTCAAGGCAATCGCTTCCGGGCAGAAGGTCGCGAACCTCTCCCTGGCCACTTCGTCCAGCTACATCGACAAGCAGAACCAGAAAATCGAGACCACCGAGTGGCACAAGCTCACCGCCTGGCGCGGCCTGGCCGAGGTCATCGAGAAGTACGTGAAGAAGGGCTCTCAGCTCTACATCGAGGGCAAGCTGCAAACGCGGAAGTGGGATGACAAAGAGGGGAAGACCCACTATTCCACCGAAGTCCTCGTGGACAATCTGGTCCTTCTCGGAAGTAAGGGCGGGGGAGCCAGCCAGGGTGCGGCACCGGCATCCCGCCCCGCGTCCCAACCGGGCGTGGCTGAAGACGATACCCTTCCATTTTAATCTGAAAAAAACAAGCAGGAGGTTTTATGAAGGTCATAGCAGTAAAAGCAGAGAACATCAAGAAGTTGAGGCTCGTCCACCTGGACTTGCAGGGCGGTAACCTACGGGTTTCCGGCCCTCCCGGACAGGGCAAGACCACCCTCGTGGAACTGGTCTGGGCCGCGCTCACGAAGAAGTCCCTGGGACCGAAGACGGTCCAGGCCGGCAAGGAGTCGGGATTCATCGAAATCCAGCTCGGAACGCCGGGAGTCGCGGACACCATCACCGTGCGCCGCGAGTACGATGCGGACGGGACCGATAGGCTCAAGGTCAAGTCCTCGAAGGGCAAGACCACCATCACCGATATCCAGCGGATGATACAGGAAATCTCCTTCGACCCGCTGGAATTCTATCAGAAGAAGGGCGTGGAGCAAGTCAACATGCTCCTTCGCCTCCTGGGCGTGGACCTGGGCGATATCGACACGCGCCGGAAGAATCTGTATGAGGAACGGACTTCGGTAGGTCGTATCGCCCGGTCCCATCGGGACGCCCTGAGCACCGAGCCCCGGAAGGCCGAGCGCGTGAGCATCGTGGAGCTGTCCGCGAAGTTCACGGAAGCCGTGGAATACAACCGCCTGGTGGATGACCGGCATGCCACCTTGCAGGGCATCAAGGACCAGCGCGCTATAGCACAGTCCAAAGTGGATGCCCTCCGCGAGGAGTTGAAGTTGGCAATCGACGCCAAGGACGCCCTCGAGGCCCGAGTCGCGAAGGGCACCGAGGTATGCAATGCGCTCGTAAAGCGGGATATCACGGCGGTTCAGGACGCCATCCGCCAGGTCGAAGAGACCAACCGCGCGGCGGAGCTCCACGAACGGTGGATGGTGGACTCGCAGAAGTGCTCCGAGCACCAGGAACGGTATAAGGAGCTGGAAGCGGCCATCGCCGACATCGACGCAGAGAAGGAGAAGAAGCTGGAGGGGGCCAAGTGGCCGCTCCCGGGTCTCAGCGTGGATGGGGATATCGTGACCTACGAGGGCATGCCCCTGGTGCAGACCGGCGAGAGCAAGAAGCTCCAGGTCTCCTTCGCCATCGCGGCCTCCCTGCACCCGGAGCTGCGTATCTGCCGCATCGACGGCGCCGAGAGCCTGGGCATCGAAGGCCGGAACGAGATTCTCCGCATCGCGGAACAGGAGGACATGCAAGTCTTCATGGCCCGCGTGGCTGATGGGGAAGCCGAAGAGGGTGAAATCACCATCGAGAACGGGATGGCGACCAAATGACCATTCACAACCTGAAAATTGTAGACCCGTTCTTCGATGCCGTCCGCGAGGGAATAAAAACCTTCGAGGTAAGAAAGGACGATAGGGATTTTAAAGTAGGCGACGGCCTGATTTTGAGTCAATGGATGGACGAGGGAAACGGCCGGGGCCAATATAGCGGGGAGGCTGTAAGTGCCATTGTACGCTATATCCTCCGGCCCAATGAGTGCCCGGCTCCGATTCCGGAAGGCTATTGCATCATGGCCATTGAGGTGGACGGATGACGGCCAAGAAATATCGCCTCTGGTATAAGTGCGGGAACTGCGGCAATGAGACCACGAGGGAATTCCCTTTCGGAACCAAGGCCGAATGCGCGATGGAATGCACGACCTGCGGCTGCAAGGAACTGAATCCCAAACCGTCCAAGAAGCCTCCGGTGGGATAAATGAAGTACAAGAGCTTCACGTCCAAGTCCGAAATGGTGCATAAGAAATTCTTCTGCAACGAGTTCGGATTGGACTTTCGCGACTATGGCATCGACTACTTGATGGGGGAAACCGGCATAGAGATGAAGGGCAAGAAGCGGTATCGAAAGACCGTGACCTTCGTCTGCAACGTGCAGCAGATAAAGGATTGGGAAGAGATGTACGGCGCGAAGAACCTCCTTTGGCTCTTCATGCTTTACGACTTGACCTGCAAGGTCTCGAGCATCCGTTCCCAGGCCGCAATCGAAAGCCGCGTGGAAAACCGGGAGTTCTGGATTCTTCCCTGGAACTTCATCAAGCCCTTTACCATCCATCACTATCCGTCGTGGGGTCCGCACTACCACTTCACCAACAAGGATTTCCCGACCAACCTGGTCCGCCGGGAAATCAATGGGGTTCCGTACCATTGCGCGAAAAACGACCGCGTGGAAGAACTGTTCAATCGCCGCGAGTTCCTAAAATGAGCCAGCAGCTACGCGATTACCAGGAAAAGGCCGTGGGCGAACTTCGCAAGAAGGTCCAAGAGGGCTTCGGCTCGGCCGTCCTCGTGGCGCCCACCGGGGCGGGGAAGACCACCATCGCCGCGGCCATCATCCAAAGCGCCGTCAACCGCGGGCACAAGGTCATCTTCCTCGCCCACCGCAAGGAGCTGATAGACCAATGCTCCACGCGCCTCGATGAGCATGGTATCGACCATGGCATCATCAAGGCCGGGAACAAGCGCACGAATACCCTTCCCGTCCAGGTGGCCTCGGTCCAGACGCTCCGCAACCGCGTGAAGCCGGCCGACCAGCAGGGATTCTTCAAGCCCTCCTACGAGGCGCAAATCTTCATCATTGATGAGTGCCACCGGGCGACCGCCGCGAGCTACAAGGCCGTCCTCGAGCACTTCCCCAATGCCTTCCTATTAGGGCTCACGGCCACCCCTTACCGCACTGACGGCCGTGGGCTCGGAGATTTGTTCCAGACCCTGGTGCAGGTCTCAAGCCCCGCCGAGCTGACGCGCATGGGCTTCCTCGTTCCGGCCCGCGTCTTTTCGACGCCCATGATTCCGGACTTCGCCTCGATGCGGCATAAGGCCGGGGAGTTCGACGCGAAAGAGGTCGAGGTCGCCATGGACAAGGCCACCCTGATAGGAGATATCTATGAACACTGGAAAAAGCACGCCGGATTCCGCACCACCGTCATCTTCGCCTCCTCCAGGCGGCACGCTTCCCATATCGTGGAACGATTTGCTGCCGCCAATGAGAGAGTGGCTTATCTCGATGGCGAAACCCCTGAAGACGAACGGGACGATGTTCTCTATAAGCTTTCATTCAACCGCATTCAGGTGGTTGTTAACGTGGGCATCCTCACCGAAGGATGGGACTGTCCTCGTGTTTCGTGCGTGGTCTTGGCCAGGCCTACGGAATCCTGCGGACTCTACTTGCAGATGGCTGGACGTGCTCTTAGACCTTTTGAGAACAAAAGGGATTGCATCATTCTGGACCACGGTGGAAATACCTTCCGCCACGGATTCGTCACCGACGATAGAGAATTCGACCTCAAGGGAAAAAGCAAAGGCCCCCAATCCGCCCTCGACGCCATCACGAGCTGCCAAAAGTGTTTCGCCATCTACTCCAAAGAGCCCGCGTGCCCGGAGTGCGGCCACGTCAACGAGAAACGCGGGGCCAAGCCCGGCGACCGGGAAGACCCGAAGCAGGTAGACGGCCAGCTTGAGGAAATCAATCAGGAGGAAGTGCGGCAGTATGAAATCAATTTCTTCGCGGAAAAGCTGCGGGAACAGGTAGAACGCGGCTATAAGCCGGGCTATGCCAAGAAGTGTTTCTTCGAGGAATTCGGGCGCTGGCCCAAAAAAGATATCGGCATGAAAACCATTTGGGAGGAATCGCGAGATGAAAAAGGAAAGCGCCAGTTCAAAAGTGCAGGATTCAAATTCGGGGAAATTGAAATTAGAGCGTGATGCCCAACATGCCATTCTCCTGCACTTCGGCGCCCTTCCCTGGGTCCGCATCTGGCGGCAGAACACCGGCAAGGCCTACGGGTATTCCATCGTCGCCGGCGCCATCGGCCAGATGAAGAACGGCAACTTCCGGGCCGGGTATGACCTCCTCAAGCATGCCCAGCTCACCACCTACGGCACGCCCGGCTCGGCTGATATCCAGGGCCTTCTGGGTCCCAGGACCGGCAGCAACGGCGGGCGCTTCCTGGCCATCGAGGTCAAGGGCGCCCAGGGCGTTCAGTCCGATGAACAAATCGCCTGGCAGGCCATGATAGAAGCCAAGGGCGGCATCTACATCCTGGCCAAGACCGTAGAAGACGTGCAGGTGGCGCTCCGCGGATATGGATACCCGGCCTGATGCTCTTTCACGCGACCCGGTTTCGTAATAAACACGATAACAAGCCGATGCCGGAGTCGGCCTCGTGGGAGCATTTCTGCCACCGCTTCAAGGAGCGTTCGGTCCGCGAGGAAAAAGACGGGCCGCTCTTCTCGCCCGCCAAGTATGCGGATTCGCTCGAGGGCTTCCGCGTGGAAGGCACCATCAAGCACCCGAAGGAGGCCGACCGGGCCATCGGGCAGGTGTGGATAAATAACTACGGCGAGAAAATCGTCACGGACATGCAGAACAACATCGTCCGGAAGAACGAGAACGTGCGCCTTATCTCCATGGCCGTGTTCGATTTTGATAAGGGCGAGAGCCCACAAGCGATTCACGAAAAGTTCAAAGACTTCAACCACATCGTCTACTCGACCCATAGTTCGACCAAGGACGCGGCCAAGTTCCGCCTGGTGCTCCCGTTCAAGGATGCCCTGACCGCCGCGCAATTCAAGGATGCCTGGCCCTTCGGCCTCGAGAACATGGACCCGTCCTGCAAGGACCCTTCCCGCATGTTCTATACGCCGAGCTGCCCCAAGGACCACCTGGCCGAGGCCTTCACCTGGATTGTCCAGGAGAAGAAGTTCTACGCGCCGAAGATTCCCGAGAAAAAGAAGGCGAAGGAGAAGAAGCGGCGCGGCGATTACAACACGCTCGACGCCATCACTTGGTTCTCAGTCCATGGGGCGCTTCTCGGCCCCGCGGGCCAGGAACACAAGCACTTCGTCATCTGCCCCTGGGCCCTGAACCATACCGATGGGAAGATGGGGGACACCGACACGGTACTCTGGACCGAGCCGAAGAAATGGCCCACCTTCAATTGCTCCCACGCGCATTGCGCGAAGAAGGGCATCAAGGAGGTCATGAAGTTCTGGGGCGATGCGGACGAGTATTGCGCCGAGGAAATGACCCCGGACAAGATGAAGACCGACACGGAAATACGGTGCCTCGGCTTCGATGACTCCGGCCGGTATTACTACCAGTGCAATAAGACGAACCATATCGTGCCCTTGAAGGCCGGGGAGCACAAGGAGCTGAACTTCTACTCCATCACGGCCGACATGATGTATTGGACCAAGAACTTCGGAGACCCGGACAACGGCCAAATCAAGTGGAAGGTGGCCGCGGCGAAGATGATGTCCGACTGCCATAAGCGCGGATTCTTCCGTCCCGATGCTGTTCGTGGCGGCGGAGTCTGGGAGGATGCGGGCCGCGTGGTCGCGCACCTAGGCCGGAAGCTCCTGGTGGACGGCGTGCCGACGCCCCTGACCGAGTTCAAATCCAGCTTCATCTACGAGGCCATGGTGCATGACGTGGACCTGCCGGAGCCCCTTTCGGACGCGGACATGCGGAAAGTCTACGACCTGGTATTCCGGTTCCCCCTCGCGAATCAGAAGGATGCCGTCTACCTGGCCGGCGCGGCGGTCTGCGGCCTTTTGTCGGGCATCCTCTCCTGGCGCCCGCATATCTGGCTGACCGGCGACCAGGCCAGCGGCAAAAGCTCGATTCTGACCTATTTCCTCAATCCGCTCTGGGCCCCTGCAGGCGGCGTCATGGCCGAAGGCAAGACCTCGGATGCCGGAATCCGCCAGAAGCTCCGCCGGAACGCCTATCCCTTTATCGGGGACGAGTCCGAAGCCGACACCAGGGCCGATGCGGAGCGCATGGAGGGCATTGTTTCCCTTGCCCGGTCCAGTTCCTCGGTTTCGGAAGGAAGGGTCTTAAAGGGCACGATATCGGGTCATGGGCAAGAGTTCCTCGTCCGGTCGGTCTTCGCCCTATGTTCCATCACCCATGCGCTCGAGAAGCCGCAGGACCGGCAGCGGTTCACCATCCTGCCCTGCCGGATGACCGAAGAGAAGGTCCGGGCCTGGCCGGACTTCAAAAAAGAGCTGCGGGCCACCATCACGCCCGCTTTCGCCCTCGGGTTCTATGCCCGGATTCTCGAGCTGGTGGACGTCATCATGGACAATGCCATGGTCTTCCAGCGGGCCATCATCGACAAGCTCAACTGCGATGCCCGCGTGGGCGAGCACCTGGGCCACCTGATGGCCGGGGCCTGCATCCTGCAATCGCCTTTTATCCTCTCGCCGGAGATGGCGACGAAGTTCCTCGAGCAGATGGGCCAGCTCCCCGTGGTGGACAAGTCCGAATCGAACGTGCCGCAGACCGCGCTCAATATGCTGTTCAGCTTCATCGTCCAGGACGGCATGGACCGCCGGAGCGTGGGCGAACATATCGAGATGGTGGGGAACGTCATGCCGGGTTTTGAAACAGCGGACGCTTCGGCCAAGATATTGAAGCGGTACGGGATGATGGTCCGGGAGGGCTTCCTATACGTGTCCTCCAATCACCCGCTCCTATCGAAGCTCTTCAAGGAAACCGGAATCACCGGGCACTACGGCCTTCTTTCGCTGCTCGAGGGAGCGGAGGCCGTACCAACCGTCCGATTCGGGATGCACATATCCCGGGCGGTCAAAATCCCCCTCGTGAAGGAGAAGTAATGAATCGAGTCGATTTCAGCAACGTGAAGATGGGCGACATCAAGGGCGCTTGGGCGGTAACCGCCAAGACCCTGCCCCCGGACATGACGCCCGAGGACGTCGAGACCATGCGCCGCATGTTCTACATGGGCGCCATCACCGTCCACGCCATCATCAACAACGCCGCGAAGCTGCCCTCGCCCTTCCCGGAGAAGGTCATCAACGCAATGGACCAGGAGATAGACGAGTTCAAGGGCGAGATGCATGCCATCGCCCAGAAGGCCGCAGACGCGGCCCGCGCGAAGTCCCTCATAGATGAAACCGCGCCGGGCGGGTCCCCGGCAATCGAAAAGGAATGACATGGAAAAGGAAAACATAGTCGCAGAAGGAACGCTCGAGCAATTGAGCCCGGACAACTTCGAGAAGACCCCGGAAGCCACCTTCCCGACCCCGGAAGTAGTGGCCATGACGGTCTCCGAAGGCATCGACGCCTTGGTGGCCATCATCGGGGAGAGCGAGAAGTCCCGCGAGAACAGCCTGGCCATCACCAACCTTCAGCAGGCCAAGCATTGGTACCTGGCGGGAAAGGGGCTCGTGTAATGGATTTCAATTCCGTTGAACTCGCCATCGCAACCGTTTGCCACGAAGCGAACCGGGCCTACTGCCTCACCATCGGGGACCCTTCCCAGCAGCCTTGGGAAGAGGCGCCGTCTTGGCAGCAGGAAAGCGCCATCAAGGGCGTGCAATTCCATCTGGCTAATCCCGACGCCACCGCAGCCGCTTCCCATGAGAGCTGGTTGAAGGAGAAGGAAGCCACCGGCTGGAAGTACGGCGAGGTGAAAGACCCGGAGAAGAAGGAGCATCCTTGCTTCCTGCCCTTCAATATGCTGCCGCTGATGCAACAGGCCAAGGACAAGTTGTTCAAGGCAATCGTGGACGCGCTCCGATGAAAATAGGGGAAATCATAGACTTCAAAGTCCGTGACCTCCTGAGTGCCGGGGTAACTCCCCGGTATCTTATCCTCACGGCCAGGGCCCTCGACCTGCTCTGCCAGGAAGTTCACGCGGAACTCGGAGAGAACGCTGCCGCAGGCCTCCGACGCTCGGAACCCGTCATCACCTATAAGGACCTGGAGGTGGTCGTGGCCGAGATATCGAGGCTCGAGCCCATCTGCGTCTCCGGCATTGTGCGGGAAGAAATGGACCTCTACTCGATGAAGGTGAAATCATGAGCTGGACACCGACCTGGCCGGAAAAGAATCCGCTCAACGGCCTGCATGCCGCGCTCGCCTGGATTGCGCCTCTGTTCATCATGGCCATGGGCCAGTACGGCGGCAAGGCGACGGTCAACCATGGAACGGACGGGACGCACAGCGACCATAGCGCCCACTACAAAGGGCAGGCCGTGGATATCAACCATCGCGACCTGCACTTCCCTTGGGCGACGGACTCCCTCGGCCGAGCCTGGTTCTCGGCGCTCTTCCTGTTTGCCGGCCAACTTATCATGTTGGCCAACCGCCTCGCCCGCATGGTCGATTCGCCCATCCAGTATTACCTGGTGCTCGAGGCCTCGCACCTGCACCTGGAAATCACGCTTGCCGGGGAAGCCCCGAATATCGTGGGCTGGGAGAAGGGCAAGTTCATGTACGCGACTGAAGACGTGAAGACCATTATGACGAAAGGAGGTGATATCAATGGGAGCTAAAAAAGACAAGCCCGTAAAGGGCGGAATGAAAGGCGGCAAGAAAGGCTGCTAATCGAAGGCCCCCCGGAAACCAACCTCCCGGGGGGCTTTTTTATTTCTTCGCTGCGTTCAATTCCTCGAATCCCGGCACGCCCCATTTCGCCAGCTTGCCCAGGAACGGAATCTCCCGCTTTGCAATCTGCTTCAGCTCCTCCCCCGCATCGTTCTTATGCGGCGCGTCCCAAAGGATATCCTTCGCGGCATGCAAGACACTCGAGAGCGTGGGCCCGAGCATGGTGCCGACCAAGGGCGCATCCCCGTAATCGTCGCCGGAATTGAGGCCCAGGGACACGTCCCCGTACAGGCCCAGGGCGTTCACGTTGTTCAGGTACTCGACAAACGCCCAGGCCTCCTGACCCGCGCCCGAGGGCTTCTTCTTTTTCTTATCGTCGCCGTAGAGCATCGAGGCCAAGGTGGCCATGATGTACGAGGACACCCCTACGGCCGCGCCCCACTTGAGAAGCGGGCCGAACTCGCCGCGGGTCGCAGGGATGAGGACCTTATCCTTCAAAACGCGCGTCTGGTCGAAGGCGATACGCCGGAACTGGAACAGGACCGCGCCCTCCGGCGTATTCATCCAGCGGGGCAGACGCAAGGGCCGCGTGGACCCGGCGATATCCTCGGACATGGACAGCCCGAACAGGTCCCGCGCGGCATTCGAGAATCGGCCCGCGGCCATGTCCTCGGCCAGGCGATTCTCGCCCAAGGCTTCGGTCAGGTCGTGGATGGCCCTCTTGTTTCCGGTCATGGCATCCCGGAACAGGGACTCGCCGCGATACTGGCCGGCATGGAAGGAGAAGGCCCGAATGAACCGCTCGGTGACCGATTGCGGATGCCAATAGCTCACGTTCTCCTTGAACCTCGAGAACGCGGTCTTGTCGTTGCCCTTGCTCGACTCGAAGGCATCGCGGATGACGCGCTCGCTGATGGCGCCGGCCACGCGGGCATTCTTGAACCCGTTCCGGCCCTTCCTAAGCACCTCTATCATGCCCTTTAGGGTATTGCGCCCTCCGGCAATCGGGATGGACATGTTGGTACCGAAGGCGATATTGCGCGCCGGGGCCAGGACCGAGGTGAAGAGCTTGGTCCAGACCTGGTAGCCGGTCATGGTGCCCGCCACCTCCTGGGCACGCTTGGTGTCTGCGACGATGCGGGAGCTGAACTTATTCCGGTAGAGTTCCGTGTCGAGGAAGTCCTCGGCCTCTTCGCGCTCCGGGCTCGGCTTCTCGCCCAAGATGGGGAATTCGGTATCCAGGAAGTCCCGGATCATGTCGAGGTTCGGCCCGAACATTTTCCGGTAGCTCACGGCCTTCCACGTGGTCTCGAGGTAGCGCGGAAGCACGTCGGCCGGGTCGCGGATATACATCTCCGGCAGGAGCATGGGCACCTTGCGCTGGAACCTAAGATTCCCGTTGAGCATTTCCCCGTACTGGTTCTTCATGCGCATGTACGCGCGCACCAGCTCCTGGTCGGAGATATTCGGATGCCGCCGGCGGATGGCGTCAATCATCTCCTTCTTCCGCTTCGCCGCGGTCGCCATGCGCATCTCGTCGGTATTGTCGAAGAAGTTCATGAGGAGGCCCTGGGCATCTTCCATCGAAAGGCCTTGGGTCTTCATCAGGTGCTGGACGTTCCGGTCCATCAGCTCCGGGTCTTCCTTCATGAGCTGGAGGCGCTCGAAGTCCAGGGACCGGGGATAATACTTCGGGTCGGGCATCATGCCGAAGCCCACCTTCTTAGCCTGGACGGCGATGGTCTCGGCTACCTTGCGCCAGACGTTCGCCGCGCGCTCCACGGCCGGGGAGACCTGAAGGTCCGGATTCTCCACCTTGTCCGGGACCTGGAGACGCTCTTCCTCGGAAAGGGGCTTCAAAACCTCGCCCAGGACATGCGCCGTGCGGGCGATGTTCGTATTGGCCAGGTGGTAGGCCTGCGCGAACCGGGGCTCGATGGGCCGGAAGGACGGCAGCTGCCGGAGCCGGGCCTGAATGGACCAGGTGCCCTTCTGGAACCAATCCGACCGGGCCAGGCGCTTATACCCGTATACGGCGGCGCTGGCGCCTCCCACAAGGGCAATGGTGTTCGCCACCCCGAAGGTCGATGCGAGGACGCCTGTGGCCACTACGCCGCCCAGGAGCATGGGGGAGGCCTTGCCCGCCTGGCTGTTCTTCTCGAGCCCGGCCAGGTAGGCCAGCAGCGATTCCTCGGCCGCGCCCAGGTCCTCGGGCAGCTTCCCGCCAAAGGCCTTCGCCGCCATCATGTCCGCGAGAGCCGGATACCGCGTGTTGATTTCCGGCATCACCTTCTGGAGCATAGTGCGATAGGCTTCCGCGCGCGGGCCCTCGAGCTTCCCGCCCAGGGTCTTCCACTTGTTCGCCCGGGCCACCTTGACCATGGCCTTCGCCCGGTTGTTCGTTTCGATATTCGCCGGAACCTGCTCGTAGGGCTTGAGCCCTTCTTCCATTTCGCTGATGATTTTGAGTCCGGACTCGAGCGCGGTCTTGTTGTTGTCGATAATTTTCTGCCAATAGGCCCCGCTCTCGTAGGGCTTGCCTTCTTTCTCCGCCTTCTCCTGGCCCTCCTGGAGGTTCTTCTGCGCGTTCTCGGTCTTGCGCGTGGCCTCGGCATAGGCGTTCTTCTGGACCTCGATGGCCCGCGTCTTCCGCTCCACTTCCTTCTGCGCGGCCACGAGGTTGCTTTCATCCTCCGAGACCTTGGCGCCCAGGCGATACCCGGCGACATACTCCGGATTGACCGCCGCGGATTCGGACATGTCCTTGTAGGAGAAGCCCGTCTTCTCCAGGTTGTTCAGGGTATTGTCCATGAAGTCCGTGTGGCCGGTGAAGAGTTCCTGCTGCCACTTCTCCTTCTGGCCGAGGACCGCATAGCCCTTGGCATCGAGGGAGCCTTTGGCCACGTAGTTGTAGATGGAAACCGGGTGATTGTCCTCCGCCTCGTGCCTCGGCCGCCACATGCGCCCGTTGGCCTGTTCCAGCTCCTTCGGCGTCCAGGGCACGTCAATATGGTGCATGGCATCGCCGCGGTTCTGAAGGTTCAATCCCTCGCCCACGCTCGGCTTGTTGCCGACGATGAGGGAGAGCAATCCGTCCGCGACCATCTGCTCGATGCGCGTCTTGTCCTCCGGCCTGCCGTTCTCGCCGCCGTTCACGACCATGACGCGCTGGGGGTCCATGCCCAATTTCTCCACCGCATACCGCGCGATGGAGTTGTGCAGGTTCTCCTTGATATGCTGCACCTTGATGGAGACATTCCCGTCCGCGTCGAATTCGGGCCGGTATTGCTTGATGGTGCTCTCGGTCACCTTGATAGGACGGCCCGCTGCGTCCAGGAACCGGCGCGGCCATACCGCACCCTTGTCCGGAACCATCAGGGCCCGCATCTTCGCCTTGTCCTTCTCTTCCAAGTCGCCGAGCCACTCGGGCTCTATCTTCTCCCCGTCCTCGTTGGCGCCCAGGTCCCCGAAGCCCTGCGGCCAGGCCATCGGCAAGCCGTTGTCATCGGTGATGGCCTTGTATTCCCCGATGTTGAAGAAGTCGAGGAAGACAATCTGGTTCCGGTCCGGGCTGGCCTTGAAGTGCTTGGCGACGTTCTTCATCGCCTCGCGGAGCTTGGGAGAACGGTCGGTGAAATTCGGCTTTGACTCGAGCAAGGAAGGATCGGAGAACGCGGGGTCAATGGCCAGGACCTTTGCGTTCATGGTCAGGCTGGCCATGTTGACGCCGGCCTTCGCCTGTTCCCTGCGGCCGAGTTCCGAGAGCACGAGGATACGGGCCATCCCGTTTAATTGCTCGTCGTTCATGTCCACATAGGTGGGAATGGCCAGGGACTCGGGCTTCTTCACGTCCGCATTGTCTTTCCGGAAGTCCATCCACTTGTTCAGGATGGAGCGGAGTGCGTTCAGGTTCTGCCAGCCGGTGATGCCCTCGCGGGGCTTCACGTTGGCGGAGGCCGTCGTGCCGTCCATCTCCGGCGTGTCGATGGGCCCGATGGTGACGAAGTTCCGAATGAAGTCATCGGAGCTGTTTATCCCTCGCGTGGTCCACTCGTGCGGCGCGACGAGCTTGATGATTTTATAAATCTCGAGCGGGTTGTTCGGCGTGGGCGTGGCGGTCGCCAGGAACATCCCGCCGCGGCCATTCCGCTCGTGGAGGAACCGGCTCTTATACGCCATGTCATTGCCCACGGTCGAGTCCGTGGACTTGTTCAAAAACGGCCGGTCCGCATATTCGTTCATCTGCTCGAAGCTGTTCTTGACCGTATGCGCCTCGTCGAGGAACATCGTATCCGCGCCCAGGTCCTCGAAGGTCGTGACTCCCTGCGGGTCCTTCATGTCCGTCTGCATCTGGGCCAACTTGTTCTCGAGCTTGGCGACCTTCTCCTCGAGGCGCTTGAGTTGCCCGTTCGTGAGCATACCGCCCTTCCCGGTGGCCCGGAGCTTGGTTTCCGCCTCCTTGAACTTCGCGATGTCCTCGCGGATATACGCCTCGGCCTTGCCCAGGGGGATGGTCTTGAACGTGTCGTAGCTGACCAGGATGGCGTCGTAATGGTTGTTGGCCGCGTCCACCAGGTCGATGCGCTTCTGGTGCCCATCGGAGCTGATGATTTTGACCTCGGTGCCCGGCATGAGCTGGACGATATTGCTATGCCACATGCCCCGGTTCTTCGACGGGACCACGTAGAGGGCCTTCTTCGTCATGCCCTTGTTGCGGAGTTCCGCATGCGTGGCGATAAGGCCGATGGTCTTCCCGTGCCCGACGCCATGGGCCGCGATGTACCCGCCCAGGCGCACGCCGCGGCGAACAAGGGACATCTGCGAGGGATAGAACTTCACGTCCCGGCCGTCGAGCTTGGTGGACATGCCCTCGATGAAGAGCGGCGTTTCGATTTCCTTCCCCGTGGAAATCGAAGCATAGTCCCGGTTAAAGTGGACCGCGGCCCGCTCGGCGTGCTCCTTGCCCGCGCCCTTGGCCCAGAGGTCGAAATCGCCGTTCCACTTGTCCTTGATTTTCTTAGAGCCTGCGTGGTCGGAGACGCGAATCGCATCGCCCTTCGAGTTCGTGGCGCCGGAGGGGTCATCCATCTTGACCGGGCGCTGGTTCAGCACGGTCTCCACGAATTCATTCAGCTCCTTGCTGCGGGAGCCGTCGATTATCTTCTCGCCCTGGAGCACGTGGAAGCCTTCCTTCGTGCCTTCCATGGCGCGGCCGATAGAATACCCCTGGCCCAGGATGCCCTTGGAACGCGCAAAGGCCGTCAGGGCCTCCGGGTCCCACCAGGTCGCGATGGGATTGGCCTGCACCGTATGGCCGGTCTTCTGTTCGGGCAAGACGGCTTCGAGCTTCTTCAATTGGTGGGAGAGGCCCATCTTCTTGGCGTATTCCATCTTGTCGCGGATATCGCCTTGCAGGTACTCGTAGTCGTGGACGAACTCGCCATTGTCCCAATTGACCGCCGGGTTCTCCATCATCGCCGCATGGTATTCCTCCGGCGTTCCCTTGAACTCCTGCCGGGCCATGGCGTCCTGGAACACGCCGTACTTGTCGATGAGGTATTTCACCACGTCCGTGCCCTTGGCCATGTCGCCCCTGGGCACCGAGGGCGGTTCCCGGAAGGCGGGCTTGTCGGTCAAGGTGCGGCTGAATCCCGTGAGCTTCTTATCGTAGAGCCCGGCCAGGAGGTTGTACCGCTTGTCCTGCCCGGCAAAGGCATCGAGGGCCGAGTCGCCGAACTTCACGTCCATGACATGCGAATCGCCCACGGTGCGGCGCGTCATCTTCACGCCCGGGAAAACCGGGTTCTTGCCCTTGTCCATGGACTGCCGCGGATACTTCGGCATCGCCTTCCACTCATTCAGCATGGATTTGATATGGTCCTGGAGAAAGCCGACCTCGTTTCCCTTGCCGGTTTCTTCCTTGAGCTGCTGCGCGGCCGCCATGATTTTCGTGAGGAGCACGAAGCGCGATTCGGGCACGTCCCAGGGCTTGCCCTTGGGATTCGCCTCGGGCCGGAACGCGCGGAGTTCGCCGTCCCGGGCCTTCCGGAAGACCTTTCCGTCCTTGACCTCGAGGCCGAAGACCGGCGTTTCCACGCTGGCCCGGCCCACGCTCTCGCCCACGCCGGAGAGGTTCGGGTCCACCTCGGCCCCCGGCGCCGGAACGTACTTGTTCTGCAAGGCCTCGAGCGCCTTATTGAACACGCGCTTGAGGCCCATGTTGAGGTCCTCGCCCTGGTCCAGCTTGAGTTGCACGCCGGTCTGGCTCAAATGGCGGTTATGTCCGTAGACGAATTCGCCCAAGACGCCCTCGGGATGCTTCTCGTACCATACCGATTGGTTCGCCTTGCCCTCGCCGTATTGGCTCTTGACGTTGATTTCCTTCGTGTCCACCCATTCCTTCTGGATGCGGTCTTCCGGAAGGACGCTCGCGATTTCCCCGCGCGTGCGCTTGCGGACCACTATCATGTCCACCGTGCCCTTGTACTGGGTGTTCTTGTCGAAGGTGCCCTCGGGCAGGCGGAACGCGCCCAGGATTTCCGCCTTCTGGTTGAACTGCTTCCTAAACTCGGCGCCGGTCTTCGCGTCCATGGTGCCCGTCGAGGTGATGAAGATGCCCATGCCGTTGTCGTGGAGCTGGTCGATGGACTTCATCATGATGTAATTGTGCAGGCTGCGGATGCCCTTGTACTTCGGGTCCGTCTCCAGATGCTCGTAGGCGCCACGGTCGGAGAGGAACGGCACGTTGGTGATGGCGATGTCTACCTTGGGACCATAGTAGGACTCGAACGGGCCTTCCCGATTCGTGATGTTCTGCGGATAGAGCGCCTTCAAAACCTGGGCGGAAGTCTTGTCCACCTCGTTCGCGTGGAAGTCCACGTTGTCGGGCTTGTGTCCGATGAAGTTGCCGATGCCGGCCGTGGGTTCCAGAGCGGTCAGGCGCTTGTCCATGGGGAAGCCCGTCGCGCCGAGCGCATCCCACGCGAACTTGACCACGGGGTAACTCGTGTAATGTTGGTTCAGGATTCCGGAGGTCGCGTCCTCGTCGGCCTTGGTGCCGAGCCCGCCTTGCCCGGTGTAATGCCGGAGCACCTCGCGGCCCGAATCGGTTAGGCTGGACGGGTCGGTCTCGAACTGCTCGAGCACTTCCTTGCCGTGCTGGTTCATCTCCACGCGCTTGCTGCGGGAAAGTTCTATCGGGGATTTCTTGCGAAGGTCGATGTTCTCCCAGGCGGCGGCGCGGACGGGACGGTACTCCGGGTCGTTTTCGGCCTGGGCATCGCGCTCGGCCTTCTTGGCCTGGTGGACGGGGGGAAGAAGGTCTTCTTCGGTATTTACCGGCCGCGGGTCTCGCGACTCTCGGGGTAGCTCAGAGACAATTCCATTTTCAAGTCCGTCACCAAGTTGGCCATTCCCAGCTCCTCGATTTTCTCCGGGGAGTACTGCGCCTTGACCTGCTTCTCCGCCATCGAGTCCAGGAGTTCGTTCCGCTCCGCTTCCGTTTCCGGGATGTACTGCTTCGTCATTTTGCCCTCCGTTTTCAATATAACCCTTATCAGCCGGTTCCGCCGGGGCCGGAGCCGCGCCGCCCTCCGGAGGCGATATCCGTTCCCGAATGGCCTTTATCTTCTTCTGCTCCTCGACGTGGAATTCCTCGTAGGCTTTGGCGACGTCTTCCGGCTTCTGAAACGCATGCCCGAAAAGGGAGTGGTAGGAATCGAAGGGCGTGGGCTTGGTCGGGTCCAAGATGGCCATGGCGTGGGACTTGAGCTCCGCCATTTCCTTGTCGGCCTGGTCCTTGGCCTGCGCGTCCTCTTTCTCCACTTCCTTGATGGACTCGTGCATGGCGTTCTGCACCGTGGTCTGGGCTTGCTTCTGCTTCGCCGTGTAATCGTTCATCAGGAGCTTCACGTCCTTGTGGACGGCCTGCTGGTGCTCGCGGGCGGTGTTCTCCGCGGCAATCTGCCACGTGGGCTTGTACGTCGGGTCGGCGGACATCTTGACCGCTTCCTGCTGCGAGAGGCCGGGCGGGAGCGCGTCAGACTTGGGCACCAGGCCCATGGGCGTCACCGTCGAGTTCATCGGGTCCGGATTCTTCGTCGCCATCGAGGGCGCGTCCTTGGGGTTGTCCGGCATGACCGTGTATTCCGGGAAATCCGGCCCCTGCGGGCCTTGTGGCGCCCGTTCCCACCGCTCGGGCGGAACCATGGGCACGTTCGATTTGCCGGTCTCCTGGGCCCGGAATTCGTTCACGGCGGCGGTCTTGCGGCCAATGCCCCATGCCGCGCTGAAGGGAATCTTCAAGGTGGAGAGAAGCATGTCGATGCCGCCCTGGTTCACGGCCGAGGTGACGAAGGTATCCCAGGCTTCCTGGTCCTGTCCCTGGGCGTATTTCATCGCCACGCCCTCGGAACCCATGAGGGCCGCATTGCCGGTGATGTCCCGCGCGGTCTGGGCCACTACGCCCGCCTGGTTGATTTTGTCGCTTATTTTCGCCATGACCCGCGCGGGCTTCTCGAGCCCGGACAGGACTCCGGACATGGGCTTGTACTTCTCGCCAATCTGGGCCATCAAGGCGCCGAAGCGCCCGCCCGTCAGGGCTTCCTCGCCTGCCGCCGCCGGCGCATTGCCGCCAAGCGCCAGGAGGGCCGTCGCGCCCGTCACGGGGTCCCTGGCCATGTTGTAGAGCATGTCCTTGGCCACGCGGCCGGGCGAGACCCGGAACGCGGCCGAGAGACTCTTGAACCCGTCGCTGATGGAAGGATTCTCGCCCGCCTTGCCGTAGTCGTTCGGCTGGGCCATGGAGGTTTCCATATCCATGCCCGACTTGCCGCCGGTCATTTCGTGCTTGAGTTGGTCCCAAAGCCCGACCGCACCGCGTGGCAGGAAGCCGAGAACGTCGGCCACGCCGGAGAGGCCCGCCCGAGTTGGTTCGTCAATCTTCCCGCTCCTTTGCAGCTCGTAGGTATTGGGAGCCGCGATTTTCTTAACCGCTTCCCCAAGCCCAATCGCTTGCAGCTCGGCATCCGAGGCCTTGTTCTTGAGCGCGTCGGCCTTATCGGCCGCATCCTCCGATTGCTTCTGCTCGCGAGCCAAGGTCGCATCCAGGTCGGGCTCCATGCCGTTGTCCCGGAGGAACTTGTGCGCGTCGAAGTCGAACTCCTTCCCGGAGGAATCCTTGACGGTATAAGCCACGTTACCCCGGTTGCGGAAATAGTTGAGCGCGCTTTTTGGATGCTCGCCCACCATCTCGAGGCCGTTGTCTTTTAAGTATCCATCAAGGTCGAATTCCTGGTCGGAGTTCTTGAGGATGATGCCTGCCATTAGTTCCTCGGTTTCAGGTATTTGGAAAGTGCAGCGGGTCCGGTCGCCTGGGGCGATTGAACGGCCGCGCCGCTTTTGGTCGAGAGTCTTTCATCGATGGCGTCAATTTCTTCTTGGAGGGCGCGGGCCTTCTCGCTCACCTTCGACTTGTTCAGAATAGGGGAACCCACCGCATCGGAGCCGTGGATGAGCTGGTTCAAAACGCCAGGCTCTTCCGTGGTGATGAAATCCGGATACGCCGCGGCGATGGATTCCGTCGCACCGTCCTTCTCCACCCGCTTCTGGAATTCGCGGAGGTCGGCGAGTTCCTTTTGCTTGGACTCCCTCTGCTGGCGTAGGGCCGTCAGGGATTCATCCTTGCGCGTGGAAGTCTTGTCCCCGTGCTCCAGGTTCGCTTTCCACGTATCGAATTGGAGTTGCGCATTCTTCTCCACATCGGAGTTCCAGGTCTTCGTCCTTTCATCGAAGGACTTCCCGGCCTCCGCGGTGGAATCCCGCTCTTGCTTCGCCAGGCCACTCACGCCGGAAATCATGTCCTTCATTAGAGCGTACTGTTCTGGATTCGTCACCTTGGAGAGCAGGTACTTTTCCTGGTCCCCATAGGTGACTTTCTTCGGCATGGTGGGCATGGTGGGCCGGTCCTTGACCAGGCTCTCGAGAAGCGAATTATCCCAAGGCAGGCCCGCGGGTGCGGTGGGCGCGGTCATCTGCGACGGGTCCACGCCGGCATCAGTAAGCCGCTTCATGAACGCATCGGCGTCTTCGCCCACGGAAGGCATCTTCACCTTCTGCCCGTTGGAGAAGGCGGACTGAGGCGTCCACTCGTTTCCGGTGCCGAGCTTGGCCGCGGAGTCCGGGCCCCCGTAATACCACGCCCGGAACTTACGGAGGTCGCCGCCGGTCTCGGAAAGCCCCTTCTTCGCAATCTCCGAGAACATGGCGTCCTGGAGCGAGGGGGAGGACAGGAAGCGGTTCACGTCCTCCTTATTATGGGCATCCAACCCGAATTGCGGAAATGCCGGAAACCACGTGTCCGGGAGGATGCCGTAGGCGCCCAAGGCCTGCTTGCCGCTCGCGGTCTTGGGATGAAAGATGTTATACCGTCCGCCGCTCTCCATGTCCTTGATGACCGGGCGCAAGGCTTCCACGGTGCTCACGGTCGGGTCCGGTGCGGGCTTAGCCAGGGTAGCCACGGCGCTACCCATGTCGGGGCGGTCCGGGATGGCTTGGGGCATCTTCATGCGCAAGGCGTCGAGGCCCTGCTTACCGGACATATAGGATAAGGCTTCCTGCTTTGTCTCCGGTGGCGTCGCGTCCCAGACCTGCTTCGCTTGCGCTGGCTGCATGGTGGTCATGTCATCGAGAACAGAAGACCCCACCTGGGGCATGCCCTTGATGATATTCGCCACGCTGCCATCGAGCTGGGCTTTCTCCGCGGCCAGGTTCTGGCGGTTCGCATCCTCGTTGTAATTCCGGAGAATACCGGGGGCCGCGCCACCCAGGCTGGAAAGGAAATTGGCCCATGCCAATCCGGTTGCAGTTGACATCTTACCTCCCCGCGAGATAGCCGAGGGCATCCAGACCGGTCGGCCGGCTGTATCCCTGGCGAAGATTGGAAAGGCCCGAGAGCAAGTTGATGGACTCCATCGGGCGCTGGCTTACTTCCTGCCGATGGTTCGCGGCCATTGTATCGTCATATCGCGAAGCATTGATGCGAAGGTCTTCTTCGCGATTCTGCTGGTCCTGCAACTGCTTCTTTTTTTCCAAGGCCAGTTGGCGGTCTTGGGACTGCCCTTGGAAGTAACCGGCCATCCCCGCGCCTCCCGCGGAGGCCAAGGCGGAAAGGGCGGAGATGGCTGCGATAGTCCCCGCTGAGATGGCGGGTGCCGCTGCGACTGCTGCTACTGGTAACATGGTTTTCCTTTCTATCCGACCGGGGAAGAAATCTGAATGCTGGCGTTATCGTCTTTCTGATTCGTCTGGGGCTGGCTGCTATACCACCTGCCGTGGGAGTCCACGAAGTAGGATTTCCCGGATGCGTCCTTCACTTCCGTCACGGGAAGGCTGGCCACCTCGAAGCCGCGCACGACCTTGAACTGCTTTCCGTTCAGGCTCACGACGCCCGAGGGATTCTTGGTCGCGAAGTCCTTGACACCTCCGGAGCCAATCGGAAGCGTAGCCGGCGTCCGCTGGTCTATCTTGCCGTTGGTCTGCAACGTGGCGAAGTCCGTATCGGAGAGGAACGAGCCGCTCGTCAGAGAGTTCAGCTTCTGCGTGGCCTCCGTGACGGTCTTATCCGTCGCCGCCTTCGCGTCCGCATCGGTCTGCGCCTGGGTGCTCGAGGCAATCTGGCCCGGCACGGCTGCGAGAATCTTGGTCATCACCGCCTGGAGCTGGTCATCCTGACCGGTCTTCTTCGCGGTGTAATCCTTGATTTGCTGCATCTCTTCCGGCGTGAAGTTGCCCACCGCGCCTGTTTGCCCGTTGAGCAGATAGTTCGTGAGCTTCGTCGCCAGGACAGGGTTGTCCTGGCCGAGGCGCTCGAGCTGGTCGCGGTAGGCCGTGGCTTGGTTCTCGCCGAAGGTCTTGTCGAATTGCGCCTTATTGGTGTCGAGCGTCTGCTTGAACTGGTCCTTGTTAGTGGCCATGGTATCGCTGAACTGGGTCTTTTGGTTATCGATGCGCTGTTGCTCTTGCGCCTGGGTCTTCGCGAACTGCCCGGCCTGCGTGGCCGTGTTGATGAGGCCCTGCTTCTCGTCGGAGACCAGTTTCGTATTCCCGAGTTCCGAGTTGGCCAGTTGGCCGAGCACGTCCTGGCGGGTCGCCTGGCCCATGGCGTTCGCGGTCCCTTGTCCGAGGGAGTCGGACTTGGCGGCATCCGCACCGGCCCGCGCTTCCGCGTTCTTGGCATAAGTCGCAAGGGCTTCCCGGGATTGGCTGATTTGCGCGGCCGTTCCCGCGAGCGGCTTGTCGCTGTTGATGCCCTTCGAGAGCGTGTCGAGCACCGAATTGTACAGGTCTCCCGCCTTATCCGGAGCGGCGGGCGTCGTGGTCGTGGTCGCGGTCCCGGTCGCGGGCGTAGGCGGCTGCGGCGCGGTATTCGGCATGGGCGTTGCCACGTCGATATTCTTCGGTGCCGGAGGGGTGGTCATGGTGATGGGCTGGGACGGCGTAGGCGTTGCGACATCCGTGTTCTTCGGCGTGGCTGAAGGCGTGACCATGGTGATGGGTTGCGTGGGCATCGCCGTCGCGACGTCCGTATTCTTCGGTATCGTGGTCGGCTGCTGGGTGATGACCTGCGGGCCCAAGTCCGGCTTCGCCGTCTGGATATCCGCGCCGGAGAGATGGTCGAGCACGCTCGGCGTATTGGGCGAGATGGCCTGGTTCAACGTGTTGACGCCGGTTTGGGTATAGCCGCCGGGTCCCGGATTCAGAATCGGCGTTGGCGAGAGGTTCGGCATCGGCACCATGGGGCCGCTCCCAATTCCGGATGCGGTCTTGGCCAAGGGTGCCGCGCCCGTTACTGCCGGAGCGGCGGTATTGTCCGCCTTATACTTGTCCACGGCCTTCGTCGCCAGGTCCTTGAGATTCGTCAGGCCACCTAATCCTAGAGCCATCAGGTGCTCCTTTCTTTCTTTTTGAGTGCCAGCATAGTTTGGTCACTGAGCATGGTCTTTTGCTGCTTAATCACCTTGTCCAACTTTTCAACGATGTCCGCATACTGCGTGCTCGAGGCCGAGCTTCCGGTGCTCGAAGCCAGGATGAGGATATTCAATCCGGTCTGCAAATTGGCGATGAGGGTATGGTTTTCATCCACTGAGAGCTGGATGGCCGCGAGCGCCGCGTCGATGGCATCCAGCCGGAGCATGATGGCCGCGTGGTCGCCGCTCTCCACCACGGACAGGAACGACTCGTGGACGCGCGGGATGGACCGGAGGTAATCGACCAGGGGGCGACGAGAGGCCGTCCACCAGGCTTGCTGGGCCCGCAGGTCGGAGATAGGCGGAGTGTCCACGACCACGGCCGGGAATAAGGCTGGCGGGAGAGTCCAGAACGGAGGACGCAGCCACTGCGCTCGGAACGCAGCCTTATAGGCTTCCTGCGCGAAGAATCCCGCGATAGGCGGGCTGTCGATGGTATACGTGCCCGCGGGGAACACGTTGAACGGCGGCCGACGCCAGGGAAGGCGCGTGCCTGCGAAGAACATCCCCTGGGCATCCAAGGCCAAGGTCGGAGGGGAATCCACCTGAACAACGGGGAACAGGGCCGAATCCAGTATCCTAAAGGGAGGTCGATTCCACGGAGGTCGGTACGCGGCCAGGAAGGCTTGCTGGGCGCCCAGGTCGGAGGTGGGCGGACTGTCCGGGGTCGGTGCCGCAATGAGAGCCGCAGGGACCACCTGAAAGGCTTGGCGTGCCCAGGGAAGACGGTATGCGGCCCAGGCCGCCACCTGGGCGTTCTGGAGCGGGATGGCGGGCAACTCGCCCGCGAAGAGGAGTAAGAGCGGGGCCGAAAGGCTATTGTCCGTGACGGGGCGGCGGAAGGGCTCCCGGAGCGAGGCGCGCGCGGCACCCGCTGCATCCAGGAACGGATTGGGGCTATCCAGCGTCGGCGCGGTGATGAATGCCGGTGCAAGGCTGTTATCCGGTGCTTGGCGCTGGGCGGGCTCCCTTTGGACCACACGGCGTACTCGCTGGGCATCGAGGGCCAGGCCAGGCGGCGGAATGTCCCCAGCGGCCTCGAGAAAGAGCGGAGAAGGAAAGTTGTTGTCGGTTACCGGCCTTCGGAAGGGTTCCCGCTGAGAGGCTCGAAAGGCCACCAGGCTGGGCGACTGCGATGCAATCGGGTCATCGAAGGACGGGATATGCGGCGTGGCAAGCGGAAACCAACGAAGGTACGGTTGCCAGGGCGGCGTGAAGGCCGCGCGCGTCCGGGCCTGGATATCTCCGGCACTTGGAATCGGTTCATCGGCGACAACGACGGGATAAAGGGCGGCATCGAGCCGTCCGGTAGTTTGGGTAATGGAAAAAAGAGGGCGCCTTGCAGCATGCCATTGCATCTGCGCATGTAAGCGCTCCGCAGGGGGAGAGTCCACCTGCGGAGCACTGAATAGGACCGCCACCGCCACCGGCACTTGCCGGATGAACGGAGGCGGACGGAAGAAGAAGCTCATCTAGGAGTTCTTATCCGCCGATTTCTTCGAACACCAGCTCGGCCGTGATGGTCAAGGTCGGGGCGGCGGGGAACAACACGCCGATGATGCCCGCGGCGGGTATCACGATGCGCTCTTCCGGCACCGGCAGGTACAGGTATCCGCTCAAGGCGTTCCAGGTCGCCGAGTGCAGGATATCCGTATTGGTGCCTTCCGCGGAGGCCGTGATACCCGTCGCGGCGGTTCCGCCCACGGACTTGGCGGCGTTGTCGCCACCATCCATCAGGAGCGGGGTGTAGGAGGTCACCGTGGCCGCGGCGCTCTTGCGCACGATTTGGGTCCGGACCTGGGCGCTCGTGGTCGAGAGCGACTGAGAAATCTCGAGGCGGACAATGCGGCAAACGACGCCCGTACCGGCCTTGAGCTGGATGATGGTGATGGCACCGGTGACGCTGATGGCGTCGTGCTTTATGGTGTAGTAACGGGACATTTGAAACTCCTTTTACATGGTGAGAATGGTGGAATACGGATTCATCGGGGCTGGGACTGGAGGGAAGGTCGGCCCTGCGGCCGCGATATATTCATAGCATCCAATGGTGGGCGGGTTTGCGCGCGTCTGCCCGAGAATATCGGTGGTGCATGCGGCATCAAAAACGCCCAGCGCAATAACCCCGGCTCCAGCCTTGATGCTTAAATCAAGCGATGCGGCTGCACTACTCACGAATGGATTCGCCAGTGAGTACACGTTGCTGGAACCCGGTAACCCGGAAGTCGCGACGTCCGTTGCATTGTGCCCATTAGTTCCGGTCCAACCCGTTAATGCTGGCGTCGTGTAATTGAATGCGAGGCTGTTATTTAGTGATCCATTGTAGGCAAAAATAAAGCCTGTTCGATTCGCGCTTTTCCCTGAGTCTCGGACGCAGGTTACAAATCGGCATACGGGAACCCCGCTGCCACCGCCAAAATGAAAAGCGTGACTGGATGATCCGCGGTTGAAAATCAAAATATTTTCGGCAAGCGTGCCGACGCCATACATCTTGAAGGCATATTCGTAGTTGCCGCCATTGCCGCTATTCGAATCGATAATTAATCGGCGGAAAGTATTATTATCGGATGTCGAGCTGGAGTCAATTACCGAACCATTCGAGCCATCATTTTTGAACATGATGTCCGACATGGTGACGGAGCTGCAATTGATTTGAAGGAGAATCGTATAGTCGTGGGTATTCCGGAAACAGACTCCTTTTGCGGAGTTGTATTTCAACGCATCCGTACCGGGTACGATATTATCCTTGAAGGCCTTTCCGGCATCGGGTACGATGGTTAAGGTGTGCCCGGCGGGCGTATGGGTTCCGGTTGAAATCGAATAGGAAACATTGGCCGAATAGACGTACTCGGCCAAATCCTTTAATTGAACCGTATAGTCATCCACCCATGTGGACGGAATCGCAGCCAGAGCGCCTTCAAAAGTCGAATAGGTTTGGCCCGAGCCGACAGGCAAATTCGTCATAGTTTTACGCCTACGTCGAATGGGTCCGAGCCAACGGTGAATGAGTCTTTTGTTTCAGGCTTTACCACACGGGCCGATTCAATGTCCGCTATTGGAACATCCAGGGGAACGCCCTTGGTCAGCTTTGGCAATGCTGTCAATTCCAATTTCACGGCCCGCATTTTTTTATTTGGCTTGACCTTTATATCCCCTAGCTCACACTGGCAATAGAACTCGGTAGCATCCTTCGCATCCATATCAACCTTGACCAGTTGAAAGATGTCACTATTACTTTCACCTGTTCCCCAAACCCAATCAATGGGGCGGAAACACACAAAGTCCCCGGCATCGTAAGCGTGCTTTGTCCCCAACATGAGCAGTCCAATGCAAGGCATCTTTTACCCGTAAGGCCCAGAGCCACCGTCATAGACGGGGACTATATTTCCAGTTTTTGAATCCCTGATGGCATAGACGCATTCGGCAATCACGTCATCAGTCAAGGCTGTAAACTCATGCCAACATTCAGCTCGTATGAGCATGGCTGAAGGAGCCTCGAAAATTTCTTCGATGGCTGGGGCACCCTTATGAGCAATAGTCTTTCGAAGCACCTTGCCGCGTATCAGGTAGGTTATATGGTCATAGTTGTGCTCATGACCCTCGAACTGCGCTCCAAACTCCTTCAAGGCCATCGAGCGGCGGTAGATATTCCCATAAGGCCCTTCGGGAAGGAGGGCGCCGGTAGTGCAATTGTAGAGACCCTTGGTTTGGCCAAGCTCGGTCAGAAAATCTGATAGCTGCCCTGCGGCTTTTAAGTCTCTCGCCAACGCTTGTAAGTCCATCTATCCCTCCTTGTTCTTGAGCACGCCCATTGCCCGCAGGTTGCTGATGATACGGTCGGGAAGGTCATCGACCTTCCGCGCCAAGGCTTTTATTTCCCCGTCCAACTGGGCCATCCGCTCCCGCCCTTGCGTGAACCTCTCGTCATAGACCGGGTTCGAGGCCGTCTTCTGGATGGCCTGGGAGATAATCCAGGCCGCGCCAAGAAAGGTGCCCATTCCGCCGATAAGGGCGAAAGCGAATTGAACCGAGTTCACGAAGCCTCCTTCATAATGGTGTGGAAAACTGCCGCATCATCCGCGTTACGGTAGCCTTTGAAGATGCGGGCATGCGAGATATTGGCCACCGATGCCGGCAGTATAGAGCTGCGTCTTGGAAATGGGATGTACTCCGCTGCGTTCCTGCGGGCCTGGGTGGGCTGCGGGGCGCGGCGGCGACCGGCTAAGTGAAGATTCTGGTTGTCCGGAGGGGCCGCGGGCTGCGAGAGAACTGCAAAGTTCCAGAGGAAGCTACCGGCCAAATAAAAATCGGTTCCGTCCGAAAACATCGCGGTAAAAGGCGAGCCCCCCCCTGGTGCGGACGCCGCGGTGGAAAAGGCGTTGGTCCCATTGAAAAGGTATACGGCCGATACCGTGTGATTAGCTAGAAAGAGTTTTCCATCATAGAGCCCAAGGCCGATATTTGAAGCGAAATCCGCGTAGAGAGCATTATAGGGGACCACGGTAACCCAGGCGTTGACCCCGTTCCATTTAAAAAGCGAGCCGGCATATAGGTAATCCTGAATCTGCGAGCCGCAGCAGTAAATCTCACCGCCAAAGACTTGTAATATTGGAGCGGTTCCGAGATTCCATAAAAAAGTGCCCGATGTGGCATAGAAGAGGCCGGGTGCCTTCTGCACCAAGGCGCCACCACTCACAACATTTAATGCTCCGACTTGACTGAGGACGTATAGTGCTCCGGAAAATTCCTTGAAAAATACCTGGGCCTGATCTATAAATGATCCGATTAACGCAAATGAAGTGCCGTTGTATTTAAAGACTCGAGTTGTGCCGATGCCGCCCGATATATAGTAACCTGCGAGATACACGTCGGTTCCAAAGCAAACGAGGTTCGTTAGCCCTTGGGACCCCGAGCCCTGCGGGCTCGCAAGCCATCCCAGGTCAATCCATGCACTCGCGCCATTCCATTTATAAAAAACACTAGTAGTGCTTCCCGTATCCGTATTGGCGATGAGGTAAATATTCGTTCCATCCGTGGCGAGATACGCGATTCCATTGGTCCCGGTTAGAGGCGCGGCAACCACGGTCACCCAAGAGCCTCCCACGTATTTCGCTAGACGAGCGGCTGAACTGCATGAATAGAGAATGCCGCCAACCTTAATAATGGAGGGGCCAGGCGGACCACCTAAAGAGGTTATCGCGTAAGCCATTAGACTTCACCCGCCAAGGAATTATGAAATTGCCCAGCTTGGTCCGGGGACCGATGCGCCTTCAGAATCCGCGCGTGGGAAATCTTGGCAGCAACACCAGGGAAGATGCGGCTATAAGAAGGCGTTGTGATAAATTGGGCCACATTCCGAAGGAATTGAACTGGTCGGGCAGGACGGCGAATGCCGCTCCATGCAAGATTCTGGTTATCCTGTGGTGCGGATGGATTAAATACTGGCAAGGCGCGAATCTCGACCACAACTTCGCAGCGCTGATATGCGGGATGGGTTCCGCCTGGGTCACCATTAGTGTTTGTCCAATCCACGGTTGTGGAAGCTGATCCAGTGCGCTTCGCTATAAAAGGATTGAATTGCTTTCCTGTCGCGCCGTAAATAGCCGTCCATCCAGAGCCAGGTGAAGTGCCGAAACCATCGGCCATGAGTAATCTCAAATCCAAGGCAAGCATATTGAGTACAAGAGAGGACGCCAGTGGAGCCGTCGTGAGATTCACGCTCCAGGCCCCATTTCCAGTCGTGCTATCGACAAATCCTTGAGAGGTTCCAATAGGCTGCACCGGGTCTTGGCCGGTTATATTTATTACACTGCACCAATCATTACGCCTCTGAAAGCCCGCAGAATCATTTACCGTAATAACGCCAATAACATCGCTGACCCCGACTAAAGCATACCAGAGCTGCACATTGACCGATTCTGAATTAGGCGCGCAAGCGGACACGATTGGAATCCACGTCAGACCGAGGCCGCTAATGGTGAAGGTCGAAGTGAGGTCTCCAGCCTGCCCCGTAAATTGTGCGATTCTTCGGACCAGAAGGAGCGAACCTGCGGGGTATGTGACTGGGAACGTGATGACGGGCATGTCAAATGGCGTGCCGGCCGCAGTAAAGGTTCTGCCTTCTTGAATTTGGGTTATGATGGAAATCGGCATTACAACGCGCTCCTGATGGTCAAGAGCGAAGCCACGACATCCGTCCGGGGCGAGGCATAGAACTGGCCGTTCAATCCGCCGTTCGAGAGGACGAACTGAATGGTATAGAAGACACCGGAGCTCGATACGATGGAGCCTGCGGGCGAGTTGAACTTATAGGCCATGACAGACGTGTGAATTTGGTACTCGAGCGAGCCATCCGCATTGACGAGCATGCGCCAGTAATAGGTGCCGTCGCCGCCCTCCTGGATGACGGGAGCGCCCACGAGGGACGGAAAGGCCACGATGTATTCGTAGGTCAGGTCCTCGGAATTGAATCCCGAATCGTCTCCGATGAAATCCATCCCGTTCCACGACGCATCGGCATATCCCGAGCCCGCGCCGCCTACAAGCGACTGCCCGCCTCCCGGAACCATGCCACCGTCAAAAGCCCGGGAGCCGCCAGCTCCGACCGCGTAGGCGTGATTGCGCTGGTAGATGGAGGCATCAGTGGCCGTATCGGAGTCCTCGTCCAGCTTCAAGTACAGAAGGCTGTTCGGGAATTCGATGACCAGGCCGTCGCCTTCGGACTTACTGATAAATTCGGACGGATGACCTTCAATGGGCTTGTACTCGAGAATCCATCCCTTATTGGTGAACGCATACGGGGTCTGGTGAACCTTGCGCCAAGCCACTTCGAAGAATTGCCCGATAAGCCCATCGGGAATCGGTTGCTCCACGATATTCCGGAAGGAGATATTGGCTTCCGGGGAAATCAGCGGGCTTGCGCTATCGTATTCGTTGTATTCCATCTCGAGGCGGAACCGAAAGAAGTCGCTGATGATAGTCAGGTAGAGGATGGCCGTATCCTCGAAGTGCACGAACATTTTGATGAGGTAGAGTTCCCCGCTCATGTCCCGGTTCTTGCCGTTGACATAACATGCCTTGCTCGAGCCCTTGAGCCAGAAGTCCGTCTCGTTGTCGGCGGAGGTGCCCGCCTTGAGAAAGTGCCAGAGCTTGGGCGTGGCCAGGGAGCTGGAGACCAGGACGCAAACGCTATCCGGGTCGAGGACGGCCACCAGGTCGAAGCCAACGGCGACGCTTCCCGGCTCGATGCTCCATGGGCCTATGGCCGTGCTTTTGGACGGCATGTAGAAGCCGATGAGCTTCACGCCATCGGTTAAGAACCAGGACTCCCGGTAATAGAATCCCTTGACCTTGGTGCGGTCCGCGATGCCGAAGAAGTAGCCCACGGAGTTGTCGTGGATTTTCGGCCAGACCTCGCCCGCCGTATGCTCCGAAAGCACTTCGACCTGGCGCATGGCGATGGTGGCTGGGCCTTCGTTCGAGATGTAATAGATTTCCTTGTTCACTTCCGTGATGGAATGCGGGAAGGTGGTGCCCTTGTTCTTATCGACAAGGGTCGGCTCGTATTCGATATCCCCGTCGCGCAGGTACCAGACGCTCCGCCGGCCGAAGAAATAGACATCGTTGTTAGCGAGGGCGATGCCGGTGCCGGGCTCGCTGTCCTCGTAGGAGGTGTCCTTGAAGTTGGTCCCGGTCTTATGCATGGACCACCACTTCTGCGGGAACTCCACATCCTGAGGCACTTCCGAGTAGAAGGTGCGGCCCGTGTCCTCGCGCGTGCCCACGCCGCCAACCCAGATGATGCCCTGGTGGTAAAGCATATAGGTGCCCGGCGGGATGCTCTCGAAGCCGACCATCTTGTCGATATCGAGGGCGCCGGCCATCTGGCCGATGGTGGTCGTATCGTCGTAGGTATAGGGGTTCGCATAGGCGTTCGCGCCAGTAATGGGTACGTCGGCAATCCACCGATGGGAGAGCCCGGAGGCCTCGATTTCGGTGGTGATTTCCAAGGTGGCGTAGATGCGCAGGTGCGTCGCCTGGGTATCCAGCGTAGCCCCGCCTTTGTCAATAACCAGGTGGGCAGCCCGCGCATCTACGGTTTCCGTGTTCTGGAAGGTCTTTCGGTTGTCGAGGTCATCGATGGATTCCAGAAGGCCGGGGTTGAAGTTCCCATCCTGCAGGCGGCAGAGCTTCGGCGCTCCGGTCCCGTCTACGCTCGCGGCATCGTTCCGGTTGACCAAGGTGACGGCATAGGACTTCCAGGCCTGGGCGGTGATGTTCCCGCCGGCTACGGGCGTAGCCGCGATGGTGAAGGTCGGCCTCGCGATGTTCGCATTTCGCAGGGCGAAGGTCGTGCCGGTCCAATTGATGATCCAGGCGCGGTGATTGGAGCCCGTCAGGTCGATGTTGATGTACATCAGGTCCTTGACGCGGACCGCGGACAAAATGGCGCCTACGGGCACGATGGAGGCGGAAAACAGGGTCGGGACCGTGCTCCCGGCAATGGCCCAATACAGGGACGTGCCGATATGCAGGATGACCTTGGGTTCGTTCTGGTCCGCCCAGGAAAACATATGGGTAGGCGCGGCTGAGAGCGTGTTGGAATTCCACGCCGGAATGCCGTCTCGCGGGAAGCACGAAGGGTGTCCCGGGAAGGCGTTCACCAACTGCCGGCCAGATTCAAAGGGGACATCCTGGGGATTGTCCCGCGTATTGAACCCAAGCCGGTGGGTGTCCTTGT
>Ga0070716_100000074_pt1 | contig 38377 bp, 36 predicted proteins | sample LARL112metaG_FD_71395 | JGI IMG/M metagenome (GOLD analysis project Ga0070716, IMG submission 71395) | Corn, switchgrass and miscanthus rhizosphere microbial communities from Kellogg Biological Station, Michigan, USA - LAR L11-2 metaG | ecosystem: Host-associated > Plants > Roots > Rhizosphere... | reverse complement strand
CATTGCATAAACTGTTGGTTTGTATTTTTTGACTCTCAACTCGATGATTTATCATGATGATAAATTGTCATGTGTGATACTAAAAAACGGAGATACTATTCAAAAAAAATAGCTTTCTAAAAGATCTCCTCATCCTTCCGTATTCCGCCCAATCCAGTCTTCACTTGGTTAGAACATTCGAGGCAGATGCTTTCTGAGAAGGGGAAGGTCTTTAAACAGTGTTTGCAAACTGGCTTCTTGCAATTAGGACAGATTAGCATGTATTTCCTAAGGTTACAGATATAGCAAAGGCTCATCATTGGTAGCTTTACGCAAAAATGACGTAAAAGTTTATCGAATTATATTTTATCAGTTAAAAATAAATTACATTATTTTGTCTCATTCCTCGAAGACTCTCAGATCAAGTTGTTTCTTAATTTTTTTTGTGTACTTGGTTAAATAGGATCTAGCCTCACTCTCCGTGTCAAACCGTGCTTCACCCCTAAATGACCCATTTTCATCGATAAATGAAATTGCCGACCATATTCCATTTTTCCCCATCTTCTTTACAACGAACATCTAATTAGGTATTGTAATGATTAAATTAAAAGATACTCCGATTAGCACAAGACGAGGAGAAAGCTTATTAATTGTCACTGGGGAACGATGCAGACGAACTTATAATAATTCCAAGGTAGGCAAAAACATTGCGAGTTAGTTGTTAATTATAGTGCGCTAATCTGTTACTAAACTCTTCAGTTGGGACATCTGAATGGGCTTTATTATGATCTTTATATCCTTGTCCTCGTAATAGTTATCACGTTTCATTTCTCGTTTTACTTCATCAAAGGCCGTTAGGATAATGATTTTTGCCCCGGGATCCGAAACAAGGATATCTTTTGCGGCCTGAAGTCCGTTTTTAGCTCCAGGCAGCTTATAATCCATTATCAAATAATCCGGTCGGTAGGAATTGTAATCAAGGAGAATTTCCTCGGCGGTAGTGGCAGTGGCCATGACTTCGCATCCAGCCTGCCTGAGGTAATCTTTGTAGAGGATTAATAGGTCCTCTTCATTCTCGACAATCATCACCTTCCTCGAGTTCCGAACAATTTTACAGGCTCTCATATCATAATTGGCCGTTATTTAACCAGGGTGCTGCAAGCTTAGGCATTCTTGGCCCTGAATCTGAGTATCGCACCTATCTTGCCCAAACTCGCTATCTGCATTCCCTCCTCGGATTTACCTGATATGACCTCGATCCTACTTCCAGTCATAGTGGTCAATTCCTCCAGATAGTCAACTATGTCTTGCTCGCTAGTTTCATAATCCAATCCTTGGCATGAGGGACATGGAGTTGAAATTAGTTCCTGCTTCTCTGCAAATGCTTTACTTTTATCTATGAATTTTTCGCTAATATATCCACACTTTTTACATCTAGATGTTATTCTGACGGTGGAGACATCGTCGGTAACAATAACCAGGTCTACGGCACCATTTTGCAATGCCTTTATAATATCCGTGAGCCCGTATATACCAAGTCCACTTTCTGAATGGACCTCACTCATAAATCTTTTCACTAGTTTCTTTTCCTCCATAAGCCTATATTCGGACATGATTCCTTGATCATTTATTTTGTCGACGATCTCTCTCACACCCTCCTCGCCTGAATACGAAGTATCTAAAGTTGAAATAACACTATTTTGTAGTCGGTAATCCAAATACTCTTCTCTCAAAAAAGTCTCCTTTGTGGGACCAGGTCCTCCTACAATGATCCCTTTTACTTTATATTGTTCTACAAAGATAGTTTGTGCCCGGTGTGCAACACGATGGTAATACTCGTTAAGTTCATTGTCTCTTAACCGTTCAAATCTTCTCGCGGATTGTCCGCCCTGTCTATGCTTACCAGCCACTCCTGAAGTGAGCTCATCAATGGTTTCCCATCGATCGCCGGTTAGCACACCCAGTCCTGCTTCCTGCGTATCCAAAGCTAATATAGCAATAACTCGATCGTCTTTTAGCATGTCTTTTATATGTTCAATCCAGAAATGATCATCACATCGATACAACTGGATCTGTACAGGCTTAGGAGGGATAACAGGAAAGATTTCGATTTTTTCGGTGCCTAGACCCTTGCCAGTGGAAAGTGCACCACAGAATATGACAAGGCCATTCTCTGGTGTAGTTCTGTATAGCTTTAAGTACTCAATGGTTCTGCTAAGTGCATCCTGAACATGCGTTCTTGTGAGGTCAGACTTGATATTGGATGCAGTTCCAGCCTCATCTCGAAGTTGGGAGATTACATCAAAGATAGGGCGTCGCGGAGGAATATAGACTGTAACGAGCTCAGTGCCATGACCGCTAATCTTCGATAGCTCGTTCAACATTTTTTTTAGCTTGTACCTCTTTACAGAGTCCCACTTCGTCTGTGTAGCCTCGTTACTCATAAATTATCTTGACACAAAAAATTCTGCACGTAAGCAATATAAGGCTATCAAGCTAATTTCTATAATTTTGTTATTTGATTTACCAGGTTTATAAGGTAATACATCACATAAACGACCATCAGCCGATGCTTCCTAGACTAGAATATATCAAGCAACTTCGTACAAAGCTGGGAATAACACAACGGAAGTTGGCAGCTCAGGTTGGGATCAGCGCATCGATGGTCAATCAGATCGAAACCGGAAGATGCAAACCTAGTTATGAGACCGCCAAAAAGATTTTTGAATTCCTAAACTCCCTGGAGGGAAAATCAGCTATGAAAGCGGCGGATATTTGTAGCAGGATTTTAGTTTCAGTTCAAAAAATTGAATCTATACATGACGCGATTAGTAAGATGAGGGATCATTCTATAAGTCAGCTCCCAGTCTTTGAAGATGGGATAGTCGTAGGGATATTAAGTGAAGATCGACTTGCAAAAACGATTGCGGAAAGTAACAATAAAAACCTTAGCGATATGTCAATCGCGTCTGTTATGGAACCCCCGCCACCAATAGTTGACGTATCTACGCCGGCTAAAGCCTTAATTCCTTTGGTCAGATTTTCCAAGTGTGTCCTGGTTAGTGAGACTGGGAATGTAATCGGGGTAATAACCTTAACGGACACGCTAAAAATGGTCGAATAAATTATTCTTTGATGTCCTCCAATCCAATGCAGCAATCTGCGCACTTGAGGCAATCCGTGCATAAATTCACAGGATAGTTCGGCTGCAAAATCAGCCCACATAAGGCGCATTTCTTTTCAGGGACTGCCTCTATTAAGCCGTTATTATCCATATGCACCTATTTTGCTTTGACATTATATAATTTATACCGACACTTTCGTATTTCGATGGACATTCTAAAGAGAGTCGAACTAAAAATACTCTACAAGTACAACTTGGCTTAATGGGATATGGCTTCGCACATTTCTATCAAGACACCATTCATTGATTTTGGGTGAAAAAATGTGATCTTTCTATCATAGGAACCCTTCCGAACATCACCAAGCATTCGAAGCCCGTTAGAGCATGCCTTTAAAATATCCTCTTCTATGTTATCTGCAGTAATGGCAATATGATGAAGCCCTTCTCCGTTCTGATTAAGGAATTTATTTATAGGACTATCTTGAGCAGTAGGCTCCATTAATTCAATTCTGGTATCTTGCAATTCCAAAATAGCAACCTTTACCTTCTCATTTGCAACACTTTCGATGTGTACCTTGTCTACTCTAATCAATTTTTCATAGTTCTTCAACGCCTGATCTACATTATTTACTGCTATTGCAACATGATCAATTCTCATAATGCAGTACAAGAATTACGCTCCTTATTATTAAACTACCATAAGCAGGTTAGTGGCCTCGCATCTTTGATGGGAGGCTGTTCATTTACCAGTGAAGAGTATATAAGCCTCCCATATTGAACGTAAGTTGAAATGAACCGATCAGATCGAAGAACTCGTGCTCACAGCTCTAAACGCTATGGTAGTAAGAAATTTGCCAAGGCAGAGAGACGGAGTCGAAATAAGACGTAGCTAGCTTCAGTCTTTTCAGAATTTGGTTTCATTAATCATCTTTACCTTAATCGGTGCAGAAGACTATGTAGATGTAATTATCAGAACGATATTCGTGGCTGATAACTACCAAACACCTGCTTGAACGAATTGTTGATTTCCCCTAAAGTAATGTGACTTTTAATGGCATTTACGATATGTGGCATTACATTATCCTGTCCCTCAGCAACTACTATAAGCTTATTTAAGACAGCATCGACTTTGGAGCTGTCTCGAGAGTTCTTGAATTCCTTTAGTCTCTTTACTTGGCGGTCTTCAATTGTTGGATCCACGACGTTCAATTTTGGTTCAGCATTGGAAGAATCTTGGAATTTATTCACACCCACAATTACACGTTCATGTCGGTCAATTTCTTCCTTTAGAAGGTACGCGTTAGTTCGAATTTCATCTTGAAAGAAACCCTTCTCTACAGCAGCTAGAGCTCCTCCCATCCTTTCAATTCTTCTTAAATACTGCTCTACTCTATCCTCAATCTCAACAGTTAGATTTTCTACATAGTACGAGCCTCCTATAGGATCCACAGTTTTGGTAACCCCTGTTTCGGATGCTATTACCTGCTGTGTCCTAAGAGCTACCTTAACAGCCTCTTCAGTGGGGAGAGCCAGAGCTTCATCTTTGGAATTTGTATGAAGCGACTGGCAACCTCCTAGAACTGCTGCCAGTGCTTGAGTAGTAACTCTAATTATGTTATTGTCTACCTGCTGCGCAGTTAGGGACTCTCCACTAGTTTGGACGTGAAACCTAAGATGGAGAGATTTCTCATCCTCAGCGTGGAATCTCTCTTTCATTATTCTGGAATATATTCGTCTAGCAGCTCTGAATTTAGCAATTTCTTCGAAAAATTCCATTGTGCAACAGAAAAAAAATGAGAGCCTTGGGGCAAACTGATCAACCCTTAGTCCTCTCTCGACACAAGTATCGATATATTCAATGGCATTAGCAAATGTAAATGCTAATTCTTGTACTGCATTCGCACCGGCTTCCCTCATGTGATACCCGGAAATACTAATTGGATACCAAAGCGGCACATGTTGAGAGCAATATTGTATCATATCTCCTATCAATCTAATCGACGGTTTGGGTGGATAGATGTACGTGTTTCTAGCAATGTATTCTTTGAGGATATCATTTTGTGTTGTTCCTCTTAATTGACTTGGGGAAATGCCTTGGGATTCTCCAACCACTAAATACAATGAAAGTAGAGTAGAGGCGGTAGAGTTTATTGTCATTGAAGTGCTTACCTTTTCAAGAGGTATGGAGTTGAAGCAGGTCATCATATCGTCGATGGAGCTAATGGCCACCCCAGTTCGACCAACCTCACCTTCGGCAGCAGAATCATCAGAATCACGGCCAGTCTGTGTTGGGAGATCAAATGCCAAAGACAGACCAGTTTGACCGTGATCCAACAAAAATCTGAATCTTTCGTTTGTTTCCTCTGCGCTGCCGAACCCGCTGTACTGACGCATTGTCCAGAGTCTTTCTCTATACATCTTTGGGTAAATGCCTCTTGAGAAATACAAAGTACCAGCCTCTTTATCATTGATTTTGTCAGCAGAAACATCTTCTTTTTTGTATATCTCCTTAACAGGTATTCCCGAATCCGTCTTAGCAGTCTTCGTGCTCATCTAACTTCTCAGTACCTCCATCAGGTTATCCGCCAATAACTCTGCGGCGTGATACGGATCGACCCTTTTGTGAACAAGTTCGTCAACTAGGTGATTGTACATATCATTTTTGTCCATTAACATCGTATAAAATTTTTGAGTGAGTTTATCAACAACCATATCCTTGAGTTCAGACTCCAGCATTACCTTTTCTTTTACTTTGTAATTAATATTTTTTGAGCTTAGGATGGTTGTTATTGTAAGGGCAAGCTCTCTGATCCCTTCTCCCGATCTGACTGACGTCTTAACAATCGTAGGTTTCCTGCCAATGTCACCAACTAATTCCAGAATTGAGTTGAACAGGGTGGTAGAGCCTTCTAGATCAGATTTGTTAATAACGTACAAGTCTCCGATTTCGTTAAGCCCAGCTTTAATTGCTTGGATCTTGTCGCCTGTTTGTGGGCTGAGAACCACCACTGTTAAATTGACGACTTTTGCTATATCAACTTCTACCTGCCCTGCACCTACGCTTTCTACCAACACTAGTCCAAAGCCAGCCGCATCCAAAACTCTAATGACGTTTCTAAGTGACTTTGAGATTCCTCCTGAAGCCCCTCGAGAAGCCAAGCTTCTCATAAAAACATTCTCGTCATCAGAAATACCCTGCATTCTAACCCTATCTCCCAAAATAGCTCCCCCGGTCAAGGGACTAGTAGGATCAACTGCAAGCACCGCCGTTTTAAATCCGAGTTGCTGAAAATGGGATATTAATTTTCCTATCAGAGAGCTCTTTCCGGCCCCCGCAGGACCAGTAAATCCGATTGTTCTTGCGCCCCCCGTCATCCTAAAAATTGCTTTGATCAGATCATGTGCTTCCGGTTCGTCATTGTCTATTATCGAGATTGCCTTAGCTAATGATCGTGGATCAGATTTGATAATTCCTTCTGCTAAATACAATACAGCTTATGCATAAACGAAGATTCTAAATACCTTCTGCTATGCGTACGCATGCGAATAGCTAAGGATTCGATGTCTGAATCCCATCATGTTTAAATCTAATATACGTAATATCACTAATTCATACGATGTTATCAGGACAGCAGAGCCAAAAACCCATTAGAGTTCTTGTGTCCAAGCTTGGACTTGACGGGCATGATAGGGGAGCACTTGTTATTTGTAGAGCGCTCAGGGATGCTGGCATGGAAGTCATTTATTCTGGCTTATTTTGTACTCCGAGCCAAGTGGCAAAAATAGCAGTTGAAGAGGACGTTGATGCAGTAGCAATGAGTTTGCTAAACGGCGCCCATTTGGTACTTTTCTCAAGAGTGGCTCGTCTTCTTAAGGAAAAAGGCGCCGATGATATACTGCTTGTGGGAGGAGGTATAATTCCAGAAAAAGATAGAAAATTGCTGGAGAAGGAGGGAGTAATGGGAAACTTTGGTCCTGGGACTCCACTGGCGGACATTATTAAGTATATATCTGAAAACGTCGTCAGACGCAGGATCAGATAAAGTTTGATCTTGTTGCGGACCCTTTGCATTCTGAAGATCGAATAATTGGGCCTGCATGGATTGGGCTTAACGCGCAAATAACTTTTGTAGAATCGTACTATATGTGCTACTATATGGAATTCTAATATTTGTGACAAGTCTCTATTTTATTAACGAAAGGCTACAAAATCTTGGCTTGATAATTTGACTGAGCCTATCCCAAAATTATCCTCCTATAGATAACTATACAACAGCCTAAACATACTCCTACTAACGCAAAATAACTTCCTAACTTCTCCTTATACCTAACTAAAAGTTTTCTGAACCTGTTATGCCAAGAGTTGGTTCTTTTCTACAACCAATCCTCTTTTAGCATGATGACAATGTTTATTACCACCATTAATCTTTGTAACTGATTGTTTCTCCTCTATTTCAAATGTAGGGTAGATATCCTCTATAGGTTTGCGTACTTCGATCTCTTGAAACATATCCTTTACCAAGACAGCGGTTTTGTTTCGTTTAAACATTTTATGTGACTGTACGTCGACTATGATATTAACTAGTGTGACTATAGCGGCAATCCTCGTATCATACACATTGGCCGGAGCAGCAATAACAACAACAGATGGAATTACCTTGTCCATCAGTTATTAATACATGATGACGTTTTGTTCCTAGCTAACTTACCTCTGTCTGTAGTATTAGGTCCAATCAGTCATTTCTGCCTAGAGATGCCATTATCACATACTAATACTATCAAGTGATTTGCCATCTCCATTGAATTCCTACTTTAGCATTATACATTTTTTTACCAATCCTAGTCCATAATCTCAAATATCTTATATTGATCATTACTGGAATAGTCTATCATATGTCGAACCTGAACCAACTCATTGGGCAACATCTATCTTCTATTGATATTGATTTCTTAAGACATTCAAAAAACATATACAATGCCATCGAATACCTTCCTAAATGATACTACTGCTGCTGGATGCCTTATTTTATAAGCGTCACTTATGAACAAAACCCTGACAAGCTATATGTCTATCTATTTTTGGAATGGGTCCTAAGTGTACATCGATCATCTTACATTTGGATATCGCTTTGGTCTCACTGGATTTTCTACTTTACTAAGAGTCCTGATTCGTCTTATGCCATCAACATTTTCCATAAGTAGCGCAACACTGGAAGGAACCAAATGATTCCATGGCTTCTCGCGAGCAATTAGGTTTCTAATGTTAGTACCATTATAGGTTCGCTTTTTCGTAAAGTTTGGTATCTGAACAGGGATACGGGTTCCAACTAAACACTTCACAAACTCATTCCCAGAATACAAAACATGAAATTCGGGAATGAGAGTGGTGAGACGGGCATACCACGTTGCATTATTTTCGTCGTTAATGACTGGAATGATGTAGACTCGTTCAGCCGAAATTTTTGACTCCAAAAGAGCACCATGAATCATCAATATCCTCTCGCTGGCGGTGAACGGATCAGTATACAGGTAGTTGAATTGAGCGCTTCCTACTACTATTATCAGTTCTTGGCATTCTTTCATGATTGAGTTTACGAGGCTAAGATGGCCCTTGTGAAAAGGTTGAAATCTACCAACAACTAATCCTCGTCTCAATGGTTCCTATTCTCACCCATTGTTTCGACCTTTAGTTTATCGATTGTCTCCTTCTCAATTTTTTTGAACAGTGGCATAACGTTTCCAATGTGATGGCCTGGTGCCAAATGCATTTCTCCGCATGAAGACCATACCTGTCGATGAACACTATCTCCAATATTTAACTGTCCCCAAATCTTCTCTGATGAGGCTGGGATGAATGGGGCCAAAATGACTGCAAGTGTCTTAACGGCATTTCCAGAGACATACAACGTTGTGCCCGCTGAGCTATTATTCCAAGGTCGTTTTATCTGAAAATATTGGTTTAAATATGTACTAAATAATAGGATATCCTTAACTGCTCTATTTAGCTGGTTGGAGCTTATCTTATTACCAACTTCAGTACCAATGTTGTTGATCCTATTGATAACATCTAGATCGTAGGTTTCTAACTTCGAAAATGGGGGAATTGATCTGCCAAATTTGGCCTGAATAAATGAGAGAGTTCGGTTTATGAAATTTCCCACATTTGCGATTAGTTCGTTGTTAATCTTTTCCCGAAACGCATCCCAATCAAAATTGACGTCATCTTGCGAATATGGGGTTATGGATGCTAGATAGAATCGGAGGTAGTCAGGGTCGAAATTTCGAGTGAAGTCCTCAATACTGATGTACCAGTTCCTACTCTTAGAGATCTTCTTATTCTTTAGCATTAAGTGACCCCTAGTCGGTAGATAATCAGGCAGCTTATATTCCTCATTTATACCTAGTCGAATGGCGGGCAGAAAAAGATAGTGATGGTAGACTATATCCTTTCCTATGAAATGGTATATGGTTGATTCATTCCAAACTTTCTTTCCATCTTTATCTTGTTGCTTAGCCAGAGCCAAAAGTGTAGAAATATAGCAGATGTGATTATCAAACCATCCGTAAAATACCTTTCCATTAGCATCACTAGTTGGTATTGGGATTCCCCACTCTATGTCTCTAGTAATATCCCAATCTACCAATCCATTATCTATCCAATTAAGAACATACCTCTTTACGTCATCTTGCAAGTTGACGTTTTGAATTAACCAAAATCTTAGCTTATTTGAGAATTCTGATAACCGAAAAAAATAGTGATTGCTAATTTTCTCTGTTGGTGAAGCACCACAAATTCCACATTTAGGATCAAGAATTTTTTCCGGGACTTTACCACAGTTTTCACAGAGATCCGAATATTGACCCTCCGCACCACAATTCGGACACTTGCCTACGACAAATCTGTCAGGCAAGAATTTATTGTCGACTGGACAAAACGGTTGGATGACCTCCTTTTCATAAATATGCCCATTTTCTTGAAGCTTATTAAAAATGCTCTGTACTAATGTTTTATTCTCTGGCGAGCTTGTCTTTGAAAAGAGATCAAATGTAATACCCAGAGTATGAAAATCACTAACATCACGCCTATTCCAATAAGCAACATACTCGCTAGGTGATTTTTTTTCCTGTTCAGATCTTATAAGAATTGGAGTGCCAAAGTCGTCGGAAGCGCAGATGTGATATACAGTCAAACCTGTAAGACGACTGTACCTAGTATAGATGTCTGCCGGAAGATAGGTAGACGCAATATGACCCAAGTGAATCTGTCCGTTTGCATATGGGAGAGCACTTGTAACAACAATAGTCTTTGTGGAGTGATGATCAAGCATTACTTGAGCATGTATATCGAACGTCATAATTTATCTTTATTATTCTTCAGGATTTCCACGTGCTATCCATAGGAGTCGACTCAATGCGAGATTTTTATGATGCCCTTTCAATTAACTATGTTAGTCATTCTAGATGATTATATTCCTATATATCTTTGTTGGACCTTACTAAGTTTATCAATTTCAATATTCATGGACCGGAGGGCGACATGGGCAACGAGATTATCAATGTCATTAGGAACGCAATATATGCCCGGCTGCAAACTGTTGTTATTTTTAACTAGATATATTATTGAAAGCAGTTGATTGGCAAAGGACAAGGCCATAATTTCGGGCGGACTTCCTTCTGAACTAACCAGATTCAGAACCCTTCCACAAGATACCAGATAAACGATTTTTCCGTTGACTGTAAATCGTTCTACATTTGATCTTACCTGTACTGGAGATCGATCTTTATTATATAACGATTTGACATCAATCTCAACATCAAAGTGGCCAGCATTTGCGAGTATCACTCCATTTTTCATCTTTAATATTTCGTTTATAGTAACAACATGTTTCTGGCCAGTACAAGTAATAATAAAATCGGCGTAGTTTGCACATACAGAAAGCTGCGCCACATAAAAGCCATCCATAGAAGCCTCCAATGCTCTTATGGGATCTACTTCGGTTACACTGACAATTGCCCCCATACCTCTAGCTCTCGAAGCTACGCCCTTTCCCACCCAACCATATCCACAGACCACTAGATGCTTACCAGCAAGGAATAATCCAGTTGCTCGCATTAGTCCATCTATTGCGCTCTGCCCCGTGCCATATCGGTTATCGAACAAATGCTTTGTAATAGCATTGTTTACTCCAATTATTGGATACGCGAGACCTTTTCTTGAATGGAGAGTACGAAGCCTTGACACTCCTGATGTGGTTTCCTCTGTCCCGCCAATTAGCTTTGTAATTCCCATCTGATGTATTTTGCTATGCAAGTCCGCCCCATCATCTACCGCAATATCCGGATTGAATCGTATGACATCGATGATACACTGATTGTATTCACTTTTGGATTCGCCTCGCCAGGCATACGTCAATATATTCTGAGAAGAAAGAAAGGCAGCAATATCATCCTGCGTTGACAATGGATTAGCAGAACAAATCGCGATCTGCGCTCCTAATTTTTGCGCGCATCTAACGAGCACTGATGTCTCTTTTGTAATGTGTAGGCAGAAGGCAAGCTTTATTCCCAATAGGGGCTTTTTTCGCATATACCGCTTCAAAATGTAATCACATATTGTCATATGAGCCCTCGCCCAAGCATGTGCTTCTTTTCCAGCCTGCGCCAGTTTCTTATTGGCGATCCTTCCAACCATCTTAAATACTTTAGAAGTCTGTTAATTATAAGATCATTCCTGAAGATAACTCGCTCTGGAATACAAGCGAGGTCGTGTTCATAACAATTTATAGCCCCTGTGTACCATTTACTGTGTTATTCCGAAAATGACATTGACTCGAATAGCGGATGTAAAAGAGATTTCAAATGGACGTGGCAAGGAAGTCAATATAAATGGCAATAGGATCGCACTATTCCGCGCTAATGATAGCTTTTATGCTATTGAAGCGCTATGTCGCCACCAGGATGGCTCCTTGGCTCCTGGAAGGATTGATGGCGAGGTCGTAGAATGCCCGCTTCATTCGTGGCACTATAACATAAGGACAGGAGAATTGCTTGACTTTTTACAGGACGTCAAATTGAACACCTACAAAGTAGAAGTAAAAGATGAAGGCATTTATATTGACGTCTAATTTGGTCATGTTTTTGGGCTGTCTATGAATTAGACAAAAGGAGAAGGCAGGTGTGAACATATACGATACTCTAACAAGAGTATATCAGAAACTACCCACTAATGGTAGTCTTGTACGTATATACGTATGTGGAGTTACCGTATATGATAGGTCCCATATAGGCCATGCAAGGACAATAGTGATCTTTGATGTACTTAATAGGTATCTCAAGTTTAAAGGCATCTCGACATATTTAGTTGAAAACTTCACGGATGTAGACGATAAAATCATAAATCGAGCTAGGACAGAAGGAGTAGATCCTAACGAAATTGCATCAAAGTACATTCGACTATATTTTGAGGATTTCAACGCGTTAAATGTTACTAATGCCAACATATATCCGCGTGCTACCGATCATATTGCTGAAATTATACAAATAATTTCAGGATTACTTGCAAAAGACCATGCCTATTTGTCCACAAATGGCATATATTTTAGAGTAAAGTCCTTTGCAAAATATGGAAAGTTGTCTAAAAAGAGTATCCGACAATTAGAAGCGGGAGCTCGTGTTGAGATAGATGTTTCAAAGGAATACCCCCTTGACTTCGCACTCTGGAAATTTTACTCGGATTATCCTAATTTTACTAGTCCTTGGGGTAATGGTCGGCCAGGTTGGCATATAGAATGTACCGCCATGGCATTGAAGTACTTGGGTGAGTCTATTGAAATTCACGGAGGCGGAAACGATTTAATATTTCCCCACCATGAAAACGAAATTGCTCAGTCTGAGTCTTACACTGGACAGACACTGGCGAAGATATGGATGCATGTCGGTATGGTCACTATTAATACAGAAAAGATGTCAAAATCACTTGGAAATATAGTGCCAATAAAAGATGCAGTACAAAAATGGGGGCCCAACACCATTAGATTGTTCTGTTTATCAGTAAGGTATACAAAACCCTTGGATTATCAAGACTTGCTTCTGAAAGAAGCTGCTCAAAAATGGAAACAGATTGAAGTATGTGTCTGGGAATTGGAGAACTGGAGAGGTGGTTTTTCTAAAAGTAAAGACAGCATGTTGGAGTTATGCACTCAGGTAGAAAAATTATTCGATCGTGCCATGGAAAATAATCTAGATACTCCGGTTGCAATTAGAGAACTAATGAAATTTGTAAATGAAATCAATAGAATTGTATCAGATGACGCCCTCGACGAAGAGATTGCATCCAAGGCAAAATCAACAATTCATTCCATGCTTAAAATATTGGGCTTAAAAATTGTATCTGTGATGCCCGAAGAAAGGGATAAGATTGACAGGATGGTTAAACTTAGAGAAAAGTTACGAATGGAACATAAGTATAAAGAGGCCGATTCTCTCAGAATCGAACTTGCTAATAAATATTCTGTTGAATTAATTGACCACAAGGATAAGACCACATGGCGAAAGAGTGATTTTGCCGCATTTTAACTACAATTTCTATGAACAAAGGTTTAATTTTCCAAGATTAGAATTGTTCGGACTATTACATATGTCATAAAATATTCAAAAATATTGACGCAGACTGTACTATTTCTTTTTGATCACCCAGGAGAAGACATTACTCTTAAATATCTACCACAATACTTAAAATCAATATCCCGACTAAGGAATATCGATATCAAATGGTTTATCATATCTGAATTCACCAAACACTTATGCAGCTTCTGAATAATTGGACATGCTATAACTTATTTGAAGATCCGATATTATACTACGATTATAGATCCATTTCACTTGCAATTTGAACTAGCATACCATACTAACTCTAAGCCGACGAAGCGAGTTTCAAACATGTTTTAGGTGTTGCTACTCAAATTACAGTGCTTTTGGGCCACATCATTTTCCTAATATCCCGTCCTACTATCTCGATTTCGTGGTTCTCTAGCTCCTTTATATACTTGGAAAAGGAAGCCTTATTGTCTTTCTTATAGGCACTCTGCCATTCCTCTGCAAATTGGCCTGACTTTATTTCTTCCAAAATATTTTTCATCTTGACTTTTGAATCTGTATCGATTATTTTCGATCCTCGAGTGAGCCCCCCATAGCGTGCAGTTTCACTAACTCGCTGGTACATTCCTGTGATGCCGTATTTCTGGATAAGATCGACAATTAGTTTAAGCTCGTGAAGACATTCAAAATAAGCAACCTCAGGTTGATATCCTGCTTCTACAAGAGTCTCAAATGCATTGAGTATCAGCCTGTGGGACCCGCCACACAGATCAGCTTGTTCTCCGAACCAGTCGGTTTCTACCTCTTCTTTGAACGTCGTTTGAATTACGCCTGGTCTGGTACTTCCTATTGCCTTGGCCATCGCCAAGACTCTCTTCCATGCCTTTTCCGTATAGTCCTGATAAACTGCCACTAATGATGGCGTGCCAAAAGATTGCTGGAATAGTTCTCTGACCAACTGTCCAGGACCCTTTGGAGCAACCATCACGACGTCGAGATCCTTAGGAGGGTTAATCCAATTCCAATGAATCGCGGCTCCGTGAGAAAAGCTCAATGCTTTACCTTTTTCCAAAAAAGGCGCGATCTCCTTTCTATATATTTCAGCCTGTTCCATGTCAGGTATCAAAATATGAATCACATCTGCTCGCTTGGCGGCTTCCGATATAGTAACGACATTGTGACCATCCTCTTGAGCAGACTTCCAGCTATTCCCACTATTCCTGAGTCCCACCAATACGTCCAACCCAGAGTCCTTCATATTATTCGCTTGTGCTGATCCTTGAATACCATAACCTACAACAGAAAATGTCTGGCCTTTAACCCAATCTAAGTCAACATCTTTATCTAACCATTTCTTTGCAGACAACAAGACAACTGTGTTTATCATATATATATGCTGTATGAAACTTCCAACATCAGGCTACGTTCTCCTTATGATATTAGCGGCTGTAGTAAACAAGGAAGTAAAATGAATGAAGTAGGAGAAATAATCAAATATGATTTCGAGTACGACTGAAAAGATATAACCTATCGATGTTTTGAAATTTTGCGTACCCTTATGAGATCAACAAAATAAAAGAGATATGATCTATTGGCAATCTTTAAGATCCATGGGATAAAGGATTCTGCCTTCCTAGACTTTTCGAATATCTCAAAGCCTGAATCGCCCAAAAGTGCTCTAAACGTTGTGGCATCAAATTTGTTCTTAGGTTTAGGTTCACGATTGTAATCATATGGATCAGCGAAAAAAGCCTCAGCATGTGGCTTAAGAAGCCCATGTATGGAGGACAGTAATTTTGTCGGATCAACTAGTTCAAGTAAATTTACAACAAGAACCAGGTCAAATTTCATGGCGCCAAACGGAGGATCCATTGAATCTGCTACACAAAATTCTGAATTTCTTATGTTTGCTTGCGACATCCGCCTACGAGCCTCCTTGACAAAAGAAAATGATAGATCTATCCCAATTGTATAAGAGTACTTTCGTGAGAGCTGCAGAGTAGTATATCCCATTGAACATCCTAAGTCTAGTGCTAAACCTTCGCTTCTAACAGGCACCTGTCCGATGATTTTATCATAAAGTTCAGTGGGCTTAATGTCTCGTTTCAGCAGTTTGAGAAAATGATCATCAAATGTATAATCATACTGCGTCCATTTGTATGGAGTAAACCAATATCCATCCTCCTCATAGCGATCGTTGGAAACTGAATCAGGGTTCAATCGTGTTGCAAAGTCCCTTAGAAATTCCTTCATTTCTATCGTCTTGCTTCCTAATAGCCAACTTCCATAGACTGCACCCCTATTGCTTGCGTATCTCAGAAAGTCTCTGATCAAAATGGGGACACCTTCTACGATTGGATATCGAGTGTTGCAAAGCTCGCATACTAATAATCCTTCCACGCACTCGCTATCACCTACTACGTTAAGTGGATTTAAAGTCAGTCTCACTTGCTTATCCCTGTGATGCAAGCAGATTAGACTATTGGTGAATCTCATATTCATAAGGTTCTACTAGATTAAATAATCCATACAGTTGGTACGTAAGAACGTTTGCAAACGTGTAATTATGATTTAGAACAGGCGTATTTCTTAATACCAAAGTTCACTATGAAAATCGTTTTTGTGCTCCTTTTTTTCGTAGGCCTGATATGACTCAGCATATACAAAAAGCCCTGAAGAGAGTATTATTGTTTTGTTTGACGATAAGAAAATTGATCAACTTAGAAATGAAATACTGTCTTACTAGTCATGTCCAAATTAATCGAAGAAAATAAATAGAATTTCAAATGTATTTCTAGCAGCTCGGCTTCCATATCAAAAATTTAGGGACATTCTATGCATAGTCCTAAGTTCAGTGACTCATCGACAGAATTCGAATAAATCATAAAAATGTATGTGAGTAACCATTCAGGATGAATTTAGATGCTTACCGTAACTGTCCTCGCAACGGATTTCCAAGACTCGATGCAAAATCCCTCATAGGTTCTAAAAATGAGAGCTTGAATCTGGCAGCATAGTATCATCCAGACAGGAATCTGTAAATCGCGTACATCCCCCAGAATTGATTTTGCCATTTAATCTAGCCCATAACAATTTTGCTTCATTCTCTGGATATGTTAGTATAGATGGCAATCACACAATAACTTTATTGGAATAAAAATCGGAAAAGATTTACCTTCTGCATCTATACTATGTGATTAATAGTACTTTTACAATGTGTGGATAGAGAAGAATACAAAACAATAGAGGCAGAACATATTCTTGTTTCGTTTACTTTAGGAGTTGACATAGGAAATATCCCCTTCTGTAAGTATATCTCAAATATTATATATCATTCATATTAACCTGGGGCAGATTACAATACATAGTTGCATAGGCAGATTTTTTTGTTACAACATGGGCATTTCTTATAGGATTGAACAAATGCACATCTCTTCCCATGTAATTCACATAAAAGGATCTTATACTGAGATACTTCAGCTTTTGTAAATTCATTCATCCTAAAGACATGATTGTCGGCAGATTGATTAAAATCACATGCGAGCTACTTTGGAGAATCCAGTTAAAAAATATACACTATCCTATTATTGTGATCCAATTCCCTGTTTAGAATCTGGAATGTTTCCCAAATCTTTTCGTAGGCAATGCCCCATAAACTTCGTAGAGCTTCGAATACGAATTACCAAGTTCGATACTTTTGGATAATGCATTTTTTGTATTCTCAATTAACGATTTGATTTTGCTGTTATCACGAAGTTTAATGTACTCGGCAAGGGTGGCGGCCTGAAAGTTATATTTTCTGATAAGATCAATCACGAATGGGCTTTCGGTAAACAATGAAGCAATCAAACTCGGCTCATCAGTCAACATACTTTCGCTCAATAACGATTGTATCGCAAAACTAGTGCCTGATAACGACTTAAGACTATGCATATCTTGATCGGTTAAACATTGTGCAAAAAGTATGTTTACGTAATATGCTAATGATAATAATACAGACATATATCTATCGTGAGTTTTCCAGTCATTTATCACTATTATTTTCAGATTTAGAAAAAGGTCATTAAGGATGCTTAACTCTCTCTCTTCATTCTTGACTGGTATCATTAAAACTTTTTGTGTATTACGCTTAATTGATCCTGGGCCAAACATAGGATGTATACATAGCAAATTAATATGCCGTCTTATCTTTTTCAGAGTTCTAAAGGTGTTGTACTTTATTGAAGAAATTTCAATTAGAGAGGCGCCTTTTCGCATAAGTAGAGCGCATTTCTCAATTGTACTAACGGTATCCACAAGAGGAACACAAATGATTACAACATCGGAGAGAGTGACGCACTCATCCAATGACTTACAAATGGTTAAACCAGATTGGCTGTGAAACTGGTTTGGCCGTATATCAAATACAAGTAAAGATTTGTGTCTCTTCGAAAAGTATCTTACGAACCACTTTCCCATTTTCCCAAGCCAGCCCACGATTCCGATTGTTTTTGGTGACAAGGCTATTTGGAAGACCATATCCTCTCAAATTTTTCCATCCCCTCAGCAAGCAATGCTTCCGGCTGGCAAGCAGAAATCCTTATAAAATTGTGATAATGGTCACCAAAGGCGCTCCCAGGTGCAACTGCTACTCCGGACTGCAAGAGCTTTTCTACTAGAGATAAATCTTTGCGATTTGATCCCTCTCCAATCTTTGGAAAAACATAGAAAGAACCGTCGGGCTTAAAATATGGTATCGATAATCTGCGAAGAATAGTCGTAATTATTTCGAGCCTTTGTTTAAAAAGCTGAGTGTTATCTATGCCAATATCCTTTAAGGCAGCCAAAGCGGAGTATTGAATTGGTTCAGAAACACTAGTAACTGCCAAAGCTTGAATATTTTTGACTTTGTCAATGATATCCTTTATAGCAACAATATATCCAATTCTAAATCCAGTCATTGCGAAGCGTTTCGAAAAGCTAGAGATCATAATGTTTCTGTTATAGTCGTTTTTCAAAATGCTCTGAAATCTAGTGAACGTATAACTAGAGTAGACTTCGTCGCTTAGTAGATAAATACTGTTATCTTTTGCGATTTGATGTATTTTTCCAAGTATTTTATCGTCGAGTATCTTCCCAGTTGGATTATTGGGATAATTTATAATTATCATTTTTGTATTGTCGTTTATCATACATTCTAGCTCCCTAACACTCGGTGTCCAGGCATTTTCAAGACTTGTCCTTAGTGACCTAATTCTGGCCCCAACAAAATCTGTACATTCCTTATAGGCAGGCCAAGCAGGTTCAATCGATATCACTTCCTCACTAGGCCGCACTAATGCTACAATAGCTGCAAACACCCCAAACCTTGCACCTGGAGTGACCAAAATATTATTATCAGCCACACCAAATCCCACATCATTAGCTATACTTTGTCTCAATTTTGATATCCCTACAGTCTCGGTGTAATGATAATGGCCAGAGTCATAGGCCTCAATCAATGCATTACGAATAGCTGGTGGTGCCCTAAAGTCTGGTTCTCCGACTTCCATATGTATTATTTTTTTTCCTGTTGCTTCCAATTGCTTAGCTTTATTAAATATACTCAAATGAGTTTGTTTTCCGTCCTTTTGCTGAATCTCTTGAACCTTGACTGACGCTGAAAGCAAGACATTTAACAATTGACTTGCAAATCTTGAATCTAATCCAATGTCTTTGCATAACGACATCACCGATTTCCGGATATCATCTTCCGCATTCCGATCAGTAACTTCTATACTAAGATTTGACTTGATCTCTCCGATCTCTTTGGCGATTTCCATCCTTTTTTGAACTTTGAGAAAAATTTCGTTCGTGAGATCACGCATTTGAAGCCTTAAATTCTCGATGTTTGTAATGGTCAGTCCTCCTCTTACCCCTTTAGCACAGCTGGTACATGCCCACTTTTAATCGCATGATCAGTCAAAACTATAGAGACCATTGATTCTACTACTGGAGCTGCTCGAGGGACCACGCATGGATCATGCCGTCCAGGCACGCTCAATTCTACTTCGCCACCGGTGACCATGTTGAGTGTACGTTGCGGCTTCAAAATCGAAGCCGCTGGCTTAAATCCAATCCTAATAACAAGTGGCATCCCGTCAGACAAACCACCCAAAATACCTCCAGAATTGTTAGTTCTAGTCATTACCTTGTTCCCATTTTTATAAAACGTATCATTATTTTCTGAACCACGTAAGCTGCAACCGGCAAAACCCGAGCCGAATTCAATGGCCTTTACAGCGGGTATGCTAAATAGAGCTTTACTAAGATCAGATTCTAGTGAGCTAAAAATTGGTTCTCCCAATCCAACAGGCATACCTACGGTCACAGATTCGACAATACCCCCTAGCGAGTCCCCGTCTCTTCTGGCTTTTAGTATCGACTCCCGCATTTTTTTCGCCACTTCATTGTCTGGACACCTAATGTCGTTTGTATATCTATCTTTTTGCGCATCACCAAACTGTATATCGTCCATACAAATCCTGCCTATTTGTTTCGTGTATGCTATCGTCTCAATACCTAGGGTATGACGCAATAGTTTCTGTGATACCGCACCCGCCATAACAAATGTAGCCGTCAATCTCCCGGAGAACCTTCCGCTACCTCGATGGTCTGAAAATCCCCCGTATTTAACAAACGACGTGTAATCTGAATGTCCAGGTCTTGGAACCGATTTCACAAAGTCGTAAGCCCTTGAATCAGAATCTTTATTCCAAATAATCATGCATATTGGAGCACCAGTTGTTATATTATTAAATAAACCTGATAAGATAGAAACTTTGTCTGCTTCCATCCTTTGAGTCGTTACCGCAGATTGTCCTGGCCTTCTTTTATCCAATTCCTCCTGGACGTCAGATTCCGTTAAAGGCATGCCTGCTGGGCAACCGTCAATCACCACACCTATGCAAGTCCCATGGCTTTCACCAAAACTCATGGCTACAAATCGATCACCAATCGAATTTCCGGGCATGTTTCATTCCTCCGTAACCATCTAATGGATTACTTTTTGACTTGACTCTGATATATACATTCAATCTCGTATCCAGAACCTAATCAGGTCGCTAATAAATCTTAGTTGTATATAGATTCGATTGGGCCTATGATTCCAATTCGGACTGAGGTAGAATGTCTGCTCCCAATCTTCTCATCTCACTAACAAACTGTGGATATGAAACATCAACAGACTCGGCCCCATTTACCTCCGACTTATTAGTAAGCATGGAAGCAATAGTGAAGGCCATAAACAATCTGTGATCGTCATGGGCATCTAAGTTCGCATTTCTTAAAGTTTCTGGTGCATTTATTCTAAGTTTGTCAGATTCTTCTTTAACAGATACACCCAATTTTACAAGTTCCTGCGATATATTTGCCACTCGGTCTGTCTCCTTTAATCTAGCGTGCTCTATTCCTTCAATATATACCGATGAACACGCTTTCAAAGCCAGTATAGACACGACCGGTAAAAGATCTGGACTATCTGTAAGTTCAAAATGTCCTCCGTTCAGCACCTCACATCCGTAAATTTTTGCCTCTCCCTTGTCGGTATCAATTACAATGCGACCTCCCATTTTTCTTATTATATCTATGATTTTTGAATCCCCCTGTGGCAATCGAAAATCCAATCCCTCAATTATCACTTCATTGCCTGTTAGAACACCGGCGGCCATCACCATAGCAGCTGAAGAGAAATCAGACGGTATCCTGAATGTAGTTCCTTTATAAGATCCAGGATCGACTGAAAGTATTGTATCCGCAGAGCCACTTACCTTGGCACCAAACCTATCCATTGTAGTAATCGTCGCATCAATATACGGCTTTGATACTTGTCTTCCAATTATCTCAATCTTAGTTGGCGAATCAGCACGTACACTAGTAAGAAGCAACGATGATACAAACTGACTCGAAACATTTCCCATGATCTTGGCTGTACCTCCTCTCATTCCTCCTCCTCTTGTGATTAGAGGCGGCGTACCATCATCTTTAGAAGAACAGCACTTAACCCCTAGCTGCTGTAAACCTAGAATCAGTGGATTCATTGGTCTTCTCCTTAAGCTATCGTCACCGGTCAATATGGTAAATCCTCCGCTAGTCAAAGATGATATAGCAGCAATCATTCTAATCGTAGTCCCAGAGTTCTCAGCGTTGATTACATTCTCCGGGACTTTCAAACGATCACGTCCTTGTATTAATAATTCACCATCTTCGTATTCTATGTCGACACCTAGAGCCTTGCATGCATAGACAGTAGCAAGTGTGTCTCGAGCTAGTAACGGATTTCCAATTTTCGAATGACCATCAGCAAGTGAAGCAGCAGCTACTGCTCTATGAGTATAACTCTTGCTTGAGGGACAGTGAACTTTGCCTGAAATTTGTGATCTTTGAACAATTATACTAGTCAATTACTTCCACACTCGCTTTCTTATTGTTTAATTTAGAAACTAGTATTTTTCCATCATATCGCGAGAATGCAGCCAATATACTATCTTTGTTCTCTAAATAAGTAACCGCTGCTGTAGATGGTCCGTTACCAGATATAGATGCGGACAATGCACCAGCCTTGAGCGCGTCCAATGCAGGCCTAGAATCAAATCCAGATATACTAGACATAATCACTCCGTTTAATTTCATGGCCTTCCAGTAGTTTCCAGATTTTGCTAAATTAAATGAATCGAAGAAGAGATCAGACATTATTGGTAGACGAGATATGAAATCCCCTCTTGTCTCCTGCACTGGCAAAAATATCACGGCGTATAAGTCTTCTGGAGCCCTATAATGCTTGAGCAACTCGTGTGAACGATTATCAGTAATAACTACGCCTCCATAATAACACGCAGCTGCGTCATCAAATGCTCCTGTAATAGTCACACCAGCTTTGATGGATGCAGCAATTGCCGATTCTAATACACATTTATCATCTGGGTTATCGCCAGCTATCTTGAAACATGCAAGTGATAGAGCGCTAGTGACGGCGCTAGAGCTTTTCAATCCGTAACCAGCAGGAATTTCAGATATAATGTTAATGTTTATCTGATTTTGCGAAACGATATCTTTTGGTAAAATTATCAATGCCAAATCTTCAAGTAATTCTTTACCGATCTCTGTCTGGAGTTTTATTCCTCTTCCTTTAGAGAGGCTTACTTCTGCACTAACTTTAAGGGAAATTCCGACAGCAGAGCCATATCCTGTACCGATAGCATTGAGTATAGATATTGCACCATGCACTGTAGCCATAACATGCCTCTTCAGATAAATTATTCACCAAATGGTCCAAGCAATGCTTTTTTCATTACCTCTAATGGTGCAGGAATTCCGGTCCAGATTTGGAATGATTCAGCACCCTGTTCTAGTAACATCTCGTACCCATAGACTACGGTAGCCCCTGCCTGTTTAGCGTTTTTAAGAAGATCAGTAAGAACTGGCTTATATACGATGTCATAAACTATACTTTCAGTAGGAATATTTTGAGCATCAATAATAGATTTTTCATCGTGCATTCCCAAAGGCAGCGCATTAACTATCACATCTGCTCGGTTCGAGAGTAATAGTACATCGTCTAGGCTAAAAGATTCACACTTTGCTCCCAGTGTATTTCCAATCTTGGCTAGTTCCTTAGCTCTGTCTATGTTCCGATTTATAATAGAGATCTTCAGATTCTCAGCTTTACTTGATAGAGCTACAACTACTGCGCGTGCTGCCCCGCCAGCTCCTAATAGTAAAATATTCAATCCATTCAGATTAATTCCCCTCTTCATTAACGGTCTGAGGAATCCGCCAACATCAGTATTGTAGCCGTAGAGTTCACCGTCTATATTTTTAACTGTGTTCACAGCACCCGCTTGAGTTGCAACCCTATCCAAGACATCAATATACTTCAATATTCTTGTTTTGTGCGGTATAGTGACATTGAATCCCGCAAGCCTTACCTCCTTCAAGGAACAAATAGAGGCTTCCAATTCCAAATATGTTACCCTATACGCAATGTATGAACTTTCAAGTTTAAGAAAATTAAAGGCAGCGTTATGCATTGCAGGGGATAAGGAGTGTTCTATAGGGTCGCCTATTATGCAATATGTCTTAATGGATTTCTCCAATCCCATTCTTCATAAACATTCCATAATATAACCTTCTCATCTGATATATCGATAATTGTCCTGGCGCCACTGCACTTCTCAGGGAGGCATAGGTAAATGGCGCAGTTTTATACAGCGCACACAGTACCCTCGACAAAATGCCCTTTTCGCCCATAGCAAATGCTATTAGATTTAAACCCTCAGCGTCTTTATACAAATCTAATACTGAGATTGCGTCCTCAATGCTCTCAGCCATCGTAACAATCTTGATGTAATTGCTCATTAGCTTCATTTTAGACATAAGCGCTCTTAGCTCATCTGTATTCGGTGTCCGCTGGTCGTTATGCCAAGATACAAGTATTGTCGTATTTTTTTTTTTTAAATAGTTCATAAGATCATCATTTATCCTTAGAATATTGAATTCTATATCTAATAGCATCGGCCCTGAATCGGCAAGTCTGGTTAACCAGAATGTTCGTTCTTCGTTATTGCCTTTGAATTTTCCTAACTCGCTTTCGTCTCGCATAGTGTAAATTGACTTGCTCTTAATTTTTTCGGTTATTCGGAGTGCTTCGTCAAAATCTGAACTTCTCAAAAAGTCAAATCGAATTTCTAGAAAATCTGCTGCAGAATTTTGAGCTTTTGAAATATCGTTTTCAAGCTGCTCTAAGTTCTCAGCGGCAATTGAGACACATATCTTTGGCAATACACATAATACAAAAGAATTAGATTATTAACTTGTTCAAAGACATCGCAGACAACCGACCTCAATCCATCAAAGCTGATCGCATAAGTTAAACTTAGTCGTATGCATAGGCATCAAGTAAATAAGCACTACCTCACAAACAACAAAAAAATGCTGCCAATTTTTGGAGTGGCATATAGAACACTATATTAATTGTATGATAATCATATTAATCTTGGATAAAATATTTGCCAAAATACATTTTATTTTAAATAATATAGAATAAGAAATCAACGCAAAAGACTTTCCGTATTTAAAGACATTAATGCTGGTTGTTGTGACTTATAAATCCGAAGGGATAAGTTCACAATGCCCGCGTAATTAGTCATCGATGAACGAAATGAGAAGGAATCTTCCTCCAATTTGCTATGAGAGCATTCGGTCTTATATGTAGGCCTTCTTCTTTCAACCTATCTCTAGCTAATTTGACGTAGTCTTCGATGATATCCATTCCAACATATCGTCGTTTAAAGTGTGAGGCGACCTTGGTGGTTTGACCGCTGCCATTGAATGGATCTAGGATTGTGTCACCTTTGTAAGAATACAGCTTCATCAATCGATACGGTATCTCCTCGGGGAACGGACATGGATGGTTTATGTAACCTGGAGGGACAGGGGCAATATGCCATACCGAATTTGCTATTTCCTTAGTCCATTCTTCATGAGTCGCTGGCAATGCATCTCTTCTTTGGTTTCTACCTGAGTTCACGTTTCCTTTACGGAGGACCAGAATAAACTCGTGCATTATATTGGCTCGGTAATACTTTGGATAGGGATTTATTACAAACGATCCGTATCTATTGGTTCCGCCCGTAACTTTATGCCAAATAATTTCCTCATGTAGATTCCACTTCCCATAAGGTTCAACGAGTCTAGAAAGGAGCATATGAGGCAAAGGTAACAAAGTCCCATTTACTAATTCGTTACCAATAACTATGCAACAATATCCACCCTCTTTAGTTACGCGAAATATGCTTTCGTTAAATATCTGCACCATATCAGATAAGTAATCTGAGGTTTCCTGTCTCAGTCTACCACGAAAGTATCCTCCATTCCTCGAAACATGCATATCATAATCAATTGCATTTCGGTATGGAGGGGAGGTGATAGTCAGCTGGATAGATTCTGGAGCGATCTTTTCTAGAACTGATTTGCAATGACCTACTGTGATGGTATTGAGAAGGCTTTCTTGAAGTAACATGGATATTAAGAAGTAAGTGTATCAATATGGCGTATACTTTAAAATAATAAACATCCAGATAAATAAATATTATTTTCTCAGAACATCATATATCTCATTTCTCTATCAGATATTCTTCTATTTCTATACCGAAATGTCTGCCTGAGCCTTGCTTTACCGACCCCAGGATCCTATCACCAATTTTCAATTCCGTGACTGAGACTATTGATCCATTAGATTTCACAAGTCTAATAGTTTCTGCATTCTGCAGGATTGTAGTACCAACTATGCCCTCAGTCTCACCTTTGATTAGCCTAAGGGGCCGAGTTTCAATTTTTGATCTACCAACGATAACCCGTCTAGATGCTCCATTGGTATTAACGGCCAAAATTTCAGAGCCTGCTTCAAGTTCCGATAGATACATCGTCTTACCCTCAGGGGTAAGAGTGTAGCAATGTACTGCTCCAGCATTCACCCTGAATGGTCGCGGTGATGTAAAAGACGATCCTATAGATTCGTTATGAACCAAGAATAGGAAGTTTGATTTGCTACCAATCAACATGCCTTCGCCTGTTGCGAGTATTGACGTAGTATCTACACAAACTCGTTCTCCTACGCCGACGTCGATTACATCTGTGATGTTAATTTCTTGAATAGGTAATGTTCTGTTCTCCATATAATTTTTAGAGTCACTTACTTCTTGCTCACTGTTGGTATCAAGTATTACTCCGTCGACCCCGAGCTCTAGAATTCCAAACATTGTTCGTACTTCTTCAGAATTTTTGGCGGTTGTATAGATTTTTGTCTCTGACTTGTGTATTCTTGCTATTATATTTTCAAGGGGAATAATTTTCCAATCTACTGAATCAACGATAACAAAATCTGCGCCCTTCTGAGATGCTAGTAGTATATCTTCTATATCGCCATCGCTTTTTACCTCTTTATAAATTCCAATTGATTTTCCTGAACCTCTCGATTTATTTAATTCTGTACTAGATTTACAAATCACCATATTAGCAGCTTCAGATTCGTACATTGTCTTGAATTTTGTTCCCTGCAATTTTCTTGGATCGACATATAGTACCTCGATTTCAGTTAATTTAGAAAGAAAGTTTGGAAGCTCTGATTCGGAAACTCGGGGCTTGATAACTAAAGTTTTCTTATTCATGTGTCGAGTCAAGGATTTTCATCGCCTCGTCCGATCGTTTACCCTTCATTATTATCTGATATAAAGCTCGCACCATTACTGGAGGACAACGGTGTTGAAATATATTTCTACCAAATGTTACACCTCTAGCTCCAGCTTCCATTGCATCATAACACATATCTAAAATTTCCTTATCGGTGTCAACTTTGGGTCCGCCTGCAATAACTATTGGCACTGGACAGCCCTTGACTACCTTCCTAAATGACGACACGTCTCCTGTATATACTACTTTAATGAGATCTGCACCTGCCTCTGCTCCAATTCTCGCTGCGTGGGCAACTACTTCGGGGTCATTTGGATCCTTCACATTCTCTCCTCTTGCGTACATCATTGCGACTAGGGGGACGCTCCATTCATCACACTTATCAGATATAGTTCCTAGCTTTTGCAGCATTTCCGGCTCCTCTTTTGCGCCAACGTTAATATGAACAGATACAGCATCAGCACCAAGACGTATTGCCTCTTCAACGCTCCCCAAAAGCATCTTTCTGTTGGGCGCAAGTCCCAGACTCGTACTGCCTGACAAATGGATTATTAGACCAATAGAAGTAGGTCTAGGCATTGACTTGACTATTCCCTTGTTAATGAGAACACATGTAAGTCCTACGTTTTCGCAGGAATAAATAAGGGTGTGTGCACTTTCCAAGCCTTGTATCGGTCCTAACGTTAGACCATGGTCCATTGGTATGCAGAGCATCTTTCCCTCGTTTGTTATTCGGTTTAGTCTTATATCTCTGCCAAAAACCATTATTGTAACAAGAATTCCTTACCTCCTTAAAAGTCATCTGGCATCGTTATCTTCTAAGATTTTTGTACCCACTATTAACACTGGTGGCTGTCGCATCATTACTTTAATATACAAATTCACAGAAATAATGATTATAGTGATTGACGCCAGAAATATAGGCCTTAGGAACATAGAGGTCGCTGATACAAAGATAAGTTCAATCGATGGAGAAAATGGGAAGTTAATTTACAGAGGTTATGATATTCTAGATTTAGTTAATCATTCCACCTTCGAAGAAACTGCATACCTGTTAATATTCGGTGAACTGCCAAATTCGGACGAGTTGGATGACTTTACAAAACGTATGATAGAAGCAAGATCCTTACCAAGTCCAATTATCAGAAATCTCGTTAATAGGCCAAAACGAGCCGACCCTATGGATGTTGTTCAATCTGCCATATCAGAACTGCCAGATCATGATCTCAATATGGGAGAAGACTCAAAGAGTGCAAATATCAGAAGAGCAATTACTCTAATTGGTAAGATTCCTACGATCGTAGCCGCTTGGGATAGGATTAGGCATTCGCAGGATGTGCTTGAACCCCTAGAGGAAGGTAGCCATTCAGAGAATTTCCTTTATTTACTCCGCGGAGAACATCCTACTAAAGAAGAGGCAAAAATATTTGATATATCGCTAATTTTGCATGCGGAGCATAGCTTTAATGCTTCAACCTTTGCGGCAAGGGAAATCGCGTCAACCAGGGCGCATATGTATGCGGCCATTGCAGGTGCTGTTGGTGCCTTGTCAGGAGAACTTCATGGAGGTGCCAATGTTCAGGTGATGAAAATGCTTCTTGAAATAGGGGAGTCTAATAGTGCCAGAAATTGGGTACGCAATAGATTAAAAGAGGGGGGTAGAATAATGGGAATGGGTCATGCAGTGTATAGGACCACGGACCCTAGAGCAGAGGTCCTTCGGACTCTGTCACATATAATTTCTAAAGAACGAAATACAAAATGGTTTGAAATAACAGAACAAGTCGAAAAGGCAACTCAAGAATTCATGATTGCGAATAAGGGACAATCGATCTATGCGAATGTTGATCTCTATAGCGCTTCCCTTTACTACAGTCTGAACATCCCCTTAGATCTCAATACTCCAATTTTTTCAATTGCTAGAGCAGCAGGATGGACCGCTCATGTTATAGAAGAAAAATTTGCGGAAGCGGCGCCAAAGCCAGCCCTATATCGACCAAAGGCATCGTATGTAGGTAAGTATTGTGGCCCAATGGGGTGCGAATATATACCCATAGCCAGCAGATTGAATGAGGATCCGGATAACAATGAAACGAGGAAGAGAACATAGAGTGGAAAAACAAATCAATTTAGGATTCAGCATTAACGGGCTAATGCAAATTTGAAGGTAAGCGTTCTATCCAAGACAGAAACATCTAGGATCATTGATTCGCTACGTATTAACTGGCCATTTAATAGCATTCCAAAAATAAAGACATTAAAGGTATATGAGGCTGAAAAGAACAAGTTTTTACTAAAAGCTGAGAACTTTGTAGCAGTAAGGGTTGATGAGCATCTTGTCCCATTTGTGGGAAGTGAGGATCTTTTGCGGCATTTTCCATTCGTTACTGTTGATATGAAAGCAGTCAAGTTCGTGTGCAACGGGGCCAATATTATGAGACCTGGTATCACTACTTTTCAATTCTTCGAAAAGGATTCTATCGTAGTGATCAAGGACGAAAGTCACTTCAAAGCACTGTCCGTGGGCATCGCGCTAGAGAGTAGCGCCGATGCAACTCCCAAAAATAGGGGCTGCATAATTTGTAATATTCATTACGTAGGCGATAAGGTTTGGGAAGTGTATAAGGAAATAAGAGACTAAAAGAACATGCCTTGTTCATCTTGTGTAATTACTTGCTGTTTGTTCGCGATCCAGTTAATTGGTCTCTTTCGTAATCACGTTATTGAATTAACAGTGGAAGACAATCTCTTTCTGATACTTGATTGTGCAGCTGACAGAATAGCAATGGGTATACGTCTTGGTGAGGTGCTGATATAGTCTAGTCCTAATTCGCTAAAGAAATCGATTGAAGCAGGATCGCCTCCGTGTTCTCCACAAATGCCAATCTTGACTCTCTTTCCTGTCTGCCTAGTGTACATGGTGGCTAATTTCATTAACATTCCAACTCCTTCTCCGTCAATCGTTTGGAACGGGTTAATGGAGATAATCTTCTGATTAATGTATGCCGCAAGAAACTTGCTTTCGGCATCCTCCCTACTAAAGCTGAAAGTAGCTTGGGTAAGATCATTGGTACCAAAACTTATAAAATCCACACATGTCGAAATTTTATCAGCAATAAGACAAGAGCGGACCACTTCAATCATGCTTCCAAATTCGATGTTCAATCTAAGTTTGTACTTCGATTCCACTGTTTTCTTTACATTTTCGAAGATGCCTTTGATGGCTTTCAATTCTTGTATCATACTTACCTGAGGAACCAAGATCTGAGGATGTACTGCAATACCATTTTGCTTTAATTCTGCTGCGGCCTCACAAATAGCATTAATCTGTGATTCATATATTTCTGGATAGGAAATGCCGACTCTAACTCCGCGGTGCCCCAGCATCGGATTGGATTCTTTCAGTTCGCGGACTCTTTGTAGCTCTAGTTTCTTTTCATGACCCACTTGAATATCAGAACCGGGTCTTGACATTATGCCCTCGATTTCAGATATGAGATCTTCCTCTCTAGGAAGAAACTCGTGTAGTGGAGCGTCGAGTAATCTAAGTGCCACCGGAAGATTTTGCATTTGTCTCAGAATATTTAGAAATACTGATTTCTGATGTATATTCAATTCCAGTAACATAAGCTTTCTTTCGTTGATATCATCTGTTAGAATCATTTTCTTAAACGTATTTCCCATATCTTGCTCGGCAAACATTGTCTCGGTTCTACATAGTCCTATGCCTTGTGCACCATATCTCTTAGCAAGGGCGGCATCATCTGGGTTATCGGCATTGCCGCGGATTTCTATATTTTTTTCATTATTTGCCCATTGGAGTAATTCCATTAGCTCTTTAGTAATTTTACTCGAAGTACTCCTGATTTCTCCTAGGTAAACTTTGCCTGTTGTACCATCTATTGTGATCTTTTGTCCTTCTTTGATGACGTACTGACTCCTGAACGAATGATTCTGTCCTTCCAAGTCTCTAAATATTTGTGAACAACCTACGACGCATGGCTTTCCCATCCCTCTTGCTACGACAATTGCGTGGGAAGTTTTACCACCCCTAAGAGTAAGTACCCCTGCAGAAAAAATAAAGGCATAAGCATCTTCCGGTCGTACTTCATCTCTCACCAAAATTATTTGTTCGCCTACCCCAGCCATTTCTTTTGCTCTCATCAAATCAAATACCGCAATTCCACAAGCAGATCCTGGTGAGGCCCCTATACCTAATGCAATTGGTTTAACGTGAGCTTCCTGTTCAATACTCGGGTAGATCATCTGTTCGAGCGCGACAGGATCAATCCTAGATATGGCAGTAGTCTTATCGATTAAGCCTTCGTGACAAAGATCGACAGAGGACTTAACAGTTGCGACTGCGCTCATCTCTGCGGGTCTAGTCTGCAATATATATAGATCATTCTCTTCCACAGTAAACTCTATTTGTTGAGGTTGCTTGAGTTGTTCTTCCAGAGTTTTGGCAATGTCTCTAAGCCTTGTTTCAACCTTTGGAAATTCCGAAGCTAACTTTTCGATTGAACACGGAATTGATCGTCCAGAAACTAATTCTTCTCCCTGGCTATTGATGAGATACTCTCCATACAGTTTTTTTTCACCAGATTCAGGACTTCTTGTAAACGCTATACCAGACATGCTCGTGCTTCCCAGATTTCCGAATACCATTCTCATTATAATAACTGCTGTCCCATTTGCCATCTCAGGAGGTATACCGCTAAACTTCCTATAGTCAGTTGCTTGCTTACTAGACCATGATTTTAAAACTGCATTTATAGAAAGTTCGAGTTGTTTATACGGATCTTCTGGGAAAGCTTTTCCTGTTTTTATTTTCCATACCTCCTTAAGAGATTGTACAATATTTTGAAGGCCGTTTACATCTTGAACTTTGGGCTCTCCGCATACTTTTAAAAGTACGGTTTCGTCAAGATCTAGTACGCTTTGGGTAAGCATATGAACAAATCTACGATAACAATCCCAGGCAAAGGATTTCGATTTTTTCTTTGATGCTAATCCGACAACGTTCTCCTGGTTTAGGCCAACATTAAGAATTGTAGCCATCACTCCAGGCATAGATATTGACGAGCCGGATCGCACGGAAACCAATAGTGGATCATTTGGATCTCCATACTTAAGGCCGACTTGAACTTCCAATTCTTTTATCGCCATCTTGACTTCACTCATAAGACCGTCAGGCAAACGCAAGCCTGCTTCGAAGAACTTTTCACATACCTCGGTTGTAATTATAAACCCCTGCGGGACGGGCAATTTCATGGCAGACATTTGAACCAGACCTTTTCCCTTTAGTCCCAATAGTCTTGAGCTCTCATTAACGCCGCGCTCAAAGGAGTATATTGGCATAAGTAAACTCTTGTGCATATTTTAGGGATAGATATGCTCCAACTTAAGTACTCCCAACGTTGTGGATATTTCGTCCTAGAAGTAGAATCAAAGATAGCTCCAAGTTTATACGAAATTAGTTATGATAATCTTCAGTTCAGAGTGGCTAAACAAAGGGTCGGATACTATAACAAGCGCTGATTTGTCATATGATTAAAAACCATGGTCAAATTAAGATAATTTTTTTTAACGTACCTGATGCTCATGGTTAGTAGTAAATCTGTTTGAAGGATCAATATTTGTATGTGTAAATAGGACTTTAATAGCCAACAGGTTAAATGAAGATACGAGATCCTGTTGTCGCTTGCTTTACATAATTTAAGGCAGCACTCGTTTTGGACTCGTACTTGGCTAGCACTTCGATATCACGTTTCGTGTCGATATCTATCATTGTGTTATCAGATAACAGCACAAAAATGGACGCCTTAGCGTCGAGTGCTTCTTCGATATGTTTAGTATAACTATCGTCATCATAATGTGTCTTTATCACGTCAATTGGTTTCCGTAAAAGCAGGTTTGTCCCATCATGTCTTAACGAGGGACAGATTCCAATGCACTTATCGCAAGATTCGCCCAATCTAGAGATCATGTCGATCTGTGACGGCTGGAGAAGAGGCAGATCATGTGGGACTATGATGGTCGCATCTGCACCATTCTTGTTACTAAAATCATCACCTGTAGTTACCGCTTGATCGACCCCTGAATCAACATCTTCCTTCAAGAATTTAGCGCCCATTCTAGTGCTAATTAACTTTGCCCGCTCATCTCCGGAGACTATAATTACAGTATCAACCGATTTAGAATTATTTAAAGTCGAAACCGTATCAATTAGGAGTAATTCTGTTAATCTTATGCGAGATTCTACGGTTAAAAATAATTTTAGTCTAGATTTGCTCGTTTCAAACCGTTTGACAGGCACAATTGCAAAAATTTTATCATTCAATGCTGTAAACAATACGTTAAAATATAATTAGCAAGCGAATTTTCCTCCTTTCTGCTTTTCATAATGATGTTTGTACGATGGACGCAAATATTGAACTTAGATATCTTTTCGACTATTTGGCCATCACTTTCAGAAATAATGAATTTACCCAATATGGTTCTGTAGTGCTTTGCAACTCCAAGTGGCGAGACCTCTACATTCATACATTTCATGTATTTCTCGGCTGGTCCGGAAATTACTCTGCTACCAATAATAGGAGATATAGCTACTATTTTTTCCCTCATTGATCTAAGTTTACCTCTAAATTCCTTTAATGACAACATCGGTCCAATACTGCTGATCGGATTAGCCGGAGCGATGACTATCGCTCGTGACTTTTGTAGGGCATCGATTGCGATGGGATTTACTTTGACATTCCTACATCCACTATAGCGTATAGATCGAATTGTTGGCCTTCCCTTTTCTCTTACCCAGAATTCCTGAATATGCAAATCACCACGATTAGTCATTAACCTTGTTTCCATATGATCATTCGAAGCAGGAATAATTCTTGGTAAAACCTTAAATTTTCGCCTAAGAAGTTCAGTTATCTGCGTAAGATTCTTACCTTCCTTTAGCAATTTAGTCCTGAGCACATGGGTTGCCAAGTCTTTATCACCTAGCTTAAACCAAGTAGGTGCACCGAGGATGGCTAGCTGCTTTAGAAACGAATAAGAATCCTGCTTTATTCCCCATCCATTAGCTATATCCAAGATATTACCAAGGCCATAGAGAACGGTGTCCAAATCTGGACAAACGTACATTCCGTGCAACCAAATATTGTCAGCCACATTTGATATCACTACCAGATCTTTGACTGACCTGGCCAGCCCTCGAATTAGTTTTATAGAGCCGGTTCCTCCCGCTATTACTGCTATCAAGTTTGGATTTCTATTGTATATACATAATGTATAACTTTCGAAGTCCCATAGTTGGAACACTTTGAAGTAAAATGAGCTCTAAATGACATTTACTGAGCCGTTAGGATCCCTCTTCCACACAATCAATCAAAAAATTTTTCCCCGCTGATCGGTTAGAAATAGACGCAGTATCGCTTAGGATATAGACAACCGAAAGAATTAATAATGCTAGAAGGAGTATGGTCGCAACAAAGATTATAAACAGGACACATGAGAGTTTTGATGTGAAGGCTGTAACATTCTCTTCATATGCGTTTATCGTATTTGTTTTGTTGGGGGGTGCTGTGTCTTATGTAAAGGGTGTGCAGATGACAACATTATTAATTCCAAGTGAGAACTCTGCCAAAGGGGATTTAGTTGGAGTAAGATTTATTGATCTTAAATACGATCCCGGTAGTACGATTTCTAAGCAACTCGCTGGAAAAACGGAAAACGTTCGGTTTACACTAAATTCTTCTGATCCTGCCATGGCAAGGATTGTATCTATTATAAATAGTGATATTGCTTCACAGAAAAAAAGTCCAGTGAGATTTACTAATGCTTCTTTAGTGTATACTGGCCAGATACGTGGTGACGCGGACAGCGCGACACTATCTTATAAGGTGAATATCAAACCCACCATCAGTAACTTTGTACTCGACAAAAGCAGTCAGGGTACTGTTGTCGATTTGGATTGGCGTGGGTTTGTAATAGATGAACCCTTGGTAGTTAATGTGCCCAAATATGGAAATATGAGTATCAACTATCCAATCGGGCTTTTGCAAGCTACGCATCCAGATTTAGCCAAAAAATTCCTTGCTTCGGCCTCGTCTTCGGCTATGAAAACCCCATTGTTGGATTTTCAAGATGTAGCAAAATCTATGGATTCATGGCATTTCTTGTTTGATCCAACTGGAAGTCAGGCCGGTGCTGCGGGCTTCAAAGAGGTCGGAGGTGCTCGTGCTGTCTCTATTTATTCATTAGGAGAGAGTAGTTTCAGAGAAGGGACTATGACAGAAAAAGTGTCCGATACCACAGCCAATATTAACGGCTCTCCTGTAGGGGTTCATGCGAGTACTCCTCCGCCTAGTGCTCAAATTCAGATTACGGGATTTTCTAATATTCGTAAGTCTGGAAATAGCGAACTGGCGTTTGTTTCAGATAAAGCACCGGAAGGGACGGTTACGGCGACAGGTGGATTTCCTATCCAGGTGCTGCTTGTATTAGGTGGGATGATGGGGGCCGTGGCCGTTTTTGTTCTCCTCAAGGCAAGGAAATAAAAAACTTTGGTTGGAATTCTAGTTTGAACAACCAAAGATTACTAGGAGCAGTTAACTTAATTCCTTTCCTTGAAATCTTAGGTAGTATCCAATATCAAGTACGTTTATGACGGTGACAGAGCCCTCCTTGAATATATGCTGGCTTGGAACCTTCGCCAGACCAATTGCAAGGGTTTCTTGTCTACTGTTTATGATTACTAGATTTTGGCTGGCTTTGATATTGGGACTTGCATCGGTAATCGATTGTCCAAATACATCTCTCCCATATAGTACTAATTTTTCCCCCATCTCATTGACGGTTATAAATGGGTACTTGCGGCCTAATTGGTAGATAATTTCAGCTCCTTGCAGAGAAGGAACAAGTCGTTTTCCAAGACGACCAATCATTATGCCCGCATGTGTTGGGCATATTGATAGCGCTATTTCGCCTGCACTTTTCGATGTCAAATAGACCTCCCTTACTTTGGTCTTCGATTGTTCCTTAATTAGTATACATTTATCGTTCCCTTCGAAGTATTCGAAACAACCTAACCTATCATAAGTCCTCCTGAGCACTGTTAGTTCTCTTCGAGTAGGATTCCGGTACAGGTTTATTCACCACTAATTACACGAATTTTCGCAATAAAGAAGCCAGAAGTGTTATGGAGATGGGGATAGAATCGACGTGTATTGGTTAGACGTTGATCCAGTATCAAGTCGCCGTACTTCGTTAAGCCGGGCTCTCCATATTTTTGCGGTTCAATTTTGATCTTATTGTTCATGCTTAGCAGTTTGTTGATCACTAATTCGTTTTCTTCAGGGGCAAAGGTGCAAGTAGAATAAACTATTAGGCCGCCAGGTTTGACGATATTGATAGCGCACTGAAGTAATTCGATTTGTCTATGCACACAATTTGCTATCTGTTGAGGCACCAACCTGGTCTTTATAGTGGGATCTTTTGCGATTATACCTTCGCCACTACATGGCGCGTCAAGGAGAATCCGATCGAACTTTAATCCCAGCTTACCGGCGTGCGCCCCGCTGAGTGCATAAATACATGAGTTTCTGACACCACATCGTAATAGGTTAAATCTCAAAGCATTTATCCTCTTTATACTTGGTTCCAATGCTATGACGCATCCCGAATTTTGCATTTTCTGTGAAATGTATGTTGTTTTGCCTCCAGGAGCAGAAGCCATATCCAAATTCAACTGGTTTGGTAACACGTCCAACTCATCGACTGCGAGGCAGGAGGAAAGATCTTGAATATAGTAATATCCTCGAAGGTATTCTGTCGTTGCGCCTATCGGGTAGCGGGAGCTTTTGATTAGTAGAACTTCATCCAAGATCGTGTCTTCGTACATTATATCCTTTTGTATTAGTTTCTGAATTAGCTCACTTTTGGTTATTTTCAAAGTGTTGATCCGAATGTATTTAGGTGGCTCTTTTTCCATAGCTCCCAAACAGTCTTCCAATTTTGGGATAAACTGTAAAAACCTACATACCATCCATTCTTTATAGCCAAACTCCTGCGAGATCTCATTGGAAATTGTCGAAGGAGGAAAACTGTAAACGCTCAATTAATTGAGGAGTATCTAAATCTCGATTATTTAATAATTTATGAAGGCTAAATAGGAGGCATTCTGGGGTGAATTAAATTCAACTGGTATTTTGAAGTTACATCCCAAGCTTCGTTCGATTCAGGACATACATTGTCCGCATGCTCAAATCGTATAAAGCAGTGGTGTGCTAGCAGTAACCCTCCTTTTGTTTTAAGCGAGATTTCGCTGAGCGGCCAACCTGAGGTATTGCAGGAATATTAGCCCTCTATTTGGCCTTGCTCCACTCGGGTCGGCAGTTTCATTCTAGTGTACAATCTTCAGATTATTCACCATCATCAGGACACGGTCATACCTAGATTTCTTTTCTATTCCGTAGCCAGCTGTCTCCAGCTAATTATCGCTAAATCGAGTGCCTGCGATGAGGGAGGAGTTTCCTCTCTTTGAAGTGACTCGCTCACTAGCTCACCTAAATTCAAAATGTTCAACAAGCTATATTTGAATATTCTTATCCAAAGTAATCTCGTTCAACTCTCATGACTTCCTCTTGATTGGTTGCATGAGAATATTCCTCTAATGGTTCAGCATTGAGTTCAAGAAAGGTGTGACCCCATTTGAATTTGCTCATAAGTTCGATAGATAAACTCTTGTTTCCGAGTATATAGGTGCTTCCAGCCAGCGCCTCTGCTGTAGATAATTTTCCGACTTTAGAATAGTTAGTGGGATTTCCAGCCAGCAAGAACGGTAACCGCCTGTTGTTTCTGGAACGAAATGCAGTTTGTTTCTCGGCGATGTGGTGAATTTTTTCCCAGGAACAATCGACTGCACAGATTGATTCTGAGGTAGATCTATCACCGGCTGACAGTAAAATGTCTGAAAATGGATTAAGTACTATGCTTTGCCTATGGAACGTTCTAACTTGTATCGCAAGCCTGAATTTGACTAGTTTTAAGGCTGTGCATTTTGACGGATCGTCTTGATTAAGTAGCATTATCTCAAGCCTCACGAATCATTATTAATATACCGACTCATTTAAGATTAATAATATCGATATAGTTCAGTTCTTTAGGGGTAATCCTAAAAAAAAATGTGGTAATGTTTATGTGCCGATCCGTCCTGCTCCCAGTAAACAAGCAGCAAGGCTTACGGATTTAGTCCAAAACGATTCTTAACGATTTCATCTATCGTTCCCTTGCTTATTGGAAGATCATTACTACCAGACATATTCATAGGAGCTATTTGGTTGGGCCCAGATGCAGGAATTGTATTTGACTGTGGTTCAGAAGCTGGTTGTGAAGTTGTTGTATTTGAAGCTGGTTGTGAAGTTGTTGTATTTGAAGCTGGTTGTGAAGTTGTTGTATTTGAAGCTGGTT
>Ga0070716_100000071_pt1 | contig 39204 bp, 31 predicted proteins | sample LARL112metaG_FD_71395 | JGI IMG/M metagenome (GOLD analysis project Ga0070716, IMG submission 71395) | Corn, switchgrass and miscanthus rhizosphere microbial communities from Kellogg Biological Station, Michigan, USA - LAR L11-2 metaG | ecosystem: Host-associated > Plants > Roots > Rhizosphere... | reverse complement strand
AGTCGTGTCGACTGCATTAGCGGAAGCAGAGGCATCGGCATTACCGGTAAAGCCGGCATCAGTCTTGTTGCCAACCAGCGAAAACGAACGACTCGCGGGCGCGAACTGATAGTTCGCCAGTGCGGGGGTCAAGGTGTAGAAGTTGTCGGTCTCGAGGTTGTCGAAATGATAACTCCCGTCCGCACGTGTGAAGGTCGTCAACGAACTCGCCCCTGACAGATTCACCGTCGCGCCCCCCAGTGGCGTGCCATTCGCGTCTGTGATCCTGCCGCTGATCGTCGCCGGTGCCGCCGTCGGCGCTGAGGCGTTGTAGGCAGCCAGGGCGTCGACGCGTCCATAACCGAAAGAGTTGTTGGGAATCTGGCTCGACGAAATTCCGCCACAGGTTTGCGGCGGGTTTGTGATCACCGCGGGGTTCGCCGAGTTCTGCAAAATCGACTTAGTCGCGGCGATGTTGCGCGCCAATGAGGGGCGCGCCGACCACAAGAGCGCTACCACGCCGACCACGTGCGGACCGGCCATCGAAGTTCCCGACAGAGTAGCGTAGGTCGTATCGCCTGTGCCGTAGGACGATCGCACACTCACGCCCGGCGCGGAAATATTCGGCTTGAGCAGCGCTGGGTTGTAATACGTCGAAGGGCCGCGGCTGCTGAAACTCGCCAGAGTGTTGCCGATGTCTATTGCTCCGGTCGAGAATGACGCGCTGTAAATCGCCGGCGGTTCAGCGACGCTGCTGCATCCCGGACCGGAGTTACCCGCCGAAGCCTCCACGAAAATTCCCGCAGCCTCAGTATTGCCGACGATCGTTTCCAACTCTGCGCGAGTTGTGCAGCCTTCGCTGGCCGGACAAGTCCATGAATTGTTCAGAACGTGCGGGCGGATTGTCGGATCGGGGTTGCTGCCAGTCAGGTCCGTCGGCGCAATCGTGAATTGAAAACACTCGGTGTAAGTGGCCGGCGTTCCGTTTCCCTGATCCATATTGCGACAACCGATCCACTTTGCGCCGGGCGCGACGCCGATCTGATTGCCGGCGCCGTCGTCGCCGACCGTGATGCCAGCAGTGTGCGTGCCGTGGCCGTTGTCGTCGCATGGCGCCGTTGTGTTCGCACCGCACGAGCCGCCGCCGCTGTGAATCGAGTCGTGCCAGTTGTAGTTGTGATTGGCGCTACTGCCGTTCCATCCGCGATACTTTGGTTTGACCGCGTTATGCGTCCAGCGCGTCCCGGTATCGAGATCACCCACGACCATTCCCTGGCCGGTAAAGCCCAGCGCCCACAAAACCGGTGCATTCACATTCTGCACACCCCACTCAGCCGTCTCGGGGCTGTTAGATTTCCTCGGCGCAAGTTTGAAATCCTGAGTTACCGGATCTTCGATCCAGCGAGCAGGTTTGTTGGAGTCAATGCGGGCGACGTCAGATCGCGCCGCCAGTGTTTCGATCAGAGGACGATTGGCAGTCGCGACCAGCATGTTCGCGGCCCAGAAAGACTGGAAGGCAATCCCCTGAGCCTTAAGGAAATTTTGCAGATCGGTCTGGGTCCGGGCGGCGTGCTGCGTCAGAGTGTTGTAGACGAACCACCCGCGAGCATCTTGATCCTTCATTTCATAAGCCGCGCTGACGTCCGCCTGGTCGCTAAGTAAAATGGCCACCGAAGCAGCTTTACCGTCCGCCGTATCAGTCAATACCTCCGGCGCGATCTTAGCTGCGGGCCCTTGCATGAACAGTTGTTTCAGGTCGAGGAGCAACGGCGAGAAATAGTTTAGATTCGCCGTATGAATCTTAAGGCTGTGGTTCCTGCCGTGGGCAGCTTCATTACTCAGCGACGATGCCGATGAAGGGATGGTCGTCACTCCCGGCATCAATCCAACGATACAGAGAACGACCAAAACAACGTGGAAATGAATTCGCGTGCCCGTCGTCCTGGAGTACATGGAGTATTGCTGGTCCCGAACTTTGGTGGTGCCCCCGGCGCGATTCCAACGCGCGACCTTCCGCTTAGGAGGCGGACGCTCTATGCAACTGAGCTACGGGAGCACATGCAAGTGAATAGTAAATCGTGAATCGTGAATGGTAAAGAACAGAGGTCAAAGATCAGAGTTCCGAGGTCGGCGAATCTCAACTCTCTCTGCCCGCGACGTCTGATCTCTGGCCTCTGACTTCTAGCTCTGATACTTGATTAGCGATCTCACATCGTGACCCGCCAGCTTTTGACGGCCGGAAAGGAATTCCAGCTCGACAACGAACACCAGGCCGACAACTTTTCCGCCCAAACTTTCGACGAGATCGACTACCGCCTTCGCAGTGCCACCAGTGGCCAATAGATCGTCAGCGATGATGACCCGATTTCCATCTCCGATAGCATCGCGATGAATCTCGAGCGTGTCCTGACCGTATTCCAGATCGTAAGAGATCGAAGCCCGGTCGGCGGGAAGTTTCTTCGGCTTGCGCACGGGCACGAAGCCGGCGCCCAGGTGATAAGCCAGCGCCGGAGCAAAAATAAATCCGCGCGCTTCAATCCCCACCACCACATCGATCTTCTCGCCTTCAAATTCAGCCGCCAGCGCATCCACGGTTTTCTGCAAACCTTCCGGATGTTTTAGCAACGTCGTGATGTCGTAAAAGTTTATGCCGGGCTTGGGAAAGTCCGGCACTTCGCGAATCAGTTTTTTCAGATCGTTCATTCAGTTAGTTTCAAGTTTTAAGTTTTCGAGGGTGATGCTCACGGTTCCCTCTCATTGCTTACTGTAATCAGTGTTCAATTCTAAAGCTTGAATACTTTCCCGTCGGCTCAAGGTTAATTTCCTCTACGTGAGTGATACTTGCGAAGGCCGGTCCGGTCGCCAAATCGTGTTTGAATGATTCAACACTTTGTCTCGGTCCTTCGGCCAATGCTTCCACGCGGCCATCATCGAGATTCTTGACATAGCCGCCAACCTGATGACGGGCCGCGGCACGCTGCGCGAAAAACCGATAGCCGACACCTTGAACGTCACCGCTAATCAGAAATCTGCGCGCAACCATGCAACCAACTTTCCAAAGTCATCTTTAAGAAAGCCGACTTATCAACGGCACTTGAAAATTCGTCCCGATCCACCCAGCGTGAGATTAAAAGTTCCGATATTTTCCCTGGCGCCGGTTAACGTCACGGTTAACGTCATTCGCTTGCCGTCGGTCCAGCCGGTGTAACGCGCCGGTTGGCTTGATTCACTTTCACCTTGGCGAATCGGGCCGCCGTGCTCACGAGAATGCGTTCCTTTAAGATCGAACCGCCCGCGTCGATCGATAACCAGCGGCCCGTTCATCTGGCCGTGGGCGCAATCATATTCGATCGTCGCCGACGACTCGCCGACGTTCATTCTTATGTGCTGGCCTCCCCATTCGCCGGGAGCTAATCGACGCGGCTTGCGCCCGCGGGCCGAGGACTCCACCGCGGAAAATATGGCAATCAGCATTATCAGTGATGCCGTAAACAAAATCTTTTTCACCTCAAACTCCCTTGTCTCAATCTCTTCGGTCTTATTCTAGCGCGCCGCCGGCAACTCAACAATCGCAAGTCCGCCGGCGGGAATTGTTACCGTTACGCCGTTGGAATTTTGCGGACCAACACCAACTGTCTGTCGCTGGTTGAGCAAAATAAACTACCTGTGAAATGCGAACGCACAAATATTAATCGGATCGTTTTTCGAAGCATGAGTTGAGCGAGCAATTGGCTGGCAGCTATCCCAGCGCATCAAGACATTCTGCCAGCGTCCTTTGCCGGCAGGTAAACATGGGAGTGTCGCGCAAGGTAAAGGAGCTGGCTTTCGTCTCTCGCAATTCCTGAATCAAGTCCAGAAAATCCGAAGGCTTGTCGGTCTCAAACGCCACCACGAATTCCTGATCGTCCAGACCGAACGAGTAGGTGGTATGCAGTTTTACCGATCGATACTTTGATCCGACCCGCAGGTGCTCTTCCATCATTTCCTGGCGCTGCTCCTGTGGCCGCGAGTACCAATCGCGGGTCTTGACGTGCGGGCAAATGAAGAGATAGTCGGTCTGGCCGGGAACGACGTGAAGACGATCTTCGTCATGGTTGGGACAATTCTTTTCGATGAACATCGAGCGCTTGGTCATCGACAGGTAGGACCTCATCGGCTCGACATACTTGGCCATCGCCGTGCGATTCAGGCGGCCCCCCATTTCCTGCATGGGCTCGAGGTCGGAACCAATCCGCCAGATCATGAAATCACTGTCGGTGCGCAGACCCACAGTTGAGTAAGTATGAATTAATAAGTGCTTACGAAAATCGTCGACCGTTCTGGCAAAGTCTTCCTTGCACCTGGCTTTTTCCGCTTCCTCAAGCAACCGCCACTCAGGCCGCGCGCGATAAAACGTAAAGTTAACAAACTGCCGTGGCAGTTTGCTCTTATGCTCTTCTATCTCTTCGACGTTCGGTGCAAGACGAAGTGAACCCCGCGCAGCGTTATTGCGTTGCTCTTGTTCGGTGCTCATGGTTCGACGTTCTTCATTTAGAAGCAGGATTCTCCGCGTAGGGGCTCGGTGCGTTACAATGCCTGCGCGGATGGTGAGCACTCATTCTGCCTGTGAACTTAGCAGGATGCAACCGACGGAAGCGATCAGACCAAACGATTCAAAGTTATAATCACAACGTGGCGCGAGTGATTTCAATTGGCCTGGCCGGATTCGCAGGAACAATAGCGCGTTACTGGCTCTCCGGTTTTATCGCGCGCCGCTTTGGTGAAACTTTTCCCACCGGCACATTGATCGTCAACGTCGTCGGTTGTTTTCTCGCGGGTTTTCTTTCCTACTCGTTGTTCGAGCGCTTCCTGGTAAGCGAAATGGTGCGCACCGTCGTGCTGATCGGATTGCTCGGTGGGTTCACAACGTTTTTCATCCTTCGGATTGCAAACTTTCAACTTGTTGCGCGACGGCGAAATTGGCCTCGCCTTATTAAATGTAGCGGTGTCGAACGTTGTCGGTCTGACGATGGTTTGGCTGGGATTCACAATAGCAAAGGTTTTCTGAGGGCTTATGAGCATTCCCGAAGAAGGATATCTGCTGCGCATCTTTATCGGTGAAAGCGATCGTGACGGGCACAAACCGCTTTATGAAACAATCGTCTTGAAAGCGCGCGAGGCGGGCCTGGCGGGCGCGACTGTGTTGCGCGGCGTCATGGGCTTTGGCAAGCACAGCATGGTGCACACCGCAAAGATTCTTCGACTATCTGAAGACCTGCCCATGATTGTCGAGATCGTTGACAGCCTCGAAAAGATCGAAGCATTCGTGCCCCTGCTTGATGAATTGATTACCGATGGTCTGGTGACGCTGGAAAAAGTAAAGGTAATTCATTATCGCGCGCCGGAAAAATAGCGGCATCTCGAAGGCCGGCTGCCGGCGCCCATTTCAGTGGGCCAGAAGTTTCAGCATGCTATACTCGCTTTCGCTCGTTCTAAATCAGAAAAGTTTCGGAGAAGACCGGAATGAATCGTCGATTACTTCTAGTCATGGTTGTGTCTGCACTACTCTTCAACGGCTGTCAGAAGACCTCAACGTCGTCGAGCACAAACGGTAGTTCCGGCGTTGCGCCGACGGCCACCGCAACTCCGGACGCGTTTGCCGCCACGCGCGCGATCTTTGAAAAGAATTGCGTAACGTGCCACCAGAAGACCGGCGAAGGTGGGCCAGTAAAACTGGAAGACGGGACAAAGTTGAAAGTGCCCAGCCTGCGCGCCGGGCACGCCCTGAATCATCCCGATTCAGATTTCGTCAAACAGATCACTAAAGGCGGCGACGGTATGCCGGCGTTCAAAGATAAATTGACGCCGGAGCAGATCAACGAGCTGGTCCGCTTCATTCGTCATGAGTTTCAGGGTGGGCAAACGCCTCCGGCGGAACCCATGAAATCACCCATGAAGAACATGAAGTGAAAACATTTTCCATTGTCATTTTCCAATTCTCGTCTGTCATTGAACGAGGCGCAGATGAACGATCCCACAACTCCGAGCGACGAGCGATGGCAAATGAGAAATGACAAATGGAAAGTGCTCTCCGGTCTTTACGATTCACGATTTACCATTTACCATTCAGCTCAAGTGCACCCATAGCTCAGTTGGATAGAGCGTTTGACTTCGAATCAAAAGGCCGCAGGTTCGAGTCCTGCTGGGTGCACCATCCCTACTCAGTGGGCACTACCGGCTTACTTTGGCGAGCAAGTTAAGACTTTGGAGAAGTTGAGGAAGCGAGTGGCAGGTTTGGTGCGGTCGTGACGATTGCGGGTCCCCTTCGACTTAGCGATCGTCTAGTGCCTCGTGATTGGAGTGTCCGTGTGGTGAGAGCCTTTCAACCACCGCCCATACTTTCCAGCAAGGCGAAATGGCCGCACTAAATAGTAAAGGAAGAAGAGTGAGTCCGGCAGAGACAGAAACATCCAGTCATAAATCCTCGGGGTCGCGATTAAACTGAAGCAACATCGGATTTTGTCTCTCGTCCGCTCCCTCATGCTGAGGAAAAGGCCGGCCCGATCAAATAACCCGTCTTGAACACCTCGCTCTGCGAAGACTCGTTCTTGCACTTGCTCAGAAACTTTTTGGACCTCATGATCGGCCAGCACTACGGTCAAAATTTCCCGCGGAAGTTGTGCTTCCAGTAACTCGACGGCCAAGCGGAGTCCGAGTGAAAGAATTCGCAGCATCCCAAGTCTGGTGGCATTCTTGAGAACCAGCTCCCAGTCGATGTCCCTTTGTCGATCGATTAGGTTGGCAATATCGCAAATCCAACCAAGCCTGTCCCAGAAATGCGTGAAGCCGTGAAGGCAAAGGATCAGGACCAGATCCTCCGATGAGAGAGTCAGCAATTGTCGGCCGCCGATCGTGATCGGCTCAAGCCGATCCCACAAGCCATTAGAGTCAATCTGAAAAGATAAATGTCGTTCGACAAAGCCCCAGTGCAGATCCAAAACGATACCCTGCCCGTTATCGAAGTTGTAAGCGCAATCAAATCGCAGTAAGGCCGCTTGCTGCGCGGTTGTTAGCTCAGGCATCGGCTTGAAACCGCAACTGATGAGTAATTGCTTTGCGCGCAGGACGTCTGACCTGTGGATCAGGATATCCAGATCAGCAAACTGCCTTAGTCCAACATCGCCGTAGGCTTGCAAGGCGAGCATTGGTCCCTTGAAGGGAATTGCACGGATGTTGTTGCCTTCGAGAAACTCCAATACCTTTAGTAATTCTCCCGTAAGAAAAAGACTGGAGCGCGTGTTTTCCTGAGCCGCGTCCTTCAGCCGAGAAATCACGCGCTGCGGAACCAACGATGAAGGCACGGCATTGAGATGAAAACACAGCAGTGGCATCAGGCAATGCTGGTCGGCCCTCGCCAGCAGGTACTCCCAGTTCAGTTCGGCTCCAAGCAACTGTCGAAGTCGCTCTGCGCCGGCTGGGTCGAGCGATCGACGACCGACGCAAGTGAGTATCAAATCCTCAGGACGTACAACTAACATGCCGTGATGAAATCTGAAAAGCGCCAGCTAAATCTCAAACGAGCTGCGAAGAGTCTGTCCCCATTGTTGCCAGTTGAATAAAGGCCGGTGACGATGATAGCTTACCGTTAATGAACGACATGGCCGAGTTGTTCGCGCGACAAAAATACGTGGTTTGGCGTTCGTGTCTAAAGGATCCTGATTTATCTTTGCTTTACAGATATGCCTGCACGCGCGCAGAGAAGGGCACAATGTTTCTTGACGGAACGGCGCCCGGAGCCTTGTCCTCCGCCGGAGACGTCTTTATGGATGGACTTCTGATGGATCTTCTCCCAGTCGCCGAAGAGGCTACCCGTTTGAAGCTTTTCCCAACCTATTCTTATTTCCGCGTTTACCATCGCGGCGACGTGTTGGGAAAGCACACCGACCGCCCGTCCTGCGAGATTAGTCTTAGTCTGTGTCTGGGGTTCGAAGCGGAACGGCCCTGGCCACTCATGGTCGAAGGGCCAATGGGAATCTCGTCCATCGAGCTTGCTCCTGGTGACGGATTGATCTATCGCGGGATTGAATGTCCTCACTGGCGCGAACCATTGAATGGCGATCACGCGGCGCAGGTTTTCCTGCATTATGTGGATCAGAATGGTCCTTACGCGGAGTGGAAATACGACAAGCGGCCCGGTATTTCGTTCACGAGGCCCGGTCATGGGATTAATCAGTAGCGTTGCTTACGATTCTCAAAAGATCGATTTAAATAAGGGGAGTACCTTGAGGTGGCTTGCCCGCTCTTCGACTGACTGGTGAAGATCCGCGCCGTTCTGCGCTTCCGTTGTGGCCCGAGCTTTTATCTCTTCCACGGTGAGGCCTTCAAGCAGTCCCTGAAAAACCAGGAGGTGCGTATCATCGAACTCCGGGATGCCAAGGACGTTCGGTTCTTCTGAGCCGAAGATCTTTGTTGCAGATAGTTCCCTTACCCATCTAACGATAAGCTCGACCGCATCCTGGTCCGGAAATCTCTCCTTCACCAGTCTCAACACCGTTCGTCTTTCCGGCACGTTCAGGAGCAGCGCCAGAAAGAAACGATGGTTCTCGCTTTTTATCTCAGTGCGCCGCCGCGTAATTTCCTCCTGGCGCCATGTCTCCTCGAACACGGGCTGCAACAGGTTCGCCAGTTCCCCATGTTTGGCGCGTGCGCGATCGAGAAGGGCCTGAAAGCGATCACGGCTGCGGGATACGCCAACAATTTCTTCCAATTCACGATGGCAAAGAAACTCAAACGCTTGCTCCAGCACTGCATAAGAAGTCTGAAAGTCGGAGGATTCAACCAGATCTGCTATGAATTTGTCCGCTTCCGGGTGTTTCATCCGCAGCAACAACGAGCCCGTCTGTACTTTTTTGATAAGGGAGGCATCCGTGAAAAAGGGATCAATCGCAAGGAATGGCTTGCGGTAAGAATACTGCACGCCCGCGCCCGGCGCTTTGTATGTTCTGATCGTGATCGTCACCGAAGGTCTTTCAAGATGAAAGAGCGAATGAATCAGCCCAGGTCCGTAGACTATCTCGCTTATGTCTCCCTGTTTAAGCAAAGAGACTTCGCCGAGCCTGATCTTGCCAACCAACAAATGCGGGTTGATCTCCAGCTCCTTCTCGAAGTGATACCTGGTTTGAACGCTGCTCCCAAGTAATACCTGGAAGGCGCCGGAAAACGAGTGCTGGTGGATGGTCGTGGTGCCGTCAAGCCAAAAGTACGCGTCTATATAGAACCTTGGCCCTACGAAGAGGGTAAGCGGCGGATTCCCAAACTTGCCCGCCAGATCCATCTGCTCGGGCAAATCAGGGGTTACGTGAACCCAACGAATGATTTCCCAAGGATCAACTCTATCACTCAGATTCAGCTCGGACAGGGCCTGGACGGCAATTTTGGAAAATGCATTCTCGTCGTAGTTCTTGTCGCGCCAGCGACTCTCTACTAGCGCGCCAAGTTCAGAAAACAGTTGCATTGCTGTTTTGGACTCGGGATCTACCCAAGTAGTTGCGGCTCTGATGCAGTCGGAATTATGAAGCGGGACCGTCCGTTACCGGCTGCATCCTTAGTAACTCTTCGAGGGTGTCGAGAATAGCAGGCAGGTTTTCGAGGCCGGGTTGGAAGCAGATATCGAAGATTGGGATTCCCGCCGCGAGGTCGAGATAATGATGAATCATTCGGCGCTTGCGTTCCCCATCCTGCGGCGTGAAACAGCACGCGTGATCCAACAGGGCTGCGAAGCCTTCAGTCAGCGAAAGACGGCGCACAGCAAGTGGTGAAGCGACTTCCTTTGCCCTGCTCAATACGCACACCGCCCTCAACGGCGCAGTCTCCGAACCCGGCCGGACGTCATCGTCATATACCACCGTCGATGCTCGACCGCCTTCCGCGTCAAAGAGCGCTGCTGCTGAGGGTCGAAGACGCATGCTAAAGGGCAATGAGGTGGCTAGCGCACTCAGATCTGAAATCTCAAAAACCACCACATCATCCGCCCACAGGGGATAGCCGCGGCGGCTCAGCCCGAAAGCGATAGTTGATTTTCCTGTCTCCGAGATCCCGCACAGCGCTACCACACCCGACGGCGAACGGACCGCGCTGGCATGTAGCACCTCTCGACCGCGGACCTGAAGGACCATGGGCAATACGTTTCGGTGGTACGCATCGACGACCAGGTCGTCTTTTACTGCGCTCGTGACGGCAGCCGCGATCTCGTCCTCTCCACTTGAGAAGCGAAAGCTCGCGAGACCCGGCAGGTGCATCCAGTACTCGTCGCCGAGGATTTCGGCATACGCAAAAACCTCTCCCCGAATGTCACGCCAGACATCCGCACGGCGATTTAGCGTCCGAGTCGGCGGAGGCATTATTGCCTCCGCCCGCTCGATTCTCAGTTTCAGCATTGCGCCTCGTCAACCGGAGTTGAACCGGAGTGGATGCTGCGCGCATCCATCATGCTTGCCCGGTGGGCTTCTTGGGCTCGCCGGGGTCAGCGGGCATGGTGCTAAATTTGCCACCACCGCCCTGCACGACATCTTTTGCTTCCCCGGTATAAGTCAATTTCATTGACTCCCAAGTCTTTTTCGGCTTGGATTCGCCGGTCTCTTTCGAATTAGCATCCTTATCGGATGTCAATGAGTGATTCTCGTTTGTCAAATGCCTACTCCTTTCACGAAACATGGGCCCGAGTCCACGTCTCCAAATTCAGGATACTCCAAACGCGGTGCGCGTCTCTTCCTTCGTGGTGTCCGGACAAAAGCTGATCGAAGGCTGGGGGCAAAACTCGTTCGTCCACAATTCCAAGTTCATACAGAGCTTGCGTTCCACCCAACTGCCGCCAGATGTTGGCGGCGTCCTGATAAATCAAAGACGAGTAAAAAGTGGTGGCTTCCATCTTTCGTTGCCGTTCAAAACCCAGATTAGGAAATCTGCGAGCGAGCGACGCCCTGACCAGTCCTTTGTTTCGTCCGTCGTGGATCAATTGCAAAGGCGGAGTCCGATATAACATATCCACCAGATCCGCGTCCCAGAACGGCTGAAGTACGCGTACTCCGGCCCTTCGATAGACCTCGAACATTTCTTCCAATTCCCAGGACACAACTGGATGCTCGAGAGCGGTTCGCATCATGTTAATGTAAAAACTCGATGAGGCTTGCTGCTTGTTTGCCTCTTCTTCCTGCCGGCGCTGATCCATCTCACGGCGCAGGGCACCATCAGGCGCCAGCCATTTCGGCGGCACCCACAAGGGCCGCGAGAGGCGATGCCTCAGTTTCAATGCCCACGGGACGGATCCTTTGACCAGTCTGTGCACGGGCGGAACGACATGAGGCGCGGCCCCAAAATCCCAAAGCAGCCGCCAAAGTATTTCGACACCGGATCGTTTCAGGGACCGTCGCATACTTTGCCATAGCCGGTACACACCCACGAAATCAAAATCGCGCAACAAATCGGCCGCGAGAAAAGGGCTAATCGTCAACCACTCGTCGCCACCGCCTCCGGTGATGACATTCCGACATCCGCGTCGGCTCCCTTCTCGCGCCAGTTCGTAATAAGCCGGCAACCAGGTATTCATGAGTGGGGCCGGCAGTGATTCACATAACCTTAATGCCGGCCCGAGCAATCCGCTCACTCCAGTTGCTTCAAAGAACGGCTTGAGAACCTGAGGCAGTCCAAGTTGGGCGGCCACACTTCGCTGGACGATCTCTTCGTTCTCTTTGGGATCCGGGAAAATGAGCGACAGAGCCCAGGGCGTTGCTCGTCCCCCGGGCCGGGTTTGTTCAGCGACAACCGCAGCGATCGAGACCGAATCAAGACCGCCACTCAGGAAGATACCAGCAGGGCCCAAACTCAGGCAACGGCTAACCGCCTGATCGAGCAATTCATCAAACTGTTCTATTTCGCCCGGCGCCAACCAATTAACCGCGCCTTCGGGAGCAGGATCCCAGTACCGATAAGCCCGGCGACCCTCGCGGGTTATTCGCAACACGTGCCCTGGGGGCACGCGATTCATGGCCTCATAAAAAGTCTCTTCCAACCGCGGGTAACGATCCATGAGATGGTCGGCCATCGCTGGGCGGTTCAGGTCTCTGGACACCCCTGCCTGCGCGAGCAATACCTCGATCGACGGCGAGACAAGCAACCCAAAGCGTCCGTCAGCATAGAACAGCGGCTGGCTGCCGAGCGGATCGCGCGCGCACAGGAGCGTCTCGCGCTCACTGTCCCAGATGACTAGCGTAAACGCTCCTCTCAAACGGCGAAGGAGATCTTCGCCCCATCGCTGGTACCCGGCGAGAATAATCTCCGCATCACTATTGCAAGTGGGCACGACAAAGTCGCCCAGCTCGCGGCGCAAGTCATGCTGGTTGACTAAGACACCGTCGAAGATCACGCAACGGCCATCCTGCGTAGAGTAGAGTGGCGGGACGCTATCGATTTCGTTACCTATGTGCAACCTTCGCCCCGACCGGTTGTGATCGAGCGGTTGAAGATCGTAGCCAAGCGCTTGAATAGACGCAGTCTCAGCCAGCGTGGCAAACCAGCGCGAGCCGGGTTGTCGAAAAACATCTGTGTGCGATTGTTCCAGAACCTGGTTTTTATTCATCGACGCTGATCAAGTCCTCTTGCCGTAGAGAATTGAGTAGGGCTTCAGCCTCTTCCGCAAACTGTCCGGGATCCACCGAAAACTCTTCAAGCATCAGTTGGCGAACCTCTTCGGGGGTATGTCCCGCGTGGAGCATTTCCCAAAATCTTGCCGCGGTCCCGTTCAGTTCATAGAAGTGATCCGTATCCAAATGGAATAGCACCATCTCGTCACCGAGACGTTTGGAAAGGACATTTGCGTTCGGCCGCACAGCGCCGCACAACTGTGGGTATTTCGTTTTAATGTGCATAGTTGAAAGCATGAAGTAATCTCCAAAAACCTACAGTAGCTGACGGTGCCTGTCAATAGACAACGTCTCGTTTCGATCAGTTATTTAGCCCTGGCAAAAACTGCGGGGACGATCCCCCGGCGTGAACTTTTCTTTCCGGCTCAATTTGCTGCTTGAGCAAAGCAGAAAAGTTCGGCCTCGCTCTAAACCAACCAGCAAACGCTGTCTTGGGCGCCTGGCCTTGAACATCGGTAATTCGGTGTTGCAGGCGGGGCGAGAGACGAAAGATCACGGCGTCCCCGATGCCGGCGTTTTCGACTTCAATGATTTCTCCAGAGGCGCGCTCTCGGATCTGTAGACTTCCGCCAGCATAGGGAACGTTGCTCAAATTGATGCTCATAGCAACCAGCCGATTCTCGCCGATATCGTCGTGCCAGGAATCGTGATGACCATGCCCCGGAATGACTCGGTACACCCTGCCTTCAAAACAGCGAATTCGCTCGCACTGAGTTACGTCTTGAATTAGTTCGAACAGTTTCTCGTCGTTCATCAAAAGCAGCAACGCCCCGAACGCGGTGTTGCCGGCCATACAAAGTTCCTTATTCGACTCAATGCCTTCGTGAACTCGTTCATAGAACTTACCCCGATCAATCTGCTCTTGAAGGAAATCCACCAACTCAGGTTCGAGCAATTCAGGGAGTCGAATGTAATGCTGCCGCGCAAATTGAAGCCGGAGCAGCGCCAGAGCTTCGGTTGACACGGAAGCGACCATTCCTTCTCTCGTGGTCTGAATCATGGACTTCACATTTTACCCTTCAAATAATTGGCCCGCTCAATTACCTAATTTCGTCCACCTGCGCATCCACGGAAGATCATTGCGAATACTGACTAACGATATCGGCCACAAAGGCAACAGCCTCACCTTGCGTGCGAAAAAGTTGTGCATGATTCGCATAGACCTCGTGCTCAATCTCCGAAAGTTTCTTCCCGGCGTCAAACAGCCTCAAAACGAAGAGCAGGGCCTCGGCCTTCGGCAGCAGCTTGGGACCGAAGTCGGGTCGCGTGCGCTCGTAATCCTCTCGGCAGACGACTTTGGCTTTCCACGTTGAGTTGGCAAAACTCCCCTTACTTACCCTGGATGCGCCACTCCCTTTGCCGGCTGAGCCTGACCACACTTCAAGTTGCCAGGTGACCATCGAGTCTTTCGGAACGATGTGCATTCTGATATCGATCTCATCACCCTCCTCAACTTGAACTGGTCGATCGATCGGAAATAACACATTGTCTCTGTCAATGCGGCCGGCAACCAACGGAGAATTGGTCATCGTTATGTCCTTCGAAAGTTTTGCAGAAAACCAACCTCCTATCCCATGCAGCGTGCCTGCCCGAGTGACCCTTGACCGCACTTGAAACTTAAACGGAGATGCCGTAGCCGTTGAAAGATCCAAAGACGCTCCCAACGCCGAAGCCGCGAGAAGCTGGTCTGGCCCATAGGCTACCGGATAACCGATACTCGCGGCCCAGGAACGAACCGGGCCGAAATTAAAACCCGCTGGAGCGCTTTCCCAAAATTCAATTTGGCCCCAGATTTGTGGACACTCAACCGGAGCCACCCAGAGCTCAATACCGCAGGGGATCAGAAATCCGCCTCGCTTAAGGAATCGCTCGCGTGCATCGCTAAAATATTCAAGCAGACGCGCTTCAAAACCAAACCTCCCAACCTGGTCCGCGACCACAATGTCCACTTTCTCTGGTAACTCAATCTCTGTCGAGCGTCCTTTGATAAAGACAGCTTTGCCCTGAAAGCCGTTGACTGCGCAAACGTCTCGGGCCAGCTCCAGCAGCATGCCCCGACTGTCAACGGAATAAACCCGGCCCGCTCCGGCCTCACAGGCAATCAGGCCAAGTACTCCCGTTCCCGTTCCCAGGTCCAGAACCACGTCGCCGGTTTTCAGACGCTCGACAATCGCTTGTCGAAAGGCAGTTAATCGAGCCTGATCGGCGAGATAACGACGATGTTCTTCAACGATCTCGAAAGACAATTGGACCGTCGCTCTTCACTGCGTATTCGAGGCGACAAATTTCTCGAAGGACGAAAAGCGTTCATGCAAATCGTCGCCTTCATTTACCGCCACGCCTTTAACCTCGACTCCTTCGAGCGGAGAAAAGTGCGAACACACGTCGCTTTCTTCATTCAGGGCGATACCGAAACAATCTACCCAGGCATGCGCCCGTAGTTGACCCTCCTGCTTGCGCGCCCCAAAACGAATTTCGCTCTCCAGATGATTTCGTCGTAAAAGAAACCACAACACCAACGTTTGCTGAAGGCAGTTTGCTCGATAGCCGCCATGATGCGCAGCGATAAGAACCATTCGCGCAATGGCCTGCGCCCGCCGAATAATCGCTTCTTTGTCCTGCAGGGCGGCGCGATCGGGAACGGAAGTTTTCGGAGACTTCGCCAGCTTAAAGAGTATCTGCTGCCAACGACTAACACCCAACCAATAGACTCCGCAAAGTGTCAGCGGCAGAAGCAACACCGCTTGAACCAGCCACCACCACTCGTTTGCCGACAACCGTTGCAGCTTTTGAAGTCTAGTCAACACCATCCCACCGAACCTTGTTTCCCGGCTTACTTCATACGCATCGCGGGATCGCCGAGCAAGATCCACGTACGTCGCACGTCGAAGTCCGTCGTGGCCGTCTTGGCTTGACGAATCGCGTCTCCCAATGTCATAGGCTGATTGCCCAGCAGCATTTGGTACAACTGAACGTTCATTTGCGCCTGGCCCACGGGTTCGGTCTGACCCGAAGATGCCCACACAGCGAAAGCGCCGCCTTGCCGATCTTTCAACAGCGTTTCGGCCAGCGAGTCAATGTAGGCGTCGTGCGAATAACCATTAAAGCAGGTCATCATCACGAACAATGTCACTCGGTTGCCATTCGTCAACGCGGCGGCATTGTCCTGATTCAACAACCCCGCCCCGGTCCATACGCCGACCGAACCGTGGCCGAAGTAGTTTACGATCGCCGGGCCCTGATCGATAGCGTTTACGATCTGCGTTCGCATTGCGTCGTCGTCGCCAATCGCCGAGCGGCTAAGCGTCTGCACCGTGGTGAGCGGAGCCAGGTACGATTGCACCTGCGCCGTCTGGTTCTCAAAGCCGCGGTCAGATACCAGCAAAGCGCCGCGCAGCGCGGCCCCGCCGGCGCGCTCCTGATCGTAGTTCAGAATCTTTGAAACCATCGTGTCGGCATCCGCAGTTGTTCGCGCAGGCAACCTGCCCACGGCAATTTCGGCCAGCCCATCGCCATCAAAATCGGCGAGCCAGTCGTCACTCGCTGTTTCGAGTTCAGCGGTGTCCACCAACTTGGTCGGCACGAAATCGTTGTAACCCTGGCCCAGATAGTTGCGCGGATCCCAACTACTGTCCCCAAACAACAAAACATACCTGGGCGCCCCGAACCAGTGATTCTTTGACCAGGCGAGAAAATCTTTCAACCCCTCCGGCGTGTGTGCGCCGTAGCTGAATTCGTCGAAGACGTCTTCCACGTCGACGACGGACACTTGCAGACCCTGACTGCGCCGCGCCGTCGCCAGAGCCTCCGCATTCTGTCGAAAGTCGCTGTGCGTGACAACTACCATGTCGGCGCTATTCGTACTCGCGTTCCAGGACGTCGGCTGCCTCTTCAGGATCGCCAAAGGCTGAAGCGCCAGGTTATCCACGAAGGCAATCAGGTTACGCGGCGTTCCCGAACCCTGGATTGAGAAGCCATACCCATCGTCGACCTGACGGATTTTCGCGGCAACCTCTCGCACTGCTCCTGGGTCAGTAACATCGACGATCCGTACAGCCGCTGAGCTGAAGCCAGTTACAAACGCCGATTGGTTGCCGACCCTGAAAGATAACGAGTCGTGGTCGGCACGATAAGTATGCGCATAGGTCATCCGCAGCACATCGACAAAGCTGATGTCATAGCCAACGCCCGCCGCGGTCAAGGTCACCGTGTTGTCGCCCTCTCTGAGCAAGGAGTTGTTGATTGTAAGAGCGGTCGATAGATGAGTTGGCCCGTTGAAGTTGATCGTGCCGACGTAGGAGCCGTTGAGCTGCACCTGGACCACGTGATTCACGTCCGTCAATCCCTGGAGGACCACTTCAAGCTGCGCGGCTGAAGCCGTTTCCGTATAGATATTTCGCAACGTTAAGGTCTGAAACACGGGGTCACTGGTCACTGCCTGGCCAAAGATGTTGTCGTTGTCACCGTTAAGTATGCCCGGCAGATACTCAAGTCGTTCCTTGCTTTCGACGGTGTACGCAAAGTCCGGCGCCATGCTTTCCGTTCGCGGGTTGCCGCTCCCTTTGTCCGGCTTGGTCGCAATGCGCAAGCCGGGACGAGTGCCGCTCACCAGATAGTATGTGTGCGTGTCAGTCGTGAGTACATCCAGTCCCACGCCATAAAATTCCAGCGCGTCCCCGGGCTTGAGTGTCGACTCGTTGCTGAGGCGTATCGGCACCTCGTTGCCATCGGCGTAGAGTTGCAGCATGCGCGCATCAGCCGCCGGATCGAATCCGGCCGCGACCAACTGCTCTTGCGTCACCCGATACCAACCCGTCTGGTTAACACGTATTTTCACCGCCGGCTGGGCGGCAATCCACTGCTGAGTTGCCAACGACCTGGCGCTAACTCGGCCAGTTTGCGCGATGGTCGTCGCGCTATTGGCCCAGCCGCGCTGCGCTGCGGCTCCTGAACCGGTCGCGGTGATCTGATTCAGCATTAAGGCCCGGCCTTTTTTCGGATCTCCGTGGGAGCCACTCTTTACCGTATAGCTCGGAGTAAACGATTGGACTTCCCCGCGCAGATCGACGGCCTGCAATTCATATTGGGTACCCACAGAGCCCTGCGGATCGAACCAGCCATAAGAGAAGCCGGAAGCAAGCGTGTTGCCGCCCCTGCGGATCAAAGCCGATCCGGCAATCAGCGACGGCGTCACCCGCGTGCGCTGACCATCCTGGTAACGATAGAGGTTGTAACCCAGATTGTTTACTTCAAAGCCGCTCTTCCATTCGAGCATCACGCCATCGTTGAAGTTTGTCGCCGTAAAGCCCGTAAGGTGTACCGCGGTCGGCGCTGTCTGCTCACCCAGCGTCCAATCGGAAAAGCCGTCGACGGCCAGGATCGTCGCCTTATTGTTTGCGAAATCAACGCAGGCGCTGCCGCTCGGACAGCTATTGGGGAACGATACTGCAGTGCCGCTTTCAACGCGTATAATACGGTAATTTGACTCCGTGCTGGTTCCCGGAATATCCGTCGGATCAAGATAATGAAAGGTAAGATTCGTAGTGATGCCTGAGCCATTCAGTGTCCAGTATCGTTTCAGCGATTTTGTGGCATCGACGACGGGAGCGTTTGTCTGTTTTGCTATGACAGTCAGGTTGCCGGCATTCGTCGTGCTCTTCGCATCGACCGGCGAGTAGCCGTTTACGGTGCCCACGTCAAAGGTAAAGTCGGCCGGGCCGGGTCCGGCAAATATCCTCTTTTCGTTGCCGATAATATATCCCGCGGCCGAGAGCTGATTGGGTACAATCGTCCCATTGACTGTGATGGTGTTTGTGGGGCTCAGTCCCATTTGCACAATACGCCCCAGATTGACCGTCGTGGCGCTGTCAACCGTCGCGTCACTTTCGAAATCGATCGAGCGGGTGTTAAGCGAATTCCCGAAAGTAACGGCGCCGCCGCCTGATTTGTTGATTTGAATTCCGCCCGAGCCGGCCGTCAGCATGAGGTCGGGAAAACTGCCGCTGCCGGCTCCGACGCTGCTGATATTTCCTCGAACCGTGATCGTGCAGGTTCCCGAACCTGCGTAGGTAAGAGACGAACTGGTCGAAGCCGTACTGTTAATAACCAGATTATCAAACTGGAAGTTGCCGCTGCCGCTGTCGCTCGCGTTGACAAAGATTCCACCCGGATCGCCTTTGCCAATGACGAGGTTCGCATAAGTCCTTCCATTCGCGTCAAAGCCGGTCGCAGTTAAGTAATCTGCTTCGCTTCCTGTTTGGAAGACGACAACCGCGCTGCCGCCTACTGTTCCAAACGGACTCGATCCCGCGTTGTGAAAGTAAGCAGAACCATTCGCAAAAATTACTGAACCGGCATTCGTGGTTCCAAAAGCGTTTCCCGCGAAGCCAGTGCTGGTCGTAAATATCGATCCACTTTGGAAAGTGATCGCGCCGGCCGCATTGCCGAGCACGCGGTGCGCCGCGCCTTGCACAATGATTTGCCCGCCCACGGTTCCGGTTGACCCCGCGGAAACCGAGATCTGTAGCGCCGTCGCGCCTGCCAACGTCAGCAGAGTACCAGTCGGCACTGACAGATCAGTGCCCGTGCCTCCGGAAAGAGTTAAGGTCTTGGTTCCAGCCGGCACTGTCGCGGCATTGAGAGTTACGCCATTGACTCCGTTCGTCAGACGCAGCGCTGCTTCCGTCTCGGTCGGCACATCAGATACTGTCGGCGCCGGCGTGACGTTGCCGTCAAAGGTAAGCACATCAGCAGAATTTGGGGTAGTCCGCGTTGGGGACCAGTTTGTCGATATTTGCCAGTCTGCGTTGACGCCGCCGATCCATTTGTACGCATTAGCGGCGCAGGAATTGACGAACACCCAACCTGCGCTGTTGTTTCCAGCATTGGTTCCGCTGTTGACCAAGATCACAACCCCAACGCCGGTGGCCTGGTCCTGCACGTTAACGTCGGTCAGCGAAAAAGTTCCCGTGCCTGACCAGGTACGCTGTGTCCCCCCAGCCGATGAGCGAATCAGAATGTCATCCGTGTCGCCGCAGGGAGTGCCGTTCGCATTGAAGTTGATCGTGCCGCTGTTCGACAAATTCCCTGAAAGCGTCAAGTCGCTTTTGCCGAGATTCTGCCAGGTCGCTCCACTTGAAACGGTAGCGGCGTTAGTAGTGAGACTAAAATCATCAGCCGCGCTCGCGCCTTGACTGAATACTCCGCTCGTAACGTTAAGCGCGGTGCCGACCGTCGTGTTCTTTGCCAACGAGACGATGTTGTTGCTGCTCGATCCCGTATTGCTGATCGCAAGGGTCGAGAATGTAGTCGACGCCGTACCGCCAATTGATTGGTTCACAGTGCCGTTGAACGTGGTCGTCTGCGCGCCAGATGTGAAAGTACCGTTATTGGTCCAATTTCCCCCGACGTTCAATGCAAACGTGCCTGCGGCGAGAACATTCGTTCCATTGATGGTCAGACTACCCGCAACTGTCGTGGCCGCAGCAAGGCTCTTAGTGCTGTTGTTTCCGTTGCCTATTTGAAGATTGCCGTAGGTTGGAGCGCTCGATACCGTCTGAGCTAATCCGGCGTTGTAGGTCACTGTACTATTCGCGTTAAGCGATAGGTTTGCCGTGACGAAACTCGTGGGGAAAACGGTAGCGGTTCCGGCAGAGCCAATCTGAAGCACCGTACCGGACGCCATCGTGAGCGTTCCTGTTGCATTTCCGGTGATTTGATTACCGCTATCCTGCAGTCCCCCGCCGTCGATCGTTAAGTTGCCGTTAATTGTAAGAGCGCTGCCAACCAGATTATTGACAGCGGCGGTCTTGGCAATTCGAAGATTCTGATAAGTGTAAGCTCCGATTGTTTGCTGCGTGGATCCGGTGAATTCCACCGTCGAACCGGAAACAGTCGTTAGAGTATTATTGCTTGCCAAGCCGCCGGCAGTGCTCAGTTTTCCAGCGCCTCCAGTAAATACAATCTTGTTCAGTGTAGTAGTCGAACCGAAAACGATCGAGTTTATCGTGGCCGTGCCGCTTCCAATGCTGAGTTGATGAGCGCGTCCAGTGCCGCCTCCGCCATTGAAAGTGAGCGTTCCCCCAACTGACAAGGTTCCTCCCGCAACATTCAAAATAAAGTTATTGTTGTTCGACGTGACAGCGTTGTAGGTGAGATTGGTAGTAACAGTTAAGGAATTCGTACCACTTATATTAAGAGTTGTATTTGAGCTGCCAGTCTGGAAGTTAAGCGAATTCGCAGAGGCCGCCACATCGACAGTTACGGTCGCGCCATTAGCAATCGTGACATCGTCGCCTGAGCCAGGGACTACGCCCCCCACCCACGTGCCAGTGGAACTCCAGGCGCCTCCTGCCGCGGTACTCGTAATAGAAGCTGCGTGAGTGGATCGCATCACCACAAAAAGCGCGAGAGCTAGAAGAGCAGCTGAGGCAACACCAACGCAAGCGAGCCGCATGGCGGATAATTTTATCGCGCCTTTTGGATGTTCATCGGTCATTGTTGAGGCCGCCGCCAAGAATGATCCTGTTCGCTTCATATTTCCTCCGCAAATTCTCTGGGGCGCGAGATTGCGTTTAGCTCTTGCTAAAGACTTTCCAAGCCTTTTGATCTGGCCTGCTCATCGAGAACAGGGCATTACTTAACGACGTAAAGGCCTTTCTCGCGGTCGCGCTAATACCGCGACGCTGCCAACGGCTACTTACTTTTTCGCGAGCAAGCGTGATCATGAACGCCAACTGCTTTGGCCCTTCAGAGCTGTGCAGCAGCAACTCTCCCAACTGATATGGCCAGCGCGGCCAGTTGTTGAAGCGCCCGTGCAACGCAACGGTCGCGCGCACCGGTTGATCAAGACGCGAGAAAAACTCGCCGACAAATTCTTTCCCGTTGGTAAGCTGGCCGAAGAGGGCCGGCAAGGCCGGCTCGCGGTAATTCGGACTCAGGCTGCGGCCCCACTGACGCAGCACCGCGGGGACGAGCCAGCGCGGCAAACGTTCGCGCTGCGCGCTCAATGCGGACAGGATGTCCGCGCTCCCAGCGCCCAACAGCTCATTCGCGAGCCCGATCGTGCAGGCGACCCAACCCGCGCGCACGTGATCAGAACCGAGACAGCGCTGCCAATCAAATTCAACTGGCCGCGACTCGAGCGCGACAGCAATATCGCAAAGGCCCGCGGGCTTCCACGCGCCGTGCCGCAACCAGTGAATGCATAGGATGCGCAGATGATCTTCGGCGCCGGGAACACGAACCTCAGTGCCGTCCACGCTGATCAATTGCGAACGCGCCACGAACTCGTCCCAATCCTTCAGATCGAGGTGGTCCAACTCTCTATGAAGATCGACATACAAACCGTCGTCGCCGAGGTTTGCAAGCACTTGCTGCGCCCGTGCGTAATCATTACCGCCGACGCACAAGTCCACGTCGACGTAATGCCGCAGCCCCGCTTCGGGATAAAGCCGCGCCACGCTCCAGCCCTTCACCAAAACCGGCTCGATTCCGGCGGCGCGCAGGCCCGCAAGGATCTGTTTGATCTTTTGCCGATGCACGACGCCTTCCAGCCGATGCAGCCGGTAAGCCTGCTGGAACTGCGCGCCAACCTTCGACGTGCCGAGCGCGGAACCACGAATCCGCCGCCAGACAAGGGCGCCGGCGCCGGCTTGGATCAGTAATTGAGCGACCTGCGACAGCTCGGCGCTGCTAATCTGCGGCGGCCCAACTGAACTGCGCCACGAGCCGGCGAGGGCCTTAGCGATTAACTCTCCACCGCGGTTTTTCAGAAATTCTGACATCCAATTCTTCGATCAAAGGAATGAATGCTTCACCGGCACTTCCCATTTGTTTTGCAATCCTTGGAACAACACTGGGCGGAAGTAGAGCAAGATCCGCCACTCGGAATACAGGTCGACGCCTGCACTGCGGTGGGCGAGATGATTGTCGTAACCACCGGCGCCGCGATCGCCGCTGCAATTCCCAAAGCCTGCACCATCTGTCGTCTGGAAATTCCCCTCCGCGGCGGCTGCAGCACGATTGATTCCGCGAGCAGATTGATCTTGTTCAGTTGACGCAGGGCCAGCCACACAAGCTCTTCGTTGAAGGGCTGGTCCAATTCGAGTTCGAGGCGGTCCGCGATTTCCGGCGGCGACGTTTTTCCGTCGCATCGACGCCAAACCAGGGCCGCAGTGCGATTCAGACAATGAGCTTTGTGCCGATCGAGGTCGTAAACCAGAACTTCATCCGGCAGCTCATCGATTATCAATCCCTGCTTACGCATCTTCGGAAGATGTAATCCCGTGGTCCGCTTCATACAGCCTCCAAACTATTTGGCAGAGTTAGCAGTGCGGCGTTGCACTTTGATCTCGATCTGGTCCAGGTCGCCGATAGATGAGATGTTCGTGGGTTCAAGCCGCTAAGTTGTCTCCTCGGCCCAACCGCAATCGCACCGCACACGACTCGCAGGTAGACACTTCACGTCAAAATATTTTGAAAGTCTGAAGCGTGGCACCAGGCGCCGCAGAATTTGCGCACTCTACTGTCGACAAACACGCTGCTACTTGAGAAAAGAGGCAAGGCAGAGGCCGGGGCGTTGACCACTAGCCATCCCGTTTATGGCGCCGTATATATCATGTAGCCGCAGAAGATAGCAAAGCCGGGCGAAACTCTGGATCCATATTCTCGGGCCCCGAAAGAGACTACGGAAGACCGCCTCGGAATTGAGTCTATTTGCCCTGCGAGGCCACCAGTACCAGCCGCTTTCTTTCGCGATGGTTTGCCGAAGGAGCAGAACTAAGATGAGCTTCCGGTAGTAAGTCGTTCAGGAATCTTCGCAGCTCATCTTCGTTTCTCTCCTGTACCAGTCTGCCCAGCACTCTCAAAGCCGTCCGCACTGTTTCCGGTTCCGCGTTTGCCAACCTGTTAATGAAAATCTTGGGGTGCGAGGTCGCCACGGTCTCTTCAGTCTCGAACCTGAGCTCCTCGTGCAGTTTTTCGCCGGGGCGCATTCCGGTCTCGACAATCTGAATGTCTTCGTGTGGTTTGAAGCCTGAAAGAGTGATCAGGGTCTCGGCAAGATCCATGATCCGCACCGGTTCACCCATGTGTAGAATGAACACCTCGCCACCCTTTCCTATGACACTGGCTTGCAGGACCAACTGCGCCGACTCGGGAATAGTCATAAAGTAACGCTTCATTCGCTTGTCGGTGATTGTTACCGGCCCGCCGTTACGAATCTGTTCACGGAAGATAGGAATCACCGAACCCGCCGAGCCAATCACATTGCCAAAACGCACCGCGACAAAACGGGTCACGTAATCGCGATTAAGATCCTGGACCACCAACTCAGCGGCCCGCTTGGTGGCGCCCATGATCGAGCTTGGCCGCACAGCCTTGTCAGTGGAAACCAGCACAAAAACTTCGGCCCGAAACTCACCGGCCAGTTCCGCCAACAGGCGGGCATTCAAAATATTATTCTGCACGGCCTCGGTAGAATTACTTTCCATCAACGGCACATGTTTGTGGGCGGCGGCGTGAATCACTACCTGCGGCCGATAGCGATCGAAGATCGCGCGCATTCTTGTTTCATCACCGACATCCGCCACCAGCGGCACAATCGATTGAGTGGGCTCACTTGCTCTCAGTTCACAGTCAATGTCAAACAATGCGAATTCGGCGCGCTCGACCAACAGGATATTGGCCGGGGCAAAGCGTTGCACCTGCCGGGCCAGTTCTGATCCGATTGAACCGCCGGCGCCGGTGACCATTACCGTCTTGCCGGCCAGTTCCCTTCTGATCGATTCAGTATCGAGCTGTACCGGTTCGCGGCCCAGCAGATCTTCGATCTCCACGTCGCGGATGCGGCTGATCTCGACGCGGCCCTCGATGATTTCATAGAGTTCGGGAATGATTCTCACCTTGACGGGAATCGATTCGCATATTTTTACGATCCGGTGAATCTGATGACGAGACGCATGCGCGATCGTGATAATCACGTGATTGATGCCGCGAGTCTGAACCAGTCTGGGTAGATCCTGAGTGCTGCCCAGCACGCGATGCCCCTGAACTACCGACCTTCCTAACTTTGCGCGATCGTCGTCGACAAAGCCTTTGATTGCCAGGTCGAGATCGCCGCGAGCTTCAATCTCTTTGGCCGCCAGCAAACCGGCGCGGCCGGCGCCGATCAAGAGCACCGACCGCTTGCCTTTGCCGTTGGTGCTGCCGTTGCCGTTGCCGTTCGTGTGTTTCTTTAGCTGCAAGCGTTTCTGTTTGTATTCATATTCCGCGCGGCGTATCACGCGCATGCCGAAAGCTCCGCCGAAGGCCAAGAACACATCGATCAGATTGATTGAGAGTGGCACGCGCCAGGCGTGGTGCGGCGCGGGTAACCCCAGCCGTAGCGCGGCAACAATAATCAATGAACCAAGCCCTGCGTAGAGAAACGCTTTGATGTGGGCGAGATCGGTATAGCGCCAAATAGAAGAGCGGGCACCTGATATCGTCAGGGCGACGAATTGCACCAGAACCACCATCGGTATTTGCGTTACGAAGTCGCGCATGGTGTCCGGCGGAAACTGAAAATCAAAACGTAAGAGATAGGCCGCGGCGAACGCGGCAACCAGAAGCAAAACGTCGAGGACCGCTTGAATTCCGACGAAGAGCAAATGAGTTCCCGGTGGCATTTCTTTCATAGCAAGTTCCCCTTGTGACTACCCTGGGCCCGTCAATTTAAATAAATGACGATTAGCTGGATTTACTTAAAGAAAACTGTAGCGAGCAGGTCTTTCAAGTTCACCAAGTGCAAAGGCATTTGGTTTTCTTTTCCCTTCCCTTTGGGAAGGGGACTAAGGGGAAGGGTCTAGCGCGTGCTGGGCCCTCTCCCCCGCCCTCTCCCAACGGGAGAGGGAGACACGGCGCTTTTTCCGGTGTTGGTCTGACATTGCTCAGCTCTCACGAACCATGCGACAGATGCTGGCTACTTTCTGCAGACGCGGATTGTGCGGTCGCCACGAAGCCGCCGTTTCAACTACTCTGCAGGTAACTGAATTGATCAGCGGCTTGAGCCAGCGGGCCACGATGATGCGTTGACTGACTGGTTCCTTGACGAACCCCATTCCCAACTTGAAATCTTCCAGTGACTCGAGAACAGTCAACGGCTCCAAACCGTAACTTATCGCTGAGACACCTGGCCGCGAGAGCAGCTCCTTCGCAACGCAAAAGACCAGAGCATTGTTGGGACGAGATTTCAGGTGCGAACTCACAGATCGCTGAATGAGGATATGCACCCAATCCTCGACCCAGAGTGTGACCATGAAAGCCGCCAGGTCGTCACCTACGAAAGCTCCCCAGGCTTCGTACGCGGGACATTCTTTTAAGTAGCTACCAAATCCCAGGGAACGCTCGCCGTTAAGCTGGTGTCGCTTCATGGTGTCCGCGTGCGCCTCAGAAGCAATCGTCTCTAGTTCTTTCCAACTCATCTTCCTGACCTGGCAGTTTTCCAATCCTCTTCGAGTCTGGTTCCGACTCTTTGCGCTTAAGACGCTCAAGTCATACGGTTTTCGGCAAACCCAAATTGAACTCTGCAGCCCTCTTGATTTGACCGGTCCGATGAAACGAACTCCCAACGCTCCGCGCGCGTTACGAAACAGCTCCGCGATTTCTTCTTGGCCGGGGTCTATCAGGCGATGGATCGGAAAGGATTGGTATATCCGATCCTGGTGATACTCGTTATACCACCAGCAACTCGCCGTCTTAACGACGCGATGTTTTCGACTTTCAAAAAAGGCGGTGATGTCTTCCGGATTCATGCGCTAACGTGCGTCAGATTTCCGACAAAGATAAAGAACGTGCGGCGCGAGGTTGAGCCGCCCCAGCGTCAAGCTGCCGAGAGTCCTGGAAAGTCCAAGATAAGTTTGCCGGGCAAGCCGGCCAAGTCTGGACCCGTAAGACGACGAGCCAAGCTGAATAGTGTCGATGATCTCAAAGCCTTCGTTCTTCAGCAGCGCAGCCAGACTCTCGGCAGAGAAATAGAAAAGATGTGACCGCGTCAAGGAACAGCGAGTGCCGTACAAGGCCCGACTGATTGGTCCGCTGTGCCTCAAGCGTTGATACGCGTAACCTGGCGTGGCTATGGCCAGTATGCCGTCGTCTCGCAGAACGCGCGCAACATAAGACAATTCGCGACGAGGGTCCGGCATGTAATAGAGACTCTCGAGAATCGTGATCACATCTAATGACCTGGTGTCGAAACTGACATCGGCCAAATAAGCATTGAACAGGTGTATCTTTGCGTTGACTTCAAACCGTTCCTGCGCCCGTGCGAACGCCATCGATGAAGGCTCAATGCCGTATAGCTCCCAATTTCCGTTAGGGAAATATTCGAACATTTCGCCGCTCGCGCATCCCACGTCCAACAACTTTCCGGCCGGTTTCAAAGCGCGTATTCGCTTCACGATGTATGCCAAGGTCGTCCGCCGCCATTCTTCAAACTCCAACTCCAGCCTCGTGGGTTCGGTCGAGTTGCCGTTGGTAAAATACGAAGACTGAAACTCAGCATGAAGTGCATTTGGCGATGGTTGCGGAAACACGAATAAGAGTCCGCAGTCGCGGCATTGTCGTATGGTGCGATTCTGATCGCTCCAGAAAACTCTCGAGTTTGACCCGCTGCACGCAACGCAAATCGGGTCCGGTAAGCTCGCCATCAGATTTACAAGCTGCTCGCAATCGCTCGATCCAAAGCCGCGACCACGTGAGCCAGTTCCTTTCGAGTCAGATCCTGGTGAACCGGCAGAACAATATTGTGGGCCGCGATGTATCGTGCGTCTTCAAACCCATCGATTGGAACTTGCGACGGCAGTCCCGACCAGATGGGTCGCGGATCAACGCCGGCGACAATAAGTTTTAATCGCACCGCTTCGCGATGATCCACTGTGACCGGAAATCCCAGCGGAGCACCGGCCGGGTCCAGATCGTCAAAGACTGGTTTCGCGCCTTTGATACTTTTCAGCGCGGCTTTGAGCCATTGATAGTTTTCCTGTCGGCGTCGCGCGACCGATGCCAAATCAATGCGCCCGTGAATCCGGTGCGCAAGCGTCGACATTTGAAAGCGATGATACGGTCCCAGGGATCCATTGGAAGCCGACAGCTCTCTGGAGGACGACGCTTCTCGTAAGCCTGTGATCATTCTGGCCGCCGTGCGTTTGTCGCGCAGGCGTGTCCTGAGCGAGAGACCCGAGCGAACTTCCAGAGTATTCGCCGCTTGCCAAAGTAGATTGACAAGCACCAACCGTCTATTGACTGTGCGCGGCGGCTCAGGCCAAACCAGGTCGGGATTGTTTACTACTACCACCGCTCCGTCAGGGACCGGCAGCAGTTTTGACAGGCTGTAGATTGTCATGTCACCCAAACGTCCAATTCCGGCTCCGTCCCCGAGCGGCAGCGTGTGCGCACAGTCCTCAATTATCCATAATCCACTCTCGCGACATTCTTGAATCAGATCTTCGGCTCCAGCGGAAAAGCCGAAATAGTGAACTATCAGAATTGCGCACGGCTTTTCCCGCAGCAATTCACGAATCGCCTTCGCATCCGGTGCGAGCGCCCGATCTACGGGATAAAAGACAACCCTTATCCCCAATTTGTGAAGCGGATCGATGGCGGACGAGCAAATGTATGCGGGAACCAGCACGGCATCGCCGGGTTTCATCTTGACTACCCTGACAAAGTCCGCCACCGCTTCGCGCGCCTGCGAGTATTCATACACGCGTGAGTTTGAAAGCACTGACTCGCGTTCAGATGACTTACGTCTTCCGATCCCGAATAGCGCGCCAATCGGCAGTGCCGGATTACTGGATATGTACATCGAGGATTATGGCGACGAGCTTGCCCGAATCCGGGGTTGTGAATTTAAGCGCTCAACTCAGGCCGAGACGCTTGGCCATCGACGTGCGCCGTGGCGATTACAATCAGGACGCAGAAAATCAGCGCGTTAATCGTTATATGCAGACCAAAATCGACAAAGCTGTGGACGGTCACGCCAAAGATTCCCGCGAGCGCTCCCAGACAAGCCGCGCGATGATACTGATCGGGAGAACGCAGCCGCCTGTGCGCCGTTCTTACAAAGACGACCATGAACCACGCTACTAAAGCACAGCCGATCAATCCGCCGCTGGCGAGCAGTTCAAGATAATCGTTGTGGGCTTCCTGCGGCGTGAACTCGCCAGAGGCGTCGTGGTACTTTGTGATCCCAATCCAATAACCGCCAAACCCCACGCCGGCGATCGGATGGGCCTTGATCAGTTGCCAGGTCGAAGCCCAAATCTGCTTGCGGCGCGTGTTCTCGCGAATATCCAGACCGGGCTGGTCGAAAGCAGTTCCCGCCTGCTCGAAATTGGTGACGACTTGCTCGCCTCCAACCCAGCCAACACCATACGCAAATAAACCGATCAAACACGCGACCAGAAAAACTCGCACCGCCAATCCGCCCGCAACCTTCTGCCACCTTCGCAATTTCGTTCTCGCGTGACCATGAGTAAAGTGACGAATTGGATCGAGCAGCACCGCCAGGAACAGCACCTCGCATAGTGAAGCGATTATTCCGCCGCGGGAATTGGAATAGATCAGCGCCACCCACATCAACGCGCTCACCAGCAGCAGCATTACTACTCTGCGGTAGCGACGGATTTCGCCGACGATCAATCCCAGGCTTAGACCCAGGCCCATCTCCATCAGGAATGCGAAGTGATTTCGGTTGATAAACTGCGCAAAGCCACGCTCGTTAATCGATAAGGCGGGCAGAAAAAATCCCGGGCCGATTTGAACATTTCTGCGCAGGATGCCGAAGCAGGCAGTCGCGACCCCGATGCCTATTACGAAGTAGATCAGCGAGCGCAAACGGGCTCTGCTCGACGTGTACCGGAGAAGTAATAGTCCGACGATCAGCAGAGCGAAAAGTTTGACGGCGAATTGCCGGCTGCCGAACGGGTCCGCGCTCAGCGAAGTCCGCACGCTGATTGGTCCTGTCCCTGAAAACAACGGCAGCGACTGAAGCACTATGATCAAAATCAGCGCCAGGATCGGCGCTGCCAAAGAAAAATTAACGAGGCGACTCTTGCCGAAAAAAGTTTCAATGACCGCCAAAATTGCCAGGACAAAAACCAGGCATTCAAAGAGCGCCACCCACCATAGATCGACTGCTCCGTAAGGAATCGCAGTCAGCGCGATGACGCCGAGCAGGCCGTAAAAGATCGAGCAATCGAGCGCCTGCGCCAGGCGCGCGAACCTCGTGAGTGTGGCTTGATTCTTGATTCCAGCCGGATCTTCCAAAGTCTCTGGTTCCAGGGTGTCTTTCACTTTGATCTATCGTTCGAAAAAGAAGGTTCTATAGGCGCGACCTCGGCGACCTCTGCCTCTTGCTGGTAAGTTGCTTCGCTCAGCGCGGAAGCCTTGCCGGGAATAACTACCGCCGCCATGGTTTGCCACAGCACGCTGAGATCGCTCCGCCAGTTTCGCCGTTCGAGATAAGAGAGGTAACCTTTGAGTTTCGCCGGTTGCAAATGTTCGACGTAATACTTCATGGCATCGCCGTTGACTTGCGCCAACAAGTCTTCTTCTCGGCGAAGTCGCAGCGTCACCGGATCCGTTATGCCCGGCTTAACCGACAAAACGGCGCGCCACAGACGATCATTCAGGTCCACGTATCTCGGCACTTCCGGACGCGGGCCAACCAGGGCCATGTCGCCGCGCAACACATTCCAAAGCGTCGGCAACTCGTCCAACTTGGTCCGGCGGAGAAATCGTCCTACGCGCGTGATGCGTTCATCTCGGCTTGAAGTTATCTGAGGGCCTTCGCCGGAAGATCTCATCGTACGGAGCTTGTAGAGATCGAACATCCGCCCATTTTGGCCGACTCTTTTCTGGCGAAACAGGACCGGCCTGCCCGAAGACACCACGATCGCGAAAGCCGCGAGCAGAATGAACGGCATCGCTATGATCAAACCGAGAAACGCGATTGTGCCCTCGACCCAACGGGGTAATCCGTTATTGATCTCCGGCATTGTCTCGTTTAGTTTGCTGATGACTTCAGCGCTGGCGGCGGACACAAATCCGTTTGATGGTGCGAATGACATGCTCGATTTCGTCTTCACGCATTCCCGGAAAGATCGGCAAGCTAACCAGCCGTTTCCACTGCGCGGTCGCGACCGGAAAATCTTTTGCCCGCCAACCGAACGTCTTTTGGTAGTAAGGATGCAAATGAAGCGGGCGCCAGTGGACCGAACAGCCCACGCCGGAACGCTTCAGTTCGTTCATGAATTCGTCACGATTGATTGTCAGATGTTTTAGTCGCAGCTTGATCGCAAACAGGTGCCACGAATCGATCCGGTTTTCGTCGTAGGGCGGCAGCTCGATCTGTTCCACGCCGGCCAGCGCTTCAAGGTAGCGCGCGGCTATTTGTTCGCGCTCGCGCCGCATCGCTTCCGCGCGATCGAGCTGATGGATGCCAATCGCGGCCGCAATGTCCGTCAAGTTGTATTTGTAGCCGGGCGCGACAATCTTGTAATCCCATTTGCCGTTGCTCGAATATCTACCCCACGCGTCCGCCGAAAGGCCGTGTAGTGACATCAGGCGCATTCTCTGCGCCAGCTTTGCGTTACTGGTGATCGCCATGCCGCCTTCGCCGGTGGTGATTGTCTTGTTCGCGTAAAACGAATAACACGTCACCGTAGAACTTCCGTTGCTGCGATGTTGCCAGGGCTCGTCCGCGCTCGCTCGCCAACGGGACGGAAAAGCGTGGGCCGCGTCCTCGACGATCCAAAGCTGGCGTTCTTTTGCGAACTGCCGCAGTCGATCAAGGTCCATTAACCGCCCGCCAACGTGTACTGGCATGATGCCGACGATTCCAGAGGTCAGAGGTCGGAGGTCAGAGATCGGGGGTCGGTGAGCACTTACGCCTGACTTCTGACTTCTGACTTCTGACTTCTGACTTCTGATTCCTGCGCTTGTGACTTTCCGCTTTGCATCTTCCAGATCCAAATTCAGCGTGACGGGATCGCAGTCCACCAAGATCGGAATCGCTCCCTGATAGCGAACGACCTCCGCGGTGGCGGCAAAGGTCATGGTGGGAACCAGCACGCCCTGGCCGGCTTTCAAACCGAGCGCCTCGACGGCCAGGTGCAAAGCGGCCGTGCCTGAGTTGACCGCCACGGCGTGGACTTCGCCCTTCGCCCTTTCGGATTTCCCGTTCGCGCTTTCCTCTTTGCCCTTTGCCCTTTGCCCTTTTCCCTTTGCTGCTATCGCGCCGACCGCGGCCGCAAACTCTTCTTCGAAGCGCTTGACTCTGGGACCGCTTGTCAGCCAGCCCGAGCGCAGAGTTGCAACTACTTCGTTGACTTCCTGCTCGTGAAGCGCGGGACGAAAGAATGGAACTTGAAGTTTGGTCATTGCATACCTTACCGAGATACTAACGAAATCATGCTTCCAAAACTCGACGCTGTTAGTTACTTGGAAGCGCTATGCCCCAGACATAGAGTTGCCCCGAGTTGGCGACATAACGAACTGTTAGTTTGACGACTTCCTTTTGTCCCGAGAGATCGAAAGCGACTCCGTGCAGTCCGGCGGCAAAGTCGCGTAACGATCCTTCGTAACGGTTCTGACCCACGATCGCCATGCGTTTGCGCCATTCGAAAACTGTCGCGCACGAAGCAGCGGGCTCGCATCGCTTGTCCCACGAGGTGGTCTCGTTGCCGAGTCGCAGCGGAAATGTCATTGTCTCGCCCCTCTTGTTCTCTATCACGATCTCGGCGATCGGCTGATCCGGCCGCAATTCATTCACGCCGATAATGTTTGTTAACAAAACCACGCGGTTTGTTGTGACCGAATGCGCCAGTGGAATGCTCAACTCACTCTTTCCTTCAAGATCAGGCAAGCCAAACGCGCCGATCACGTTTAGCGGCACATCCTTCACTCTTACCGAGACGGGCAAGCTCAAATCCTGAAACTCGAGTCCGTAAATGCTCAGTGGTTGCAGCACTTGTTTGGTTTCCGCGCATAGCTCGTAGCCGGATCCTGACGAAGGCTTACGCTCCAGCACGTATTCAAAAAGCGGATAGTCAACGCGGCCATCAACCACCGAATAGCGTTCGCTCAAACGGTCCATCAACCGATCAAATCCCCGACGGCGCTCAGCCTCCCAATCATCCGTGACAAAAACTAAGCGTTGATAACGATGGAGCTCGCTCACGTCGTTGCCTTTCATAAAAGGGGATACGTCGATAAGCGGGACACTACTGGGAAAATAAAAGTTGATCTCGTCCTGTGAACGTCCATCGTGAATCAGCGCCGTGTCTTTCCCGATCGAACGCGAGGCATATTCGGCAGCGCTGCGATAGTCTGTTGCCGCCCCGTAGGTCCAGTCCTTTTGCAATCCTGACCAAATCGACGCCCCGTTTACGGTCAGCGCCGCGGCCATCAGAACGTAAAGAACCGGCCGCTTGAATGACGTCACGCCAATCGCAGTCAATAGCACGAACACGGGCCAGACGAATGACACATGGCGCGGACTGACTCCGCCGGCTACCCGCCCGCCTACAGCATCGAGCACGAGATAGATGCCAAGCAATACGAAAAGATAAGCGAATGGGAGGAATCCCCATTGAGTGCGCCGCCATAACGTTCTGGCGCCGGCAATCAAGAGAACCACAGTCAAACAAATCCCTGGAATCACCAGGACCAGGCGAAGCGGATAGACATGGTAACCAAAAATGAAAACGAAGCCCGCGTAAGCGGCTTTTGCCAGATTGACGATCGAAATCGGTGTCATCACCGGCTCCAGCGAACTGGGCGCGTTTCCATAGATCTGATAGATGCGCCAAAGACCGTGACGCACAAATGGAGTCAGCAACAATCCGCACCCGACAAAGGGTAAGCCAAACAGGATGAGCGAGAGCTTGCGTCTCGAGCGTCCCGTCTTTGCCGCGAACGCCGTGGCCGCGGCCTGTGCATAAACGGCCAGCACACCGAGGAAGTGAGAGAATACCAGCACCGCTCCGGTTAGTAACACTGTCGCGCGCCTACCCCTGGTTCGTCGACTTTCAAGATAGCTGATCATCGCGAGCATGAAGGCAGCCGAAGCAAAGATGAACAATGAATAGAACCGGACTTCTTGCGAATGAAAGAGATTGAAAGGCGAAGTTGCCGCCAGCAACGCGGCAACAACTCCGGTGCGCCATCCACCCAACTTCGCGCCTATCTTGAAAAGGATTGCCGATGTGGCTGTGCCAAAAATCGCCGAAGGCAATCTCAGCCACAGTTCGGTTGAGCCCAGCCGAATCCAATAGTGCATCAAGCCGGAATAAATAATTGAATTCCAGTTCAAACCAACTGATTTGGCTTCCGCAAGGCTGCCATATTCGTCACCCTCCAGCGGATACAGTGAAAGCCCGTAAAGCCGAAGAACCAGCGCCAGGCCAACAATCGAAAGCAATAGATATGTTCTGCGTCTTGACTCGCTTACGGTCGAGGCTTCGTCTCGGAATATTATCGTAGGGGAAAATTCTCTGATCACTTATTTAGCTGGAGCAACTCTCACTTGTGGGTTAGAACAGAATGGACGTCGTGCAACAATGGCAAATGACCTGCGCGCGTCTCGTGGTCGCCCCATCGACTCCCGAATCTCAATAGGCCTGTCAGGAATCCCAAGCCATAAGCCAAATGAATTATTGCAAACGCAATCGGAAGCAGCGACAGAATTCTCCAATCGGTCCGGCGCGCGGCGAAGATCGACGCAACCACGGCGAGTATCGTGTAAGCGAGCACCGTGGCCGCGAGCAACATTCTGCCGGCAGAAAATAAAGGAGCGCTCATCAGCAGGAGCGCCAAAGCCGCGACAAACAGCGGCGGCACAAACTGCCGGGGGCGCATTTGCCGCGGATGCTTTTGCATCACGCGGACCTTCCAATAGCCATACTGAAAGTATTGATTCCACAGTTTGCGAAAACTCGCGCGGCTGTAATAGCGCGATCGAATGTCCGGCGACAACAGAATCCGTCCGTCCAGTTTCCGCACGCGATAGTTGTATTCGTCGTCCTGATTGCGAACCAGTTCCTCGTCGAAGGGTCCGGCGCGTCGAATCGTCTCGCGCCGGTAAGCCGGAAACGGAACGGTATCGGTAAGTCGCGCCGAGTTAATTGCGACCCGAAAAGCTGAGCCTCCGACGCCAAAAGTTGAACTCATTGCGGCCGCGATGGCCCGGGCCCGATATGTGTCTCCGAGGGTTTGCAGCGGCCCGCCCACGCAATCGATTTCGTCCAGAGTCAAATGCTCAACGCAGCGACGAACGTAGTCGCTCGCGATTTCGCAGTGCCCGTCAACGCGAACGATGATCTCGCCTTTGGCCAGACGCAGCGCGGCGTTCAATCCCGTAGAAACGATCTTTCCCGGATTATCAATCAGCCTCACATTCGGACGGCCGTTACTGACCGCGCCAATGATTTCCCGCGTGCCGTCTTCCGACCGGCCGTCGGCGATTATCACTTCCATGCGATCCTGTGCGTAGTCCTGGGCCAGTACGGCTCGCAGGCTGCGCTCGATGAATCCAGCGTCGTTGCGAACGGGCATGATTATGGATACAGACGGAAGCTCCGCAGCCTGGTAATTGCTCCCCGCACTCAAACGAACTGGAGTTTCTTTTTTGGTCAAAATAATGAGTTCAGTGCGATTAGATCTGATTCTCGATCAGCCCGTCCTCCGCGACTAGGTTCGTTCGCTTCCGCAAAGTCGAGCTAACCATCAGAATCAGACAGCCAACTACCAGCGCACCGTAAATCGCAGTGATCAGCCACATTCGGTTGGCAACGAACGAGGTTATCGGAGTGTCACCGCGTGAATGGCTGGTCAGCGCGTTCAGCGCCGGAAGAGTGAACCCTGACGTCAGGAATTGTCGCCACGGTTCCAAGATATTTTCGGCAAAGCCATATTGGGCGCCGAGCCAGTTGTTAATGACCGACAATGCAAGAAGCGGGACGCTAATCAGCTTAGGAACATACGAGAGCGAAAGCGCAAGGCCTATCACTGCAAACGGTATGGCCAAAGTTAGATATCGCGGACCAAAGGCAGAGCCTCCGTGCCAATCTGCAAAACTTCCAATCCAAAGCCAAAGGCTAAAGAAAACGAAAATGGAAAGGCCTGTTAAGCCATATGCGGGCTGTCTTTTGTCTCGGAAGCTTCGAACATATCCGACGAAGGCCAGTAATAGAATTGGCGAATAGAGGAACAACCCTCTCTCAAGTGAAAAACTGAGCCCAAAGAGTCGGGTCGGTCTCGGTATCGTGAAGCCCAAGATCCCCCCTGTGAGGTGCTGTCGATCTGAACTAGCCAGGAATTCGTACGTGGCGTGAAACGGGCCGCCGAATGCTAGCGTGTTATAACCAAGAAGCAAACCGAAAGGGATCGCACAACCCACGCAGAATGCCAGCAAGTGCTTCGACGGCCAAATCCAAAGCGCATAGAGAACTAGTCCGGCGATCAGCACAAGGCTCTGATATTCCATGAGCATTGCCGACCCGCTTATGAATCCGAGCACGACAAAACCTAGAGGCCCATCAGACGCAGTGAGTCTGAGGACCAGATAAAGCGCAAAGATAGCGAGAGATGCGCTAAACACGTGGCTAAAATAGGTAGTCGAATAGAAGAAAACCGGAGTTCCAAACGCATATGCCACAGTGGCAATCAAAGCATTCCCTTGCGACAACCCCAGTCGCAGGAAGATTCGGAAGAAAACAACCGCCGCAAAAGCTGATAGCAGCGATAGCGAGAACAGAGTGATCCAAATTGTGGACAAGAAGAAGGCCGTGTTATCAGCTTGGTAGAATCCGCCGCGAGTGCCTTGTTTGAAGGACTGCACTTGCGAGAAATGGTTCAACCAGCTTCCCGGCACAAAACGATAAGCAATCTTGAAAATTAAATAAGAGGGCGCCCCTACGATGCTCGGCCCCGGCAAACCAGCCGAATAGTAATGCCCGTCCTTGAATGCTTTGTCTATAGTGTTCTCTTGGTATCGGTCTATAGTGATCGTGTGTTGATCTACCAAACTATGCGTCAAGTCGAAGTAGCGATTCGGATTCACGCCGCCGCCCGGTACTACATGCAACGCGTAGATTGTCCAAATCGCCAAGAACAGGCGCAACTCGAACGAAGTTCCTAATTTCTTCCAACCAGGCCGGAAAACTCGCAAGCAGACCTCTACGACATCGCTAGATTCAATTGCTTATCTCAAATCTTGGGTTGGCACACGAGCACAAATTGATAGCCGAAGAGTGTCCTTCTCAATTTGGTCAAGCACCAATTTAGGAAGTGAATAAAACTCAAATAGCGCCCTCTGCTAGTGGCAGGAAACATAATTGGCAGCGGAATCGGCGTCGCGTCGATGCTAATGACATCGAGTCCCGAGTCGGAAGCCAACTTCTTCATCGTCTCTAGAGTGAAGAATCGAAGATGGCTTTCGTCCAATATTCCAACTCGCGTATAGTTGAAACGACCAAGAAGCAGATTAAGACGCACCCAAATGTTCGCAACATTCGGTAGCGAGATTAAAACTTTGCCTCCCGGTTTAAGCAGAGAACCTACCTTTTGCAAGATTTCACGCGGCGCACGAAGGTGCTCGAGAACATCGCCGAAAACAACCGCGTCATAAGTACCGAAGGAACCAAAGTTTAACGTCTCGATATCGCCAATAATCATTTCTCGGCAATACTTCCGAGCAATTTCAGCCATGTTGGGATCTTGTTCGACGCCGGTTACCGTGCAGCCTAGCTTAGCCATCTCGGCAGTTAGGTAACCTGTCGCCGTGCCAATCTCTAACACCTGCGCCGGTCGCTTCTGCTCGATCCACTTAACGATTTGTGAGTGACTGCTATACGGATCCGCCTTCTTGTATATGTAATGATCTCCAGTCACGTCGTATTTGGGCTCATAGATCAATCTTGACTTGTGGAATCTATACCTCAAAGCTGTTTTTGCACAATTCCAAGCGTAGGCTAGGCCGTTGACATAGCATATTTCATCCCCATAGTAGGTTGGAATTGGACGCTCAACTATGCGCATTCCTGCTTCATGGAACTGAATCAGAATGTTCGTGTCGAAATGCCATTCATCTGAGTTGAGCATGAAAGGCACTTTCTTAAGGGCCGCGCAACTGTAAAGGCGATATCCCGAATGGAACTCTGACAAGTTCATCCCGACGCTCTTGTTCTCGAACCACGTTAGGATCTTATTGCCCACAAACTTATAGAGTGGCATCCCGCCGGCAAGCGGATCGCCTCCAGCCGCCGTGCGTGAGCCAAAGACCATGTCGGCTTCATCGTCTTCCAGGGGCTCAAGCAATTGGGGCAATACTTCCGGCGCATACTGGCCATCGGCATGGAGCATTACCACGATGTCAAATCCGCGAGCGATTGCATACTGGTATCCGGCTTTCTGGTTTCCGCCGTATCTAAGATTCTTTGTATTGCGATGAATGGTTAGTTTTTCGAGCCGCTTCGCGTGCTTGTAACCGATTGCCGCGTAGTACGTATTGTCGGTTGAGCAGTCATCAAAGAGAAAAACTTCCTCGACTTTCTCCCACACTTCTTCTGGGATTCTGTCAAGCGTCCAGTCAAGCTTATTGACGGCGTTATAAGCGATTACGAAGATACCGATGCGACAGTTTTGCGATCCCATCTGGGTGCCCAATAAAAACGATTTCAGGAGATCAAAGATATGCCTTCATTTGGATGACTCACCCTTTTTTTACAAAGCAACTAAGGTGAGTTTCAATCGAACCACCGATACCGAATAATTTGAAACAAGGCCAACAGACCGTCGCGCCAGGTGATTTTCTTGCCCTCTGAATAATCGCGGCCGCTATAGGTGATTGGCACTTCGTAAGCGCGCCAGCGCCCTTTGGCGATTTTGGCGGTGAATTCCGGCTCAAAGCCAAAGCGATTCGAACGCAGACGCATCTCCCTAACAACTTCGGCGCGGAAAACTTTGTAACCAGTCTCCATATCGGTGAAGTTAAGGTTCGTTAACATATTGGAAAGCAAAGTGAGAAACTTGTTGCCGACCGAGTGCCAGAAGAACAAGACGCGGCCGGAATCGCCTTTGAAGCGCGAACCATAGACGACGTCGGCGCGGCCTTCTTTGATCGGTTGCAGCAGTTTGGCGTAATCCCGGGGATCGTATTCCAGATCCGCGTCCTGAATAATCACGACGTCGCCCGTGACTCTCGAAAAACCATGTCGGAGCGCTGCTCCCTTGCCGGTATTGCGCGGCAAGTACTCCACGATCACTCCGTCAATTTGTTTCTCTACCTCCGCGAGCACTTCCCGAGTCCCATCGGTAGAGCCGTCGTCGACGACGATGATTTCATGAACATGCTCTTCCAGTTTGACCCGGCGCAGTATTTCCAGAATGGTCTTCTTCTCGTTATACGAAGGGATGACGACCGACAATGCCAACTGGCCGTTGCGAGGAGCAATATCGTTTGTCCTCTGCCCATTACGCTGAACCAGCGCGTTGGGAAATGTATTTA